>Ga0210040_10005234_pt1 | contig 16609 bp, 13 predicted proteins | sample CryGeyCG12114_NA_FD_185462 | JGI IMG/M metagenome (GOLD analysis project Ga0210040, IMG submission 185462) | Groundwater microbial communities from aquifer - Crystal Geyser CG19_WC_8/21/14_NA (SPAdes) (version 2) | ecosystem: Environmental > Aquatic > Deep subsurface > Groundwater | place: USA... | reverse complement strand
TCGTCGGTGAGGGCAATCGAGAAGTGGCGGTTGGTGCGGGTGATCCACTTGTCCTGCTCGGTCATGACGATGTGCTTGACCGGGCCGGCGAGCACGGCGGGCCCGGCGCTCTTGGCGGAGAAGCCGAAATTCTCTTCGATCCGCTCGCCGGTATCGTCGAGCGTGCCTTCGAACACCACGAAGGCGTGCGGATAGCGGCCGAACAGCACCGAACCGTTGAAGCTGTGGAAATGCGCGCGCACCTCGGCCGACGCGGGCGCGGCGAGCAGCGCGGCGGCGAAGGCGAGGAGCGCGGCGAGGGAGCGAGCGGTGCTGGCGGGAATGCGTGGCATGACCTGGCCGACGCAAGGGAAATGATGAGGATTCGTCAAGGCTTGCGTTGAGCTGGCGCGGGATCGAAGGTGGCGAGCAGCGCGGGCAGGTACATCGCCAGGAAGCCTGCGCGCAGCAGGTAGCTGGCCGAGATGGCGATCCAAACGCCCATATTGTCCAGTGGTCGCAGGGCGTAATCGAGCGCCAGATAAAGCAGCGTGGCGGCGATGGCGGCGTTGCGCAGCGCCTTGCCGCTGGTCGCGCCGATGAAGATGCCGTCGAGCAGCCAGCTGGGCATGCCGAGCACCGGTACGGCGGCGGCGAAGGGGAGGAAGCGCGTCGCCTCTGCGCGCACCTGGGGATCGGTCGCGATAAAGGCGATCGCCGGGCTGCCGGCGGCGAGGAACAGCAGGGCGAGCGCCATTCCGGCGGCGAGCGAGAACTCGCCCGTGAGCCGGATCGCGCGCAGGAAATCTGTCCGCGAGCGCGTCCCAATAGCATTGCCCACGCGCGATTCCGCGGTGAAGGCGAAGGCGTCGAGCACGAAGGCCGCAACGTTTATGAATTGCAGCAGGACGTGATTGGCCGCCAGCGCCTCGGCCCCGAGCCGCGCTCCGGAATTGGCGAACCAGGTGAACATGATGAGCAGCGCCAGAGTGCGGATCATGATGTCCCGATTGACCGCGAACAGGCGGGCGAGCGCGGCCTTTTCGAATATCGCGGACCGGTTGGTGCGCCGGACCAGCGCAAGGACGCCTCCACCCGCGACACGGCCGGCCAGGATCAGGCCGGTCACAAGCGCGATCCACTCGGCACCTGCAGTCCCGAGCCCCACGCCCATGGCGCCCATGCCCAGGCCCCATACGAACAGCAGGTCCAGCGCGATATTGGCGCCGTTCATCACGATTTGCAGCGCCAAAGCCGCGCGCGTGCGGCCGAGCCCGAGCAGCCAGCCATTGATGGCGAAGACGCTGAGTGCCGCGGGTGCGCCGAAGAAGCGCGCGCCGACATAAACCGAGGCCTCGGCGGTCACGTCCTCTCCGCCCGCCAGGAGCGCGAAGGCGAGCTGGCGGATCGGATATTGCAGCGTCACCAGTGCAAGGCCGATGCCGCCGCCGATCAGCAGCGCGCGCAGGAGCAGCGCCCCGACCTCCGTGCGATCGCCCACGCCATCGGCCTGCGCGGTGAGGCCGGTCATGCCCATGCGCAGGAAGCCGAAGCTCCAGAAGACGAGGCCGATGATGGTCGCGCCCAGCGCCACGCCGGCGAGCGCTGCGGCATTGCCGGTGCGGCCGATCACCGTTGCATCCACGAGACCCACCAGCGGGATCGCCGCCTGACCCAGCATGATCGGCCATGCCTGCGCGAAGATCGAGGCACGGGTGAGCGGCTTGGTGGAGGGGCCGGGGGCAGTCACGCTTCGCCCATTGTCATGCTCGGCCAGCCAGGCAAGAACGTCGAATAGCGCCGCCGCCTGGTTGGCCGGATGGCTCAGCGGCCGAGCAGCGCGTGCTCGGCCTTTTCGATGTAATCGCGCGTCAGCGGCAAGGCGTAACGATCCCGCGTGAACTGGATTTGGTAATTGCACATGCTGCCGGAATCGAAGCTGGTCGCAGCGCCGGCGAGATAGAAGGTCCACAGGCGGAAGAACCGCTCGTCATGCAGCGCCACGATCTGCTCGCGGTTCTCCATGCAGCGGCGATACCATTCCTGGATCGTGTAGGCGTAATGCACGCGCAGGGTCTCGACGTCCGTGGCGATAAGGCGGACCTTCTCGCTGGCGGCGACGGTCTCGCTCAGCGCGGGAATGTAGCCGCCGGGGAAGATCCACTTGTCGGTGAAGGCATCGGTGCGGCCCGGCCCGCCCATGCGGCCAATCGTGTGCATGAGCATCGCCCCGTCCTCGGCCAGCATGGTGGCGCAGGCGCGAAAATAGGTTTCGTACTGCGGCACGCCCACATGCTCGAACATGCCGACCGAGACGATCCGGTCGAAGGTCTCTCCGCGCCGCGCGAGGTCGCGATAATCGACCAGTTCGAAGCGCACCTTGTCGGCCACTCCGGCCGCCTGGGCGCGCTCGCGGGCGAGGGCGAGCTGTTCTTCGCTGAGCGTGATGCCAAGCACCTCGACCCCGGCGCGTTGTGCTAGGAAGATGGCCATGCCGCCCCAGCCGCAGCCTATGTCGAGCACGCGATTGCCGGGCTTGAGGTTCAGCTTGGCGGCGATGTGCGCGAGCTTGGCCTCCTGCGCCTCTGCGAGCGTCATGTTGTCGCGCGACCAGTAGGCGCAGCTATATTGCATGTGCTCGGCATCGAGCATCAGGCGATAGAGATCGTTGCCGATATCGTAGTGATGCGCGACGTTACTCTTCGACTTGCCCGGCTTGTTGAACGAGTGGACGAAGTGGCCCACCCGATTGGCGACCTTGCGCGGGATAGAGGGCGGGGCGAGGTCCCGGCCGGCCTCCCAGCTATTATTGGCGCGCATGAGCGAGACGAGCTGCATGATATCGCCGCGCTCGATCATGATGCGCCCGTCCATATAGGCTTCGCCGAAGCCCAGCCGCATATCGGTGAGGATGTCGCGCGCGACACGCTCGTCGGCAAGACGGATGCGGAGATCGGGGAAGCCGGGCTTGGGCGCGCCGAGGATGTGCGTGCTGCCGCCAGAGCAGACGAGTGCAAGCGTGCCCTTGCTTACCAGGCGCGACAGGAGCTTTTCGAGCAGGCGTTCGCCGGCGGTCATCTTTGCAATTCGCCCTTTGCAGCTTTACGCGGGGATAACGGCTCTGCCCCCGCCACTTGCGCTCTGTCAACGGCGTGTCGTCATCGGACAGTGTCAGGTGGTCGTGCTTGGGCCCTCTTGCTGGCGCCAACGTGCGATGGGCACGCCGGCGCACCTCACAGGTCAGTTGCCGGAGAGCAGGACGACGGGAATCCGCAGCGTCGTGCGCAAATCGGTGGCGTCCTCGGTTGCGCCCACTTCGACCGACCAGTTGAAGCTCGCCGTGTCGGTAACGCGGTAAGTGACGCCGAACAGCAGCCGCCCGATCTGCAAATCGCGCGAGAGCGTCTCGCGATTGGCTGGCCAGGCCTCTGTCGGATCGAGCAATTGCGTGGTCGTGCGCGTGCCGAAGGCCCAGCTATGCGCATATCCCAGATTGAGCGAGGTGCGCTGGTTGAAGGAGATGCCCACGCCCGCCGATGCGGAGATGGCATCGCCCGGATCGACATGGCTGATCCTGACCGGCGGGATCACCGTATCGACCGATTTCCCCAGATTGAACGTGTAGCCGAGCGTGCCGAACAGCACGACCGGGTCGCTGGGCAGGATGGCGGTGACGCTGGGGGAGATGGCGTAGAAGCCGGCGCCCGTGGCCGCATCGCGTGTGCGGCCAAGATCGTCCCGCGGCAGGGCGAAGGGATCGGAGCCGGTGGGGATGACGCCCTGGAGGTTGGCGATGAGGAAGGGATTGCCGGCCCGTCCATCGATCAGCTGGTAGCGCGCGGTAAGCTCGAGATCGCCGATGCCCGAGCCATCCACCGAATTGTCGATCGTTGCCGCGGCATCGTTATTGGTGCTGCCCGCGACTGGCGCGACGATCGAGGTGTCGCTGCGGTAAATGAGCGGCAGGCGCGCGCCGATTTCCAGCCGGTCGGTAAGGCCGTAGCGCAGCGAGAGGCTTTCGGTCAGCACGTCCTGCCGGCTCTCATTGATGTCGAACACGCCGACGAGAACGGCTTCCACCAGCTCGACGCCGCGGAACACCGCCCGACTGCGGTCGGCGCGGGCATAATCCAACTGCACCTCGCCGGTCAGCTGGCCGGCGCGGGTCACCACGCTTCCCTGGTTATCGAGCACCGCCAGCTCTATCGGCCGGTCGATATCTTCGGGTGCCTGGCCCACGCGCTCGAGCGGAATGGGTGCCTGCTGGGCGGAGGCGGGACTGCCCGCGGGGCCGGGTCCACTGCCCTGCGCTGCCGCGATCACCGGCGCATCGTCTAGCGGCGTGGAATCGGCCGCCTGTGGTCCGTCGAGCCGTCGGCGCAGATCGGCGATCTCCTGCGCCTGCCGGTCGAGCTGTTCCTGCTGCCGCTCCATCATCGCCAGCGCCGCATCGAGCTGCGCTTGCATGCCAGCGCTGTCGGAACGGTCCTGCGCGGCAACGGGCGCTGAGAGAATTGTCCCGGCGAGCAGGATCGAGACGCGCGCTTTCCTCATCACACCCCTTCGCCGCCTCAGAACCGCGCTGCCATCGCCTCGATCGCCAGGCTCTCGATCCGAAGCATCGTGGAGCCGAGCACGTCGGGCCCGGCATTATGCAGGTCTACTGAAAGCTCGGTAAACGTATCGATAGCCCGGTCGCTGCCCATGTTGACGATGGCCGAGCCATATGCGCCCCCGGTGAGATGCAGGATGTTGATATCCACGCCGCGCAGCTCCACGCCCTGCAAGCCTTCGCCTGTCCGCGCCAGCAGGGTGCCGCTGGCCGTTTCGACCGGCGCGGCAAGATCAACCTGCTGGAGACCTGCGGCGATTTCCTGACCGGCCTGGCCGTTCCTGCTCGATATCGAGAGTGCGGGCATGGTCCCGCCGGTTGTGATCTGGAGGCCGTTCTGGCGATCATAGGTCACAACTGGCTGCGCGCTGGTCATGGCGGCGGCATGAGGTGCGGCGACGGTCTGACCCTCCTCGGGTGCGAACACCCGGGTGAGGGGGCCGCCTTCATCGATCTTGGTCACGGTCTGCAGCACGATCGCGCCATCTACGGCCGTGAGCGTGTCGATGCTCAGCGCCACGTCGATGCCGCTCGGCAACCGGATACCACCGCGCTGAACTGCAAGCACCTCATCGGGCACCCTGTTCGAGAAAGGCGCGCCCGCGTCCCGCATGCCGGCACCTTCTCGCGCCGCAGACGGCGCCTCGGCGAGCCGTGCACCGGGCAGCTGCGCGGTGGCCAAGTGCAGCATCAGAAAGGCATGCCCGATCATGAAATGTCTCCATAGGCCGGCGCGGTGAGCATCAAGGCCTGCAGGCTCACCGGATCGGACAGCATGCCGCCGGCGGGCGCGCGGGCGAACGCTGCCCATTGGCGGTCCGCACCGAAATTGCGGCGAGCAAGCTCCTGGTCCTTGGCCAGCACGAAATAGATGCCGTTCCACGCCCGCTCGAACTCGTCACGCGGCATGATCGTGAGGCCGGCGGAGGGATCGCCGAGCAGCACCTCGCCATCACGTACGCCTTTGACGACGACGAAATGGCGGTAGTTTTTGATGGCGATCAGCGCGATACCGGGGATACCCGTCTTGGCGATCTGGTCGAGATCGACCTGATAGCCGTCTGCATTCAAGCCGCGGCTGGCGAGCCAGCGCTTCATGTCGAGCAGCGAAAAGCCGACCTTGCGGATCTGTTCACGGTCTCCGCTTGCCCACATGCCGCGAAAGGCGTTCTCCTCGCCGACATCGAAATCGTAATGGAAGCGCAGCAGGCTGGCGAGCGCGGCGGAACCGCAGCTGAAATCGAACTTCTGGCGGATCACCCCGGTGAAGCGCTTTTCCTGCACTGAGGAAATCGGCAGCGCGTAATCGCCGACGGGCAATCCTGCCGCCAGGAAGCGCGGATTGCCCTCCACCTCCGCCGCGCAGCCCCCCAGCAGCAGCGCGGACATGCCGATGACTCCCGCCAGTGACTTCACGGCGCCGGCGAGATCGAGACGTTGACGTTCATCGCTGCATTGATGGCGACATTGTTGCCGGTGTTCACGTTGAGGATCGAGAGACCCGACATGTTCTGGAAGGCATTGCCGTCGATCGTCGCGGCTCCGGTGACCGAATTGTCGCCCACGCTGTTCTCGGACACGCCTGCCGCCAGATCTGCCTGGGAGACCTGCGTTGTGTCCTCTCGTCCTGCAATCGCCTGGAGCGTGGTTTCGGAGACGGCCGGGGATGCGAACGGAACCGCTGCCGTTTTCGCTTCGCTGTCGAGCCCGGTAATGGCCTGCTCCTGGATCGTGCTTTCCTCCGCCATCGCGGCGACGGGCATCATCGCCAGCGAGGCCAGCGCGAGGATGCCGGCTGATCGTCTAGTTCTCATGAACACTCTCCCGCATCGAAGCTGGCCTGCCCCGAAGGGCAGGCCAACCATCGATCCAATCAGAAGGACACGTCGCCCGTGGACACCGCCACGCTGACATTCGCATTCTGCGAAGCGCCGACACCGGTGTTCTGGTTGATCGCCTGCATGCCGGCGAGGTTCGAGAACGCGCTGCCATCGTTCGACAGGCTGTTGTTCGGTGCCGAGCCGGCGCCGCCCTCGTATCCATCGTCATAGGTGACACTGACGCCGGTGACGTAGCCCGACAGCGACGCCGTCGCGACGATCGCATTGTCGCCGAACATGTTGGCATGGTCCGACAGGTTGACGGAATTGTCATTGCCGCTGTCAGTGATGGCGAGCTCGTACACGGAATTGTCCGAGTTGTCGCTGTTATCGCTGTTGTCGTTGTAGCTGTCGTTGGTCGACTTGTCGTTGGCTACATCCTGGACGGAGACGGCCAGCTCGGTGTTCGAATTGTCCGAATTGTCGCTGTTGTCCGACTGATCCGTGACGGTGCTGCCGTTGTTCGCGGCAAAGCGGCCGCCCGACGTGGAATTGTCGGTCGTCGAGTTGTCGTTCCCGGAGTCCGCAACGTCAATCGAGTTGTCGGTGTTGCCGGAGTCAGCGATGTCGACCGAATAGTCAGCGTTGCCGGAATCGGCAACGTCGATCGAATTGTCTGCATTGCCCGAGTCAGCGACATTGGTGGAATTGTCGTTGTAGCTGTCGCTCACGGAACTGTCGTTGCCCGAGTCAGCAACGTCGACGTTCAGCGAATTGTCCGACGAATCGTTGCCGGAATCGGCCACATCCACCGAATAGTCGGTCATCGAGTTATCGTTGCCCGAGTCTGCGACATCCACCGAATTGTCGGTCATCGAATTGTCGTTGCCGGAATCGGCCACCGACAGATTGTCGGAATTGTCGTTGTAGCTGTCGCTCATCGAGCTGTCGTTGGCGCTGTCGGTCACGGCGAGGTCGAGCGACGCGTTGCCGATATTGTCATTGTTGGTGGTTGCGGTGGATTCGTTGCTGGCAGCGCTTTGACCTGCGAGCGCAGCGCTGTTCTCCGAACTGTCGGAGTAGTTGCCGTCAGTGCTCGAACCATCCTGCGCCTGCGCGACTGCGGGAGCAGCGACCAGCAGCGCTGCGACCGAGCAGCTTTGGAGAAAACTGAGCTTCATGATTGAGGCTTCCTCATTCTGGAGATTGCCACTCGCCCCCGTAAACATGACGAGTGCGGCACCGCACTGCGGACCTTCATGAAGATTAACCGGTCTGTTAACTACTTTCTGCCCTCAAAGGTGGTCCAATCGTAGCCCTCATTTGAGGGTTACCAAAGTAGATTGTTCCAAGATGCTACGTAAATGCCTGCGTTCGACCTTCGCAGCACATCCGGATGGCACTTTTCAACATAAGTTGTACCAGTTCTGCCTGACGCTGCGTCTCAGTCTTGGCGAAGATCTGCTTCAGATAGGAGCGGCCGGTCTGTTCACTCAATCTCGATCGCTTGGCTGCCTCGGCCAAGGAAGCACCGTCCACGAGCGCGCAGGTGAGCTTGGTCTCGCTTTGCGTGAGGCCATAGAGCCGGCAGACCGGCTCGACGATGGCGGTGAGATCCTCCTCGGGGTCGAACACATAGGCGATGGCCCGCACCTCATCCCATGAAGATCCATACCTTGGCTGCGCGGCGGTGAGGGCGATCGTCAGCGATCGCCGGCCCTTGACGCGCGGAAGCGCGAGGACCGGATTGAGATCCTCCTTGTGGCTTCCTGTGACATTGAGATGATCGATCGCCGCTTGCAGCCGCAATGTGTCCCCAAAGGAATTGCAGGCGAGACGCTCGCCACATCGGCGCAGCCCGTCCTGCTCTTGCAGCATTCGCTCGGCAGCAGCGTTGGCGTAAACGATATCCCTTTCGCCGCCGAGCAGGATGATCGCCATGTCGCTGGACTCAAGGGCCTGGGTGAGGCTCTGCATACGGGCCAGGACCCGCTCCATGGCGAGCCATTGCTCGAAGAACGCCTTCGCCAGTGGCAGCAACTTTTCCACCCGAGTGCGGCAGCGGGCGGCGCTATCCTGGCTTGGAACTTTGAGAACGCTCGTGATCGTGACGACACCGCCATCCAGCGCGATTGCAGCCGCGAGGGCAGCATCGTCGTCGGCGAAGATGGCCTGCTGGCGCGAGGGCTGGCGCATGATCTGGGCGGCCGCGTCAATCGCCCGCTCGCGACAGGCGCCAAGATCGGCAGCCTCGCTGAGGCCGATGCCGGAGCAGTAGATCGGCTCGGCGCCAGACTCAGAGGCATGCCAGAGCAACAATACGCTGCGGGCAGCGCATTGGTCAGCCAGATACCCGGCAAATGCCTCCAGCCCGCGCTCGCCCGATTGCAGCGATCCGCCTGGCTTGCGAAAGCGCTCCGCCCCCCACCCTTGGCGCAGGCAGTCCGCGCCGTCCCGTGCGTGCGTCACATCGTCGTACTTCATGATCGCACCCGGCGGAATGAGCTTTCGAGGCGCCGGGCACCGACCCGGGTAGAAGAGCCGAGCAAATTTTGTGAACCAGGCATCGCAACTGTCTCTCCCAGGAACAGATTTGCAAGTACGACCCCAGACTCTCATCGATTTGTATCGTTCAGGGAACTTTCTTCTCCAGCCAATTAGTCACCTGCATGACGAATGGCCGTGTGTGCTTCATCCTGAAGAGCTTCATCGATTCGAACTCCATCATAAGAGATGGCTTGATAATTCTGCTTTAACCAGTTTAACTCGCGTGAGAAAAACCGGTGCCCAAGCAGGAGACCGTCCGGCGAACAATCGTATCTGACAGGGGAGGTGAAACGTGGCGTACAGTCGCGAAAGGCGAGCGATCCTGCGCCTGTTGTCCTTCATCCATCCGACGCCGGCAGAAATCGAGTTCCTGCGATCGGTGCCGGGGCACGAGGTGCAGGCCAAGGCAAACGAGATCCTCTGCACGGGTGAAGAAGGCGATGCCTTGTACCTTCTGCTCGACGGCTGGGCGGCCAATGCGGTGATCTCCGTCGATGGTGACGAGCGGATCAACGCGATCAATCTGCCAGGAGATATGCTTGGTATGGCGAGCTTCGTCATGGCTTCGCCGTTCGATCGTACCTACGCGCTGACGGCGGTAACGCTACGCCCGATCCAGGGAGCCACGTTGCGCAAGATGTTCGAGCAATTCCCACGACTGGCGGCGACGATCCTGCTGGTGGCGCAGGAAGAGCGCGCGGTCAAAAACGAATGGAACTCGCTCCATGCGCTTACGGCTGAAAGGCGCCTCGCCGGATTTCTCTTCCGCATCGGGGAGCGGCTGGAAAAGCTCGACGGCCCAAGTGGCAGCCGGATGGTCATACCGCTGAGGCAAAAGCACGTCGCGGAGGTGATCGGCGTCACGCCGGTGTATATCCACCGGCTCATCCACCAGTTCCAGCAAGAAGGGCTGATCGATTACGAGCGCGGCACCCTGCGCATCGCTGATCTCGACCGGTTGCAGGCGCTATCGGGTCTCACGAGGTGGCAAGTTGTGGCACCGCGCTGGCTGCCCGAGCCCGTCTGACCGACTGCTCGCAATGATGCGGGTCGGTTCGCGCGCTTCAGCCTTTGCCTTTACCGGCTTTGCCCTCACGGCCGAGGCGACCGGCCCGCTTGCATCATACGCTCGGCTACATTCATCAATTTGGAACAGCCCACGGGTGAAGTCGTTCAGGGGCCACCGGAAAATTGCCAGAACAGTCACGAGAGTCGCTGCCTTGTCCATCCACCTCGCCGAAGACACCGCCAAAGCTGCTGACGTCGCCTCGCACCGCCAGGAGCTTCTCGACCTGCTCGCAGCATTGGGGGCGAGCGGCTATCGCTTCATCACCGCCACTCCCGGCACCCATGCGCGGGTCGTGGCCCGATCCGACCGGCAGGTCGCCCGCTCGCTACGCGACGTGCTGGGGTGGAGCCTGCCGTTCGAGCCGCAGGTGGTGCCAGCGGATATACTCGAGCTGATGCGGGCTGCGAATGTCGTCGAGGAGCAACCTGATGGCATGCTGCGCAGCACCGTGCGCGTCTCGTCTGTTGGGGACGCGCTGTTCCTCCATTCGGCCTATCCGACGACGGCCTATGATTCGGTGTTTCTGGGACCGGACAGTTATCGGTTCGCCGATCTGATTCTTGCCCGGATGCAGCAGCTTGGTGATGGTGCGCGCATTCTCGACTATGCGGCCGGAGCGGGCGTGGGCGGGATCATCGCGGCGAGACGCGCACGTCAGGCGCAGCTGACCATGGCCGACATCAATCCCAAGGCGCTGTTCCTCGCCTCGATCAACGCCACGCATTCCGGCATCGATGCGCAAACGGCCGAAGCACGCTCGCCCGCCGCTCTGGAAGGCGAATTCGATCTGATCGTCACCCATCCACCGTTCATGATCGATACGGAAAGCCGTGCCTATCGAGATGGAGGCGATCTTTACGGTGCCCGCTTGTCGCTCGACTGGGTGCTGGCCGGTGCCAAGAAGCTTGCGCCGGGTGGGCGGCTGATCCTGCACACCGGGGTTTCGATTGTGGACGGCAAGGACGTGCTGCGTCCTCATCTGGAGGAAGCGCTACCCGGCCTTGGTTGCAGCCTGTGGTACCACGAGCTCGACCCTGACATTTTCAGCGAGGATCTCGAGCAGGAGGCTTATGCCGATGTGGAGCGCATCGCCGCGGTGGGCGCCTGCGTGACACGCGAGGATAAGCGGTGAGGCACCGCCCGGCGTCACCCGCGTGACGGGCCTGTCTGCGCGGATCCTCGCTGGACTGGTCATCGGCCTGCTTGCCGGCGCGGCCCTGGGAGGCAGCGAGGCAGGCAATACGGTGCTGCTGCTTGCTGGGCCCGTTGGCAAATTGTGGCTCGATGCGCTCACCATGACGGTCGTGCCGCTGGTGTTCTCGCTACTGGTGACCGGCATCGTCTCCGCTGCCGAAAGCGCATCGGGAGGGCGGATTGCGCCCCGGGCGCTGCTGTGGTTCGCGGTGCTATTGGTCGGCGCCTGCTTGGTGAGCGCGCTGTTGACGACGCTTGCGCTCGATTTCTGGCCCATTCCCGCCGGCGCTCAATCGCTTCGCCCCACCGGGGACGAAGTCCCCGTGATTGCCTCGGGCGCCGACTGGCTCGCCAATATCATCCCCACCAATCCGTTGCAGGCTGCCGCCGACAGCGCGATGGTACCGCTGGTCGTCTTCGCGTTGGTATTCGGCCTCGCCGTCAGCCGGATCGAGCCAGATTTGCGGACCAGCGTGCAAAGCTTCTTCCGCGCAGTGGTGCAGGCGATGCTGCAGATTGTGCACTGGGTGTTGCTGGTGGCGCCGCTCGGCGTCTTCGCGCTTGCTTTCACGGTCGGCGCACGAACCGGGCTCGATGCGGCCGGTACGCTGCTGCAATATGTGGTGCTGGTGGTGGGCGCGTGCCTCACCATTGCGGTGCTCGCCTATGTCCTGGCGGCCGTGCTGGGGCGCATGTCGCCGATCGCCTTTGCGCGCGCGGCACTTCCGGCACAGGTGGTCGCCGCCAGTACGCAATCCTCGCTCGCCTCGCTGCCTGCGATGATCGAGGCCGCCGACCCACTCGGCGTAAGCCGGGAGGATGCAGGCATCGTGCTTCCCCTTGCCGTCTCGATCTTCAAGGCGGCCAGCGCGGCTGCCAATATCACGGTGGCCATCTATCTTGCGCACCTGCATGGCGTGCCTCTCGGGCCGGGAACGCTGGTGACCGGCGCGCTCGTCGCCGCCGCCGTGAGCGTTGCTGCGGTCGGCCTGCCGGCGCAGGTCTCCTTCTTCGCGATCATCGGCCCGGTATGCCTGGCCATGGGCGTGCCGATCATCCTGTTGCCGCTGCTTCTGGCGATTGAGACCATTCCCGACATTTTCCGCACGATCGGCAATGTGACCGCCGATCTCGCCGTCACCCGCCTGGCCGCCCGGCGCGGCATAGCGGCGAGCGAACGCCCGGCGGCGGTGACGAACGTGGAATAGACTGCGCGCGTCCAGGAGGCTCCGTTTAGATAGCCCAGGCCGTCCTTCTTGAGCCCTCACGGGCTAGGTCCCTGCTTTCGGAACGAAACTGAATTGGTCCGGGTGAGAGGACCCCCGACCTTTATTGCCCGATCCTTCTGGACCGCAGAAAACAGCCACTTGCACGCTTCCGAACGAGGCGGGTGGCACAGTTCGTGGCACAGCGCGAGTAATCATCAGCTATAGAGCGAGCGTAAAGCGGCTCGTTCTCGTCGGGTAGTCCTACGCTGCTATGCAGGCGGAAATTTGGGCAGCGCTCATCGGCAGGGCGCGTCCGCTTCGCGCCCTATAATCGGCCATTCGACGAACCAAGCAGCGATTCCGGAAGCTGCCCTTCGTTGATCTGGTAGGGATCGGCAATTTTTTTGGTAGCGGCACAACCGTCTCGGGCGCCGAGTCGGCCAAGTGCGGCAAAAAGCCGCGGAATGCTCGCGCCGGCTCGCGCTCGCCGCGTAGGTATCATTGCCTGACGTTACCGACACTCCGCTTCAGGAGATGCGCAGGTGTTCCCGACCGCCCCCGAGATAGTCTAGCGGCTCTCTTCTGGACCAAAGACCCTGTCGAGTTCCGCGCCGATGACGCGCCGGAGCGCACCGGCGTCGTCTTCTGTGCGTCGTCGAACGCTTTGAGACAGTTAGCGGCGTAGATTAGCGGAGGATCGGCCTCATCTGGGAGGTTGGTACTATGCGGCGAGCTTGCGGTGCTGCAAGCGCCGATGCTGGATGGTTCGGCGCTTAATTTGAGCCCGTTCAGCGACGATGCCGCGGCCCTACCGAAGTAGACGTCGGCAGGCGTCAGATTGTCCAGGCTCTCATGGTAGCGGTGCTGGTCGTAGTGGTCGACAAAGCCCCCGACCTGGACTTCCAGATATCCTAGCAGATAGTAGTTTTCGAAGGCGCAGCTCGAGGGCCTGCTCGGCAACGACCTCCTTCAGCGCGCCGGCTTCCCGGCGCACATCCTTCACCTCGTCGCTGGTCGCAGCACGCGCGGTATGCCCGCCGGCCGCCGCTTGCCGGCCTCCAGGAACTCCTTTGACCAGCCATAATACATCGACTGCGCGATGCCCTCGCGGCGGCACAACTCGGCGATGCTGTCCTCGCCACGCAAGCCGTCGAGCACAATCGGGGATCTTGTCCTCGGCGGAATAATGCTCCGCGTCGCACGGCGGATGTCCTTCACCACCTTCTCGGCGGGCGCCTTCCTTTGTTATCTGAAACCCTCAATCTGTCTCACGAAACCTGACGCCGGATAGTCTGTATTGGCGGTGCTTCTTCTGGGTTGGCCTGCTGGTGAGCCTGCCCTTCCATTACGTCATCCCGATCTGCCGCTACTCCTGGTACATAGATTTCTCCAGCCTGGTATTCGCACTTTATATGTTGTCAGCAGACCTGCCGGTCGGTTTACGGCCAGCTTGAGCCGAAAGGTAGCAGCTTAACGGATGTCCGGTTTCGGGAACGGACCAGCGGCGTTAGATGACCGGGAATGGGTCCTCAGCGCCGCGGAGCTGCAAGGCAGCTCGCCCCAGCGTTGACATTAGGCTGCTCCGCAACAACGCCCAAATGCCGCCGATCGATTGTGCACCTTGGTCGGCGATGGCGTTCCGCAAGCGGGTGCTTCGATCGTTCCGCGATCCGCGCCTAACGTGACCGCCTCAAGGCTGGCGGCCGAGGCTTTCGACAATGCGGCATTCCCCGATGCGGTCGCCTTCGCAGGAATGGAGCATGCGGTTCAGTTCCTCCCGCAGCAGCGTGAGATCCGCAATCTTACGATCAACCTCCGCGACTTGCGCCTGCACCAGCAGGTCGACGCCCTCGCAGGGTTTGTCCTCGCTGTCCGACAGGGACAGCAGCTTACGAACTTGCGCCATTCCGAAACCGAGATCGCGAGCGCGCCGCACGAAGGTCAGCGCAGCGAGGTGCTCGGCGGAGTAATCGCGATAGTTGGCATCGGTCCGATCAGCGGCGGGCAGGATGCCCTCGCGCTCATAATAGCGGATCGTCTCGGCCTTGGTGCCGGTGGTTCGTGCCAGTTCACCGATACGCATCGCTTGACCTTGTAGTTGCTACAAGGTGCATATCGCCTCGCGACTCGAACGTTGCAAGGAGAGCGGCATGGGCAAGTCCTGCTGCCAGACCCCCGAACCAGACCTGATGGCGCACAACGATCCGCACTGGCGCACCATCCTCTGGATAGCGCTGGTCGCGAATGCGGCGATGTTCCTGGTCGAGATCGCTGCCGGCATCGCGGCAGATTCCCGTGCCTTGCAGGCCGATGCGCTCGACTTCTTCGGAGATGCGGCGAATTACGCGATCAGCCTTGGCGTCGCCGGCATGGCGCTCGCCTGGCGTGCCCGCGCGGCTCTGATCAAGGCCGCGACTATGCTCGGCTTCGGCCTTTGGGTCATCGGCTATGCTATCTACGGCTTCTTCGGTGTCGCCGATCCCGAGGCGCAGACGATGGGGCTGATCGGCTCGCTTGCGCTGCTGGTCAACGTTGCTGTGGCACTGCTGCTGTTCCGCTATCGGACGGGCGACACCAACATGCAGTCCGTCTGGATCTGCTCGCGCAACGATGCGATCGGCAATCTCGCAGTGCTTGCCGGCGCGCTCGGCGTGTTCGGCACCGGAAGGGCCTGGCCCGACCTGCTGGTCGCCAGCATCATGGCTGGCCTGGCGATCTGGGGCAGTGTCGAGGTCTTTGGCAAGGCGCGTGAGGAATTGGCCTATACAGGCCGCACCGCACCCGGACCGTGATCCCCCGGGCCTATTCAAGCCGACGCCCCACCTCACATCCAAAAGGACAACTGATGTGATCCGAAGTCGCCTGCGCTTTCTCCTGCTCTGCTCGGTGCCGACCATCGGCCTGGCGACGCCAGTTCCGGCGCAGGAGGTTGAGCAAGCCGAAGGCGAGATCGCTGAAGAAGCGGAAGAGGACGAGGTCATCATCGTCCAGGGCACGCGTCTGGGCAGGCGAGTGCAGGACGAGCCGATCCGCGTCGAGGTGATTGCTGGCGAGGAGATCGCGGAGAAGGCGATCATGCGCCCCGGCAATATCGCCATGCTGGTCAACGAAACCGGCGGAGTGCGGGTGCAGGTCACCTCTCCTGCGCTTGGCGCGGCGAACATCCGCATCCAAGGGCTTGAGGGGCGGTACACCCAGCTGCTCGCTGACAACCTGCCGCTCTACGGCGGTCAGGCCGCCTCCCTCGGCCTGCTGCAGATACCGCCAACCGATCTGGGCCAGGTCGAAGTCATCAAAGGCGCCGCCTCGGCGCTCTACGGCCCCTCGGCGCTGGGCGGCGTGATCAACCTCGTCTCCAAACGGCCTGGCATCGCATTTGAAGCCGATGTGCTCGCCAATGCCACCACCCGAGGTGGGCAGGACCTGACCGCCTACGTCGCAGGTCCGCTCAATGGCTCTGCCGGTATGTCCCTGACCGCCGGCGCGCACCGGCAAAGCGGGCAGGATCTCGATGGCGATGGCTGGTATGACATGCCGGCCTATGAGCGCATCACCGCGCGTCCGCGGTTCCAGTGGGAAGCCGGTGAAAGTTCATCGCTCTACCTGACTCTCGGCGCGATGACCGAGGATCGCGTGGGCGGGACTTTGCCGGGCCGGACGGTGCCGGACGGAACCTCCTTTCCACAGAAGCAGGATACCGAGCGCTACGACGCCGGCCTAGTGGCAGAAAGGCCGATCGAAGGCTTCGGCAGCCTGCATCTGCGCGCCTCAGCCATGCGGCAGGATCATCTGCATCGGTTCGGCGCGGTAGTGGAGAACGATCGCCACACCAGCCTCTTTGCGGAGGCCTCGGTGTCCGGCCGGGAGGGTGGCACCTCCTGGGTCGGCGGCATCGCGTTCCAGTCCGACGGTTTTCAATCCGAGACGTTTTCGGCCTTCGATTATACGTATGACGTCCCTGGTCTCTTCGCTCAGATCGAGCAGGAAGCGACGCCTTATCTAACCCTGGCGGCGAGCGCCCGGATCGATTTTCATGACGAGTTCGGCACGCAGTTAAGCCCCAGGCTATCGGCTCTATATCGACCGGGCAACTGGACCGTGCGTGGCTCGCTGGGTGGCGGCTTCTTCGCGCCCACTCCGTTTGTCGATGAAATCGAGGCGGCGGGTCTCTCGCGCCTCC
>Ga0210040_10005233_pt1 | contig 16610 bp, 14 predicted proteins | sample CryGeyCG12114_NA_FD_185462 | JGI IMG/M metagenome (GOLD analysis project Ga0210040, IMG submission 185462) | Groundwater microbial communities from aquifer - Crystal Geyser CG19_WC_8/21/14_NA (SPAdes) (version 2) | ecosystem: Environmental > Aquatic > Deep subsurface > Groundwater | place: USA... | reverse complement strand
ACAGCTATTTTGTAAATATACAAAACCCGGCTTTGCTGGTTTACAACAGCCGCGTAACGTTTGAAATAGCCGCCTCCGGCCAGGCAAAGAAAATTGAGAACGAAACCGTTTCGCAGAACACCAGCTATACTGGGTTTGGCTATTTAACCTTAGCCTTGCCTGTTTCTAAAAACTGGCGGACTGCCATCGGCTTAAAACCTTATAGTTCGGTAAATTACAATACGTACAGCATTGGTACCGTACCCGGCGCACCCGAAGCAATAAACTATATTAGCGGTAATAACGGCGAAGGTACTATTTCGGAAGCATTTTTTTCCAATGGCATTAAAATATACAAAGGCCTGTCGGTTGGTGTTACCGGCTCTTACTTGTTTGGCGGCATCGACCGGAACGCTTATACCCAATTGCAAGACACTGCCGGAACTACTAATCCGCAGCGCGTAATCCTGAATGAACGCATCAATTACTCCGATGTTATGTTCCGGAGCGGACTTTCTTACCGGCAACCTTTAGGCAAAAAAGCCAACGTTACGGCCGGTTTGGTTTACGGTTTACAAACTGATTTGAATGCCACCAGAAGAATAACGCAACAACGGGTGCGGTTAGTCGATGCCGTTACTTTAAATACCGTACCATTAGATAGTTTAAAAAGCCAGGAAACCATACCAAGCTTTATAGAAGCCGGTTTAAGTTTCGACAATAACAATAACTGGGTAATAGGAGCCGAATTTGGAACCCGCGACTGGACCACCTATCGCAACTTAGACGGGAATAGCAATGCCAACTTAGCAAACAGCTATCGGTTTGCTTTAGGCGGAGAATTAACGCCGGATGCGGCATCGGTGGAGAGCTACCTGAAACGGGTAACTTACCGGGCCGGGTTTAACTACGCTAATACGCCTATTATTATTGGCGGGGAGCAGCTAACCGATATGTCCGTTCATTTTGGTGCTACCTTGCCTATCGGTTCCGTACCTCGCCCACCCGAATACAACCAATCGTTTGTGAACTTAGGCATAGCCCTGGGCAGGAACGGCACTACCACCGGCGGTTTGCTCCGCGAAAATTACATCCGTTTTATGGTAGGCATCTCTTTAAACAGTGTTTGGTTTATCAAACCTAAGTTCGACTAATATTTTCTGGTTAAAATTTCGCCTGGCCATCAATTTACTACGGCATGTATTTATTTTATAATAGCCTGGGTTTTACGCTACGCGCTATTTTGTTTTTATTGATTATTAATGGGGTAGCCAGTTGTAACACCGCAGATGATGAAGACCTGAAAAAAAGGGTAGTGTACAAAGGGCCAATTTCGCAGTCGCGGGATATAGCTACTTTATACAGCGATTCGGCCCGGCTCCAGATTAAACTATCGGCACCATTGCAGATGCAATACGAAAACGGCGATGGTATTTATCCGAAAGGCATAAACATGATATTTTACGATAAAAATGGCAATATAGCTAATACGGTGCGGGCCAATTACGGCAAATACGATAAACAGAAAGATTCGTATTATGCCCGGGGAAATGTAATTGTTAATAATGTGGTAAAAGACGAAACCATGCGCACCGAAGAGCTGCACTGGGATAAGCAGAAAAGGCTGCTTTTTACCGATAAGTTTGTTACCATCCAAACCCAAACCGATATTCTGAAAGGCCACGGCATGACGGCAAACCAGGATTTTTCTAACTGGAAAATAACCAGGCCCACCGGCGTATTTACTTTAGAGTAATCATGAAATTAAGTAGCATTGTGCTGTTATCGGTGGCGGTAGCTTTTACCATGATTGGCATTCACCGGGTGGTAATTGAACGGGATATTATCAGTAATTACTGGATATTTATGGTTTCCTTTATTTGCCTGATGTGGTACCGGTTTCAGAACCGCAAGGCCAAATAATATATTTTAAACCGATCCAATCAGCTTGTCCTGCGTAAAAATGGCTATCTTGGTTAAACTTTAAAACCTTGGTTCCGGCAAGTCCAGCAAAATATGATGTATCAGCAGTTGCCCCTTATTATTGGGTCTTTATTGTTTTCTGGTTTTTTCTCGGGTATGGAAATGGCGTTTATGAGCGCCAGTAAACTCCAACTGGAATTACAGGAAAAGCAGAATACCGTTTCCGGCCGCATTATTACCCATTTCTCGCACCGTAAGTCGCAGCTAACCACCACTTTGCTTATTGGCAATATTTTGGCCCTGGTTTTATTTAGTGTGGGCATGGCCCGGCTGTTGCATCCGTTGCTCCAGCAGTATTTGCCCAGCTTTCTGAATTATGAGTTCCTGCTCGTTTTATTACAGATAGTACTGGCATCATTTATATCATTAGTAATAGCCGAGTACTTGCCGCGCAGCCTTTTCATGCTGCGGGCCAATGCTATTTTGCAAGTATTGGCCGTGCCCCTGCTCATTATTTATTATGTGCTGTACCCAGTCGTATATCTGGTAATGGGCGCCATTAAGTTTGTGGTAGTAAGGCTAATGAAAATGGAGTTTTCGGAAGACAAACCGGTATTTGGTTTAACGGATGTGGACCAATACATTAAAAAGAGCTTGTACCAACCCGAGAAAGATAGCGAACCGGAAGTAGATGTCCGTATTTTTCATAATGCTCTGGAGTTCCGGACGGTAAAAATGCGCGAATGTATGGTGCCGCGCACCGAAATTGAGGCCGTGGAAATATCGCAACCCATTGAAGTTTTACGACAGGCCTTTTCCGAAACCGGCCATACCAAAATTATTATCTACGAAGATACCATCGACAACATAATTGGTTACTGCCACCAACTAGCTCTGTTTAAGAAACCCGCCGATATTGCTTCTATCGTCATCCCGATTATGGTAGTTCCCGAAAGCATGCTCGCCAGCGAGCTGTTTGTAAAGTTTGTAGCCGAACACCGCAGTATTGCGCTGGTAGTAGATGAATTTGGCGGGACCTCCGGACTGGTTACCACCGAAGACTTACTGGAAGAAATTATCGGGGAAATTCACGATGAGTTTGACGAAGATTCTTTGCTGGAAAAGGAGCTAAGCCCTGGTACCTATTTATTTAACGCCCGCCAGGAAATAGATTACCTGAACGAGAAATATGCGCTGGACCTGCCCTGCGGCGATTACGAAACGCTGGGCGGCTTTATTTTGTCGGTGTACGAAGATATCCCGCAGCCCGGACAAGTAATCCAGGTACCGCCTTTTACCATTACTATTCTTTCCATGGACGAAAAGCGCATCAATACCGTGCGACTGGTAAAACAGGCCGCACTTAATGAGACTGCTTGATTTAAGCAAAGGCTATCTCAGTTCCGGATATAGTGCAGATAACCGGAACGCCCGCCGCTTACACGAGGCCGTTAGGCGTAAAGCATAACAAAAATTAGAAGTAACAGTAGAAATTATTACATTTATCTACTGTTAACGATTTGTGAATTTATATGGTAACTGTTATAAAAAAAGGAGCTGACAGAATCAACATTCAAAAAGCCCTTGAAAGCGTGAAAGTTGGAGAAGGAATAAATGCCTTCAAGTATTGCGGAAAAGTTAAATTAGAAAAAGAACCTCTCACCATCCAGAAGAAATTAAGGGATGAGTGGGAATAGTCTTTTTGTAGACACTAACATTCTGCTATACCTCATCTCAGGTGACGAAACAGTAGCAGAACTGCTTAATGGGAAACACATTGCCATTTCCTTTGTCACCGAATTAGAACTTTTTGGCTACAAAGAGTTATCTGAAAGTGACTTGAAAATTATCCAGGAGCTTATAAAAGAAGCTACCATTATTGACATTAATGCAGAAATAAAGCGGCTTGTAGTCTTATTGAGAAAGAACTACAGGATAAAGTTGCCAGATGCTTTAATTGTCGCTTCTGCCTTATATACAAATTTCCCCCTTGTTTCGGCTGATAAACAATTGTCACAAATAAGGGAGTTGACTCTGCTGTTGTACAAAGAATAAGCTCTACGCCTAATATTGTGTAAACGACAGCATCGGCCGACGGCAGATACCGCCGCTTACACGAGAGTGTTAACTATTATTTTAAAAGAAAAAGTCGTATTTGTCTTTAAGAAAATTTGTAAAAATGAATTCCTCAGGCAGATTAACTAACCTACGGATAGGGCTACTTAAGATATTCAACTATGACTTAGCTGAAAGTCAGTTAGAAGATATAAAGAATATGCTTGGGAAATATTTTGCTGAAACAGCCTGAACCGAAATGGACAAACTATGGGAACAGGAGGATTAATTGAATGAAACAATGGAACAATGTGCCAATGAACATTTAAGAAAAAAAGGTTAAGTTTAGTAAAGGGCCGAATTATTCTCATGTGATTGTGATAGATAGTGCAAAAGCACATAAATAATCGCGCAAACGCTACCAATATATATTCAATAGATGAGAGAGACCTAATTGAATTCTTGCACCTTCTTTTCCTTTTATAGCTATTTAATATAAGATATAAGTACCGCAGATAGCTTGTACTGCAATCTTACAAGAAAAACGGGAGAATGCACTAATACTCTTGCTCTTTGCACGAGAGCAAAGCACGCTTATTCAGTACATTATTGATCGGTTAGGAAACTAAGAGTTCGGTATTTTAAGTTTATCTTTCAGACTGGTTTTAGCTTCTCTTAAATAAAAAGCAAACCGGACCGGATGAATGTGCCCGAATAAAGATATTATTTGCCTAACTACCCCATTTTTAAGCAATACCGGTAAATCATTTATGGGCTAATATTTTGAATTTTAGCGTTATTCTCCTTATTTTGCGTACCTTTTAAGAATAAATTTATCTAATGGCTTTAATTAACAAGATCAGAGAAAAATCGGGAGTTGCTGTTACCATTATCGCGATAGCAATATTAAGTTTTATATTGGTAGACTTGTTTGGATCGGATTCCCGGTTGTTTGGCGGAAACAACAATGTAGTAGGTGAAATTGCGGGTGAGAAAGTAACCATCCAGGATTTTGAAGCCGCACTGCAAGGCGTAAAACAGAATTATGCGGCGCAAACCGGCCGTCAGCCCACCGAAGAAGAGTTAGTATCGTTGCGGGAACAAACCTGGGGGCAGTTGATTTTAAAAATAGCGTATAAGAAAGAATTCGACCGTTTGGGCATTGCTACCTCCGAAGAAGAAGTTTGGGATATGGTGCAGGGCAACAATGTGCACCCGGTTATAAAACAAACCTTTGTTAATCAGCAAACCGGCCAGTTCGACCGTGCGTTAGTACTTAAATACCTGCGCGACGACTTAACCAAAGCGCCGGCCGAACAGCAAGCTGCCTGGAATAATTTTGAAGCGAACATTGGTCCGGAGCGTGAATTGAACAAATATAACAACCTGATCCGGTTATCATCTTACGTAACTACGGCCGAAGCCAGACGTTACCAGGAAGAACTGAACAACAAAGCCAACGTGAAATATGTATTTATTCCTTATTTCACCATCAGCGATTCTACCATAAAAGTAACCGACGATCAATTACAGGCTTACCTGGATAAAAACAAAGAAAAATACAAAACAGAGGAAAGCCGGGCTATTGAGTACGTAACCATTCCGGTTAAACCATCCGGCACCGATAGCACTTCCGTGCAAAAAGAAGTAACTGATTTAACCCAGCAATTTGCGGAGGCCACCAACGATTCGCTTTTTGTAAATGCCAATTCCGAAGTTCCTTTTAACGGCACTTACGTAAATGCCGGAGCTCTGCCGGAAAGGCTAAAAAATCAGACCTTAGAGAAAGGTAAAGTATTTGGCCCTTTCAACGAAAACGGCACTTATACCATTTATAAAGTAATGGATGTGAAAGATAACGGCACAGCTTCTGCCCGGGCCAGCCACATCTTAATTAAACCGGAAGGCGATACCCCCGAAGCCAAAGCAGCCGCGAGGGCAAAAGCCCAGGGTATTCTGGACCAGATTAAAGGTGGGGCCGACTTTGCTACAATGGCGGCGCAAAACGGCCAGGATGGCACCGCTTCCCAGGGGGGGGATTTGGGCTATTTCTCCGAAGGTGCCATGGTGGCTCCATTCCAGAATGCGGTATTTGGTGCTACCCAGGCCGGTTTATTACCCAACTTAGTGGAAACTGATTTTGGTTACCACATCGTAAAAGTTACGGCTCCTAAAACAAATCGTAATTATCAGATTGCCACTGTTACCCGGGCCGTTTCGTCCAGCGATGAAACCCGTGATTTAGCCTTTAGAAGAGCCGACGAATTTGCCGGTACCAGCCAAGACCTGGAAAGTTTCCGGGCTAATATTGCCAAAGATAAATCGCTGGCCAGAATTGAAGCAAAATCGGTAGTTGCTACCGACCGCGGTATAAATAATCTGGCCAATGCCCGCGAAATTGTGCGTTGGGCTTTCGATAAGCAAACCGACGAAGGTAGTGTATCGCCGGTGTACGAAATAGATAACCAATACGTAGTAGCGGCTTTGGTAAAGAAAAAAGACAAAGGCTACGCCAAAGTAGACGATATTAGAGAAGAGTTAACCGCCGCAGTGCGGAACGAAGAAAAAGCCAAACGCATTATGCAGAAACTGAACAATGCCAAAGGCACGCTGGAGCAGGTAGCAGCGGCTTATGGTTCTGAAGCCGTAGTAAGAACGGCTACCGGCGTAACGTTTGCTTCCAGTACGGTAGAAGGTTTAGGATACGATCCGGTGGCTGCCGGCAAAATATTCGGTTTAAAACCCGGCGCCCGTTCCCAGGCTTTCGAAGGCCAGACCGGGGTAGCCATGGTTGAGCTATTAAACGTGGATAAAGTAAACTTTACCGGCGATATGTCGGGCGTACGGCAACAATTGGAAACCTCTCGTAATGGCCGGGCCGAAGGAAGTGCTTTCCAGTTGATCAGGGAAAAATCTGATATTAAAGACAACCGTATTAAATTCTTTTAAGACGTATTAAACTTCTTATTTAGAAAGAGCTGCTTTATACAGGCAGCTCTTTTTTATTTAGGCAAAGGCCACTAAAAAAACGAGAAATGCGTTATCTTTAGCATGTTAGCCATTAAGCTGACTTACAGGTAAGCAATCTTTTCTCTCTCTTGGTTTATCAATATGTACGGCAAAATATCTCTAAAAATACTTTTATCCTGTTTCCTGCTGCTTAGCGCTACCTGGGGCTGGGGCCAAACCGACGATGTAGCATTGGCCCGGCAGTATTATCAGAAAGAAGAATACGGGAAAGCGGCCGTGCTTTTTGAAAAGTTAAGTAACAAAGACCAGACCTTTATTACGGTTTACCCCGAATATCTAAAATCGCTGCTAACCCTGAAAGAGTTTAAAGATGCCGAAAAGCTGGTTAAGAAAGCCGTAAAACAGAATCCTGATCAGGTAATTTATGCCATTGATTTAGGATTGGTGTATGATGCAGCAGGAAACAATAACAATGCCGCTAAACAGTATAACAAAATAATTGCTGGGTTAAAACCCGAAAGCATTGTGGCTACGGCGGCAGCCTTCGAAAAAAAAGATTTACTTGAATATGCCGAGAAAACCTATTTGCAAGGCCGTCAGCTCAGCAAGAACCAGCACGAATTTTCGGGCCAGCTCATGCAATTATATTCGTCCCAAAATCAATCGGAAAAATTAATAACCGAAATCCTAAATCTGGTACAAGTAAATCCGAACCAGTTGCTGCTGGCGCAGAATATGTTGCAGAATAGCTTAAAGGATGAAAAAGAGTTTGAAGTATTAGAGAAAACGCTCATTTCTAATTTGCAAAAGTACCCAGACCAGGAAGTTTACAGCGAAATGCTGATTTGGCTCTACACGCAACGGAAAGATTTTTTCGGGGCTATGATGCAGGCCCGTTCCCTGGATAAACGAACCAAGGGAGGAGGCAGTAGGCTGATGCAGTTGGGCGCCATTGCTTTAAAAAACAAAGATTACGAAAGTGCTATTGAGGCCTACGAGTATGTAGCAAAAGAATATCCCGGCAGCTCGTTTTACGAAATTGCCCGGGAGCGCACCATCAAATCGCGCGAAGAACAGATCCGCAATACTTATCCGGTAGATTTAACTAAGATTCAAACTTTAGTAACCGAGTACCAAGGTTTGCTTACCGAACTGGGCAAAGGTCCGCGCACAGCCGAGGTAATGAAAAACCTAGCTGGTTTGTATGCATTTTATCTGGACGATAAAGAAAAGGCTATGAGCTTATTGCAGGAAGTAATTAATACGCCCCGGGTAAACGCCGATTTGGTAGCCGACGCCAAAATTACTTTGGGCGATATTTACCTCTTAAAAGCAGAACCCTGGGAAGCCACCTTGCTTTATTCGCAGGTAGAGAAAACCCATAAAGAAAACCAGTTGGGCCACGAAGCCAAATTACGTAATGCCAAACTAAGCTACTACAAAGGCGACTTTGAATTGGCCCAAGAACACTTGGATATTCTGAAATTAGCCACCAGCCGCGAAATAGCCAATGATGCCATGGACCTAAGCCTGCTGATTACCGATAACACCGGCTTAGATTCTTCTACGACCGCGCTGGAAGAGTATGCTGCTACGGAACTACTCATTTTCCAGAACAAACAAGAGCAGGCCCAGGCCAAGCTGGACCAAATGCTGAAGGAATATGCCGGTCATAGCCTTATCGACGAGATTTATTTTCTGAAAGCAACGCTTTACCTCAAAGCCGGCGATTTTCAGAAAGCTATCGATAACCTGAATTTTATTGTTTCTAATCCGAAGTACGACATACTAAGTGATGACGCTATGTTTACGATGGCTAAAATTTACGAGGAAAACTTGAACGATAAAGCAAAAGCTCAGGAGCTTTATAACAGCCTGCTATTAAAATATCCTGGCAGTATCTTTACCGTAGACGCCCGTAAACGCTTCCGGAAACTACGCGGGGATGTGGTTAATTAGGGTTTAGTTGGTAGTTATGCCCAATTAAAAAACATTGCATAAATGAATCTTGAGCTTAAGATACTAAGTTTAATTGAATCTAGAAGAGAAGGTGATTACTTGGATTTCAAGCAAGAACCCCATAACAACAAAGCTTCTATTCTTCATGATATTCTTTGTTTGTCAAATAGCCTTCACCGTGGGCATAGATTTTTAATTTTCGGTGTATCAGACCCCAAAGAAGGAACTAAAGTAGTTGGTTTAACTAAGGAGCAGAGTGGTCGAAAGACACAAGTTCAGCTTATAGATTTCTTAAGGGAAAAACCATTTGCGGGTGATTGCCGTCCAGAAATTGAGCTACATACTTTAAAGATTAAAGGTAGAGAGGTTGATGTTTTAATAATATTTGACAATCCTTTAAAGCCTTATTATTTAACAGAGGACTACAGAGATAAAGATAAAAATGTAAAAGCCAATTTTATCTATACGCGGACAAATGATACAAATACTCCAATTGATAAATCTGCAGATGTTGGAGTAATTGAAAAAATGTGGAGACAAAGGTTTGGGCTTGACCTATCTCCATTAGAACGAATGAAATTATTATTACTTCAACCGAAAGATTGGTTTAAAGACATAGGAAATAAACCTTATGCCTACCACCTGGATTTTCCTGAATTTAGGATAGAATTTTCCGAGGTTCATGAGTTTTGTGAAGTTTTTAGTTTCTTTTTCACAAATGAAAAGTCATACTTAGGAATTGCTACTTTTAAATATCATTCAACAACTCTTTTTGAGCTTGAGTATATGTATTGTAATGAGATGAGAATAGAACTATCTGTTCCTAAAACCAAATATGTTAAGTTAAAGGATTCTGAGAATTGCTTTTATTATTACAATCTTGAGGATTTAGATGGAAGATTCTTACATTTTATAACAAACGGATTGCCGCATTTGCATTCAAGAAGCTCTGCATTTCCATTTGTTTTGTTTAACAATGAAGCGCAGATTAAAAGTTTTATAAAATACCTTGAAGAAAATGAGGATAATTTTAATAAATTAAAGCCAGACTTTTATGCTGAACATGCAAAGGACAGGATGAAAAAACAAGGTAAAAACTCAGTTATTGATCCTTTGTTTATTGATAGAGTAGTACAATTATATAAAAAATGGCCAGATCATAACAATATATAAACATAATAGCCGAGACAATAGTAGATTCAAGGGTTGTAGTTTGCTTCAACTTTCTTGTAAATTGACAAGAATGAAGCCAGCAGTCGGCTACTATTCTTATATTAACCGTTAGTTTTTAGCTTTCATTGATATTTATTTAACAGCTAGAATAGCTTGAAATCTTATAGTTTAATACTTGTATCTAGCTTTTTAATAACCGCAACTTGTTAAAAAACCATTGTTGCTTTTCAGTTTAGTTTATTATTCCCTTATTTTGCTATTTGTAACTAGAAGCTAATCTATAAGGCTATAGACCAAGATTGGGAATTCTTACTTTACGTTTTCTTACACCATCCATGTTATCAAAAGCCAGTACCCATCTTCCCGGAATTAACGTGCGGCAGGTGGTGGGCGCCTTACTGGTATTTCTGTCGGCCGTTTGTTTTTCTTCTAAAGCAGTAATTGTGAAGCTGGCGTACCAGTACCACGTCGATTCAGTTTCGCTGCTAACCCTGCGCATGGTTTTCTCGGTGCCGGTTTTTTTAATTACGGCTTTCATGTCTAAAGCCAAACCGGATGAACCCAATACGCCCCTTACCGCCAAAGATTACGTCTGGCTGGTGCTGCTGGGTTTTATTGGGTATTACCTGTCCAGCTTATTCGATTTTTTGGGGCTGCAGTACGTTACGGCTGGGCTGGAACGCCTGATCTTATTTGTTTATCCTACGCTGGTAGTTATATTTTCGGCTGTTTTCTTGGGCAAGCCCATTCAGAAGAAGCAGTACCTGGCTTTGGGGCTTACTTACGCCGGGGTTTTATTGGTTTTAGTGGGCGATGTGCACGTAGAAAGCCGGGCCAATATAATAAAAGGCGGCTTATTGGTTTTTGCCAGTGCCGTAACGTACGCTACCTATTTAATGGGCAGCGGTCAACTCATCCCTAAATTTGGTACAGTACGGTTTACTTCTTATGCCATGTCGCTGGCGGCCTTAGGTGTTTTTATGCATTACCTGGTAGCCGGGCAAAGTTCTATTTTGGCGCTGCCTATGCCGGTTTACTATTATAGTTTTCTCATGGCCATGATTGCGACCGTGGCCCCGGCTTATTTATTATCAGAAGGCATCCGGTTAGTGGGCGCTGGTAACGCGTCTATTATTGCCAGCATTGGCCCGATTTCTACTATTTTGCTGGCTTATATCTTCCTGGGCGAACAAGTATCCTTTATCCAGTTGGTAGGTACTGCTATTGTTTTGGCCGGCATTCTGCTGATTACCTTGCGCAAAAGATAAAATTATTTCAAGAAATAATCCGCCACGTCCTGCCAGTTATCAAAACGGGTATATTCCTGCAGGTGCGCATTGTGCGGAGCCGTAAAAACCAATGGCGTGCCGGTAAAGGTTTTCAGGTTTCGCTCCGCGTCGTCTATCAGGTATTCGGTACCAATAATACTTTTATCACCGCAGAAAACCAGATGCGTCCAGGGGATAAAAGGTAAATGTTGTTTAAGCCAGTCAAACTTATCGGTAAAGCAAAGCTCAAATTCCATAGCCGCCGTTACTACGTATATTTCGTATTTCTCCTGCAACTGCCGTATTACCTCCTGGCAACCATCTTTAATCGGTAAGTCTTTAAAAAAGCCTTTCTGATGCGGATACCGCAATACCTTTTCCAGGCGGTCGGGCGGTACGGTATTACGCAGGGTATTACCGGGTTTACGCAGGGCGGAGAGGTCTTCGTTAAATTCTTGCTGATAAAGTTCTATAAACCGGCCAATAGAATCGGTCATCACTTCGTCCATGTCAATAGCAATACGTTCTTTCGTCATCATCAGAAAAATGAAAATAGGTAAGCTCTTAATTATTAATTACTGGTTAATAGTAAATAGTACGGTATAAGCCAGGTTTATGATTTTTATTTTTATATCGATTCTTTATTAATATTTTTTTAAAGAAAAACGTACATCTCAAAAAATATTATCAGTATTTGTTCATAATATATAAAAATTAATTAGTTAATTAACAGCAACTTACCGGTTTAGGTATACGCCTGTACGCTACTAATTCTTAGGTAAGAGTCCGTATTTATAACAAATATTTGATATAACTCTCTAACATACAGTTCGTAATGAATTTGCAATGAAAAAGGAAGAAATATTCTTATCCGACTGGTACCGGCTTGTTTTTGGCAATGCTCCTATGGAATTTATGCTGGAAGTTTTTGTCCGGACTATAGTTGTTTACCTGGCTTTGGTTTTGGTTATGCGGATATTAGGTAAACGCATGAGTGGCCAGCTAACAATTCTGGAGTTTGCGGTAATGGTATTGATGGGGGCTGTAGTGGCGGTGCCCTTCCAACTTCCGGACCGGGGCATTTTACCCAGTTTTGTGGTGATGTTATGTATTTTAATTCTCCACCGGGGGTTAAACTGGCTGTCTTTTAAATACCGCAAAGCTAATAAATTGTTGCAAGGCGATATGTGCATACTGGTATATGATGGGGTATTAAAGCGTGATGCCTTGAAAGAAAACCGGGTTTCCAAAGACCAGGTATTTGCCCAATTACGTGATAAAAGCGTCCGGCATTTAGGGCAGGTAAAACGGGTGTATATGGAAGCAAACGGGATATTTAGTATTTTCACCAGTGACGAAGGAAAACCAGGATTATCGGTTTTCCCGGAAAAAGACCCAGAGTTGCTGAAACTCGAACCAGTGGATGATAGCATGAAAGCTTGCTCCCAATGCGGCAATATTATGCCCAAAGAGAAGACCCAAAACGCGGCTTGCCCCATTTGTGGTTGTGAAGAGTGGACCAACGCCATTAAATAAAAAATATGAAACCAGAAGAAATAAATATAACCGATTGGATGCGGATTTTACTGGGTGAAGTTCCGCCGAGTTTTCTGATTGAAGTTGCCTTCCGGATAATTTTTTTATATTTTTTACTCCTTATTTCCATGCGGCTAATGGGTAACCGCATGGGAGGCCAGCTTACCCGCAACGAAATGGTAGCTTTGGTTTCCTTAGCTGCTTCCGTTGGGGTATCTTTATTAGATCCTTCCCGGGGTTTGCTGCCGCCGGTTATTATTGCGGTTATAGTAGTTATATTTCAACGAATGATTGCCGCTAAATCAGTTGATAATAAAAAGTTTGAAAGCGTGGTGCTCGACGATATTAATACTTTGGTGAAAGATGGTTGTTTAAAGTTGGATAGTATGGAATATACCCGCATAACACGGGAGGCCATATTAGCCAAGTTACGCTCCGAAGGGATTGACAATGTAGGAAAAATGCAACGGGTTTACCTGGAAACGAGCGGAAACTTTACATATAAAAAATTTAAAGAGGAGCGGGTAGGGCTTTCTACACTACCTGATGCAGACCCCGATTTTAAAGCAGAACAACGGAAAGCTCCTGGTAAGTTTGCCTGTGCCAGTTGTGGCAATATTTTAACCAGCCAGCAGAAACCTACCAGTAAGTGCCCGCTTTGTGAGCACCTGGAGTGGGAAGAAGCCATTATAAGCTGATAAAGTTTATCTGTTTAAACAATAGTAAAACCCGGAATAGATTATCCGAACGGACAGAAATTACTGATAGGCTATGTTGCCGGTAATTCTGTTTGCATCATATGTTTCAAAATTGATTTTGCCATACTCTCCTAAAAAGCAGTAAAGGCTTACGTAATCTCAATAAACCTTTATATGCAATATAAGCCAGCACTGTTAAAAGTACTGCTGATAGAATACCTGAGTAAATAAAGTAAGTTTATCTTTTAGCAAGTCTTTGGCCTACATACTTGCTAAATAAAAGAATGGCGCTAAGCAGCCCAATCCAGCAGGCTTCGCTCCTTAACATCAGCACCCCATTCGCTGAAGAATTGGCCGGCCCAATTGTAGTAACAGCAGCAAAAACGTGGCCGAATGCGGAGGCCATATTTACTTGGAAATTTATTAAAAAGAAGCTGAATATTTAGGTTGGCCGGGTCTGTAATAAAACTAATTGGCTCATCACAACAAATATTTTCAAATTCAGTAAATGTACTACTTTGCTACTGTGGCGCAGTTTGTACCCCAAGGAATCCCTGTTAAAAACTGCCCTGAAAACCAAAGTAAGTTTATATTTCTGCCCCTTAATTCCGGGCTCTAATTACAATTATAGCAGTAAATAGCAATATGGCACAAAACGAAACAGAAAGATTAGCCGCCGAAGAATATTATCGCGAGGCCTTGGGGATATTAAACGAAAATAATATTAATTACCTGGTAGGAGGTGGTTTAGCTTTTCGTGAATATACCGGTATCGTGCGCGATTTAAAAGACCTTGATTTATTTTGTAAAGCCGGCGAATATCCTAAGATCCTGAAGTTATTCTCTGAACACGGCTATAAAACCGAGCTAACTGATGTACGCTGGTTAGCCAAACTTTTTAAAGATGACTTTTATATTGATTTAATTTTTAATACCGTAAATAATATTTGTACGGTAGATGATTCGTGGTTCGATAATGCCGTGGAAGGTGAAGCCTACGGTGTTCCCGTACGCTTAATTCCGGCCGAAGAATTACTGTGGTGTAAGATTTACGTGCAAAACCGGGAGCGTTACGATGGCGCCGATGTAAACCACATTATTGTAAAATACGGAGAAAAACTTGATTGGAAACGTATCTGGTCGCGGTTGGAGCAACACTGGCATTTACTTTTGGCGCAAGTGCTTATTTTCCAGTTTGTGTACCCGACCGAACGCGATTTAATACCGCGCTGGTTATTTGATGAACTGATAGAGCTGGCTAAGCAACAGTACGATTTACCGTTGCCAGTCGAGAAAGTCTGCCTGGGTCCCATTATCGACCAAACCCAGTACCAAACCGATATCAGGGATTGGGAGTATAAGGTAATTACCATTAAAACTATTTGAAACGTATGGAAATATTGGAAGGCACCGAAAACCAGCCGGTACGAAAGCGCACTCGCTTGGCCACCGTTGGCGATATTCATATAAAAGAAACGGATCAGGGCAAATGGGTCGATTTTTTTAAAACCGTGTCGCGCGATGCCGATGTTCTGGTTTTAGCCGGCGACTTAACCGATACCGGTCATTTAAACGAAGCCGAAATCTTAAAAGAAGAACTAAAGGCTTGCTCTATTCCGGTAATAGCAGTTCTGGGAAATCACGATTTTGAACGCGACCAGCAAAAAACCATCAAGAAAATGCTGGAGGGCGAGCACGTACATGTACTGGACGGGGAAAGCGTTGTTATAAATGATGTAGGATTTGCGGGTATAAAAGGCTTCGGCGGCGGTTTCGACCGGTATATGCTATCCATGTTTGGCGAGGAAATGTTTAAGAGATTTGTGCAGGAGGCAGTAGACGAAACTTTAAAATTAGACCGTGCTTTGGCTCACCTCGAAAACAGTTACAACGACCTGAAAAAGGTAGTGGTGATGCACTATGCTCCTATTAAAGCTACCGTAATAGGAGAACCACCCGAGATTTGGCCTTTTATGGGATCGTCGCGCTTGGTAGAACCTATTAACCGCCGGCAGGTAGAAGCGGTATTTCATGGCCATGCCCACGTAGGTACGCTGGAAGGCGAAACTTCGGCCGGCGTAAAAGTATTTAATGTGGCAAAACCCGTTTTGGCTAAGGCCGGGTACCAGTTGCCGTATTATATATTCGAAGTTTAGCCGGTATCTTCAGGTGTCTGGCCTTTCTTGGTATAGCGGGTAAGGCAATACCGGTATCTTATAAAAGATCTTATGAAAAGTATATCTATTTACCGGGCAAATGCCGTGCTTTTGCTCGGTATCTTATCTTTTATAGTTTTATACTACGGACGTGTTTTCCTTATTCCATTAGCCTTTGCCATTCTTTTTGCCACGCTGCTTTTGCCCGTTAGCCGCAAGTTCGAAAGCTGGGGGCTAAGCCGGATTGTAGCTACCTTACTTTGCCTTTCCCTTATTTTATTATTTGTAGCCATTATTTTGGGTATTATTGCGGCGCAGGTGGCCGTTATTTCCCAGGATTTACCGCAACTGCAGGTGAAATTGCAGCAGCAGGTGGATATGCTGCAGCAATGGGTACAGCAGCAATTTGGTGTAAGTCCGGAAAAGCAGATTCAATTCATAAAATCCCAGATTTCTAAATTCTCTCAATCGGCTAATAAATTTGGTACATCTCTGGTGTCGGGCGGAGCGGGTATTCTGAGTGGCTTTGCCCTGATGCTGCTTTATTTCTTTTTTCTAATGTGGAAAAGAGAGAAGTACCAGGAGTTTTTTTTAAGGTTAACCACTCCCGAAGATAAGCCGGATATGGAAAAGGAGTTACACGAAATAACCAGGGTAGCTTCGCAATATGTAATCGGCCGGTTAATATCAATGGCGTTTCTGGCTTTTGTTTATACCATTGGTTTTTCTGTTATCGGGCTTAAAAATGCGATTCTGATTAGTTTAGTAACGGTAATACCTACTATTATTCCGTATGTGGGCTCTATTGTAGGTAGTATTTTCCCTTTAATAATGGCAACAGTTTCCGGAGGCTCTGGCATAATTTTACCGGTTATACTGGTAATTGTTATTGC
>Ga0210040_10005232_pt1 | contig 16612 bp, 7 predicted proteins | sample CryGeyCG12114_NA_FD_185462 | JGI IMG/M metagenome (GOLD analysis project Ga0210040, IMG submission 185462) | Groundwater microbial communities from aquifer - Crystal Geyser CG19_WC_8/21/14_NA (SPAdes) (version 2) | ecosystem: Environmental > Aquatic > Deep subsurface > Groundwater | place: USA... | reverse complement strand
ATGGAACAGTTTCTAGGAAAATTACTTACCAACCAACCTTGTTACCATACCACGAGAATTGGGCAATATGAAAACGGGGCCTAATTTTAGATTCCACGGCTTCCAACACACACACACATTCAGATTAATATGACGGGACAGCTTGTTGTGTTGCATTTTCAAGATTCGCAGCCATAACAGATAGTATTAGTTAGTTAGTTTGTGTGCGACTGACATACTGCTATAGTGTAGTTTAAAGAAATTCGTAGGCATCCTCAGTTTTCATTTGACTAGAGAACAGAACACATGCGTGTGCACTTTTGTCTAACTATAGTATGGATTGCATGAAATCAAAAGTGTGTGAACAAATTTATTACCATATTTATCTGTTCTTTGTAATTTGGTATGTTTAGTGTGTGCGTGTACATAAATTAGACTGTGGTCGGTATCGTGCATTGTTTGTTAAGTTAGTTAGTTAGTGTGTGAGTTTTGTTCACCGTTGTGATTTGTTTGTCGTACTAGTAGCTGGTAAGTTAACATGATGTTAATAAACGATACAAATGAGAATTAATGAGCTCTAATCCGGTGATTGCAAAACCTCAATCAGATTTACGAATAGAAATAAAAACCCTGGGTAAAATATTTTAGTGTGGCGCTCAACTCTCCACAATGATTTTTAAGTTATTCCCCCAGTGGTTGTAAAAATCTCCCAGTGATTTCAGATTAATAACGATCTTTGATTTAATTTACAGATTGTGATCACAAAAGCGAGGAAAAAACAATCAACGCAGGCCATAAAGGTGCTGAAAGTGAAAATCAATGTAGATTTACCTATTAAGGTATAAATTGACAATTTTACAAGCGTGAGTATATAAAAAAAGTGAAAATGGTAAAGAAGGGGAGTAAAACAAAATCGCCAAGTAAAAACTTGAATAGTAAAACTAAAACGGAAGATGAGCAGAAAAAAGCAGAAGGATCATCGCCCCAACTAATGGATTCCAAATGCATTTGTGAAATCTGCACTTGCGGGTATGTCAAGCTCCATTTTTTGCTTGTAAATGAGATTTGCATGTTCGACCAGCAACTAATCTGTCGCTTTTTATGAATGTGCGCCGGACACTTTATTGAACAGTAATTTAAACAGGGCTACGGTTCATACGATTATCACGATTGATTAGTAAATAAAGTATTCTTTCGGTATAAGCAAATAAACATTAAAAGATTTCGCAACATGTATTAAATTTTCCTATCTACAAGCGAGTGCAATAATTTTCATGCAATTTAGAATGCAGCTGTTTTCTCATCCTCTCCTCTCATGTTATATAAGTTTCAGTAATTGTATCCTATCTGTTCCAAAGTGAAAAAAAAATTATCACTCGTCACTGACCACAGTTAAATCTCGTATATTGACATATTTGTGACAGTTAAATGACTATTTAGCCAACGAGTTTATTTTTCTACAGCTAATTTTTATAGAATATTTATCTGCAACAAGATTATACCTGAAAGCTCTTTACCACTACACTGTATTATGAGTGTGACCACAGGGAGTATGTGTGGAGATAGTCTTAAAACTTGTAGCCAAGCAAAGATTTCATGACGCTTTTGAATGCGAAATCCATAGCCTCTAGCATTCGGGAGGTGCAACAAAAGGTTTTAAAATAATCAAAGCTTGTTTTTCTTCTTTTCATTTTCTCGTGCCTTTTACAGTACAAACTAAAAAATCCGTCTGCGCTAAACGATGGATGCACTAGGTCTTCTTGTTTTCACTTCACGGGCACTTGCATGCAAAGTAGCCACGTAAGTGACTTTTAGCTCTCAATTTCTTTATGCTTATAATTTCATATTTCTTACAGTAACGGCGATACTTATTTGTTACACATTGTAGAAATCTCGAGCCAAGCAGCTGTACACATTTTTGAGAAAGATACTTTAGTTGTCTATATGATTTCATAGCATATTGAAATATGATTTCTTACTCTCCTTTTCATTTTCAAATGCAAAACACCACTAAACTGTTATCACACATTCTAATTTTTGCACAATTGCCTCTTGCATACACAGTCATAGGCATAGAGCAATGTACACCTTTTACAGCCAGTTAGTTAGTTAACAAAGCAAGTTTCCATTTCCCATAAATGGTATGAGCAGACAATTGTCCAACGAACCATACGATGACGAAAACATGTGTGATAGACTAACTAACCAACCAACCAACTCGTATGCTATTGACTGTACTTGAGTGAGCGAGTGATTGTAAGTATATACAAACCTGAAGCACATATTATTTTAGTGATGGCCAATATTAGAAAGCTATTTAAATTTAAAATAGCATTACATATCGCTTTTGTTATTAAGTAATGATAATCTGACAGCTTGTGATTCCTAACTTACTGCAGAAGACCGCATATATAACATCAACAACTGTTTAACCTCAAGTTAATAAAAAATACATCAAATTCATGCGTAAGCAATCATAACATACAGATTGTAGCATTGCACTTTTCATAATCAAGGTTACTTGCCAGTGTGAAACATTACGACTACGAGCTGCAATTAAATCTAAATACTACGATAAAAGTATCACACCAGTTGACATTTTGTGACTGTGACTGACCCGTAATGCCAATCATTGTTTTAGTACTAACTAACTAACACTAACTATAGCATCCTCACACTGTTGTAAACAATAGACTGCTGATTAATATTTAGTTTTGCCGGTACGACTTAATAGTCATCAAACAATGACTTCATACTTAAAAGAACAAAGATTAGATCATCCCTTGACTGTATGCAAATGGGAAAGGAAATTGTGACATCCAACTGTGGTTGAAGTTGAAAGTATAATGAATGTATGGCTTATGACAGACTATAGAAGATTCTCTCTACACTGCTATAAATAATTGCATGGAGCTGGGTCCTTGAGTTTCTGCAAACACACTGCAAATAATTTTATCCAGTAGTTATGTAAGTAGCAGGAGCTTTGAGTCTTTCAATCAGCAAGTCATAAAATAAGAAACTTTTTGCATTCAGTTAGTTAATGCGTCAGATGAGCAGGAGACAAAACTGCGGCCGGTGCATTCATATGTTCGTGCAAAGAAATGAATAGCCAAGCCACGTATTATGTACTACTAACTAACTGAAAGAAACTCAACTTGCTCAACATATGCAGCACCATTTTTGGTAACTTTTATTCTTGCGGAGGTTGTAACACGTTGGCATATACAGGCAATGCACTCACATATATTGCGCCCAGGTGCTAAAGCCAAAATCTTGTCTCATTTGCTAAATAGGTTTGCATTTAAGACAAGGCCTTTTCAGCTAGTTTGTTGACAAATATGGAATCTGCTGAGCCCACTTATGGTGGGTTGGAGAATAAGTGATCTTGTTTTTGCCAAAAACTTTGCGTTTCAAGATCAAGTGTCAACAGAATTGTCATTATTTTCAACCAGTTCTATTTCCATAGCCTTTAGGAAATGTAATTCAATCAATGTAGCTAGTATGAGCAGCCCGGTGAGTATTTGCCTTATAAGAGTAATTTTGCAGTGAAAACTAGATTTTGTGTCCTTGTAATTTTGGCTAAGACCGTATAGTCGTCCGATAATTGAGGTAATGAATGGATGCAAAGTATATGGAAGCTATGTGCAGACAGTTATTTATGTAGGACCACTAGACATGCATGCATGCACAGTAATTACATGTTAAGAGCCCGGCTAAACTGGAATTGAAAATAAATAGCACGTTACTACACATTTAACTGCATACTAAAAGTTTAAATGTGTTTTGCTCCATGTAGAGAATCGATTTTGTTTTGGAGTTGTAAACGTTTTGAACTTACTTATTTTAATCGAAATTTGTTATCATTTAAAAATGCTCGGTAACTAGTTCGGGTTGTAGATTACTTAAAATTTGTCGAGTTAAATGTTAAGGCAAGCTTTGATGTTAAACTTTATTGCGGTATTCACGGTAGCATGCACAAACTGCACATACGGTGGTTTAAACTGGAAGCGAACCATGACGAAATATTTTCTGCCACATGGAAAGAATGCCTATTGCTTCTGTAGTCTGTACACTTGTAGTTTTAGATGTGTGTGCACAAAGCTAGTCGCAGCAAAGCTATCCAGGTAGTACATGTTTACAGGCTGCTGGAAAATAACTCCTTTGTTTTTTCCTATCATCTAAACTCGCTGACTTTAATACATAGGTTTTGGTTTGTTTTTTAGTTGCAATGAAATGTGTACAGAAACGCGAGCATTGTGCTTGCCCAAAGTTAGACAATCTGATTAGTTGCGCTACTTGTGAATCCTCCCTAGCAAAAAAGCGTATCGTTATATGAATACAAGGTCAGCGGAAAAGAAATGGCTTTTAATACACCTTTTTGTTGTTGTTATTATTATTATGATTTTCCAGACAGCAATTTATAAACTGGGAGAATGTTTCTTTGTAAGTTTTTGGTGAATAACTTGAAAGTGCAAAGCTTTTATAAAAAGGAAACAATTTTTCCTAAAAGTCTCTGTGACATAATCTAATTTGTCAGCAAAGTTGAACGATGGGTTGGTTGGAAGCAAACAGTTCCGGCTATACCTAAACTATACCTAGCCTTGTTCAAATTCTTTTGCACACAAAAAATTGTTTGTTCTCCAGTCTCCAGAAACATGGAGCGAGAAAATAAAGAATATTGTTCATAAATCCTAAAATTTATTGGCTGTATGAACAGAGACATGTTCAACCCAAATGGCATATAGTCCACCAAGCAAACAGAAAAATGAAACCTTGCAAGCTCAAGAGCTCTGTGTATAGACACCAATATGGTCTGACTGTAGCATTCTACGATACGTCCACACTGTGCAGCTTTTTCACACTATATTTGCAAGTTAAATTGATCTAGAAGGACACACAACTTTTCTACAAGTTAATAGCCATAATGATTCGTCATGCAGTGCATTAGACTTGAGAACACATCAAGTGAAACAAATGATGTGCTTATGAAACAATTTCTGACATGTAATACAAATCTGTGCAAATATTTCGAGATGACAGAAACAGACACTTGTAATGAATGTATGATCTAATTTCTGCTGCTAAAACTATGAAGTCATGATATTATAGCATAATTCAGACATGCGAAATATGATAATAATGTTTACAATTCAAAATTGGACATTTACTAGTGAGTCAAAGAGCTTACATAATCCTGATGTTTCATTTCATTTGCAAGAATTAAATGTACTTGAATTTCATAGCGAACAATTTTTTTTTTGCAAAAAATATTGCTTTGATTCCAAATTAAAACATTTTCTTGAAGCTTTCAATTCAAATTAGGTGTAGAAGTAATCTATCATGCTACCGATTCATCATAAATGCCACGCAAGCGGTCAAATGCACTATATTACGGATTATTGATTCGTCAGTCAATAGTTTTACGATGAAACACGCTATTTAGTGAAAGAAACTTTGGTATCGTGCAATTGATTACTATTGGACATGGACGAGTTCATTGACATTGGGCATGTAATGATTGGATTATTACGGAAAGCAATTCCTAAATAGGCAGTAGAGGCCTTTCATTATTATTCTCTCAACAAACATTATGCTTGCACATGGGCATTAGTAGTGTATTTGTACGCGCGGCTGAATATTTGAACATGCTTTAGATTTCCATGAAAATCGAGTTCACAAAACACACCTGAAACATAGTTTTCTTCGGCTGGAGCGTGCTGCTAAAATACAAGCAACAGAATGTTTAAATGTGGTTCATCAAAACCATACGATTCCGCCTGCCGGCCTACTACTCTAAACACCATATTTGTAGAGACATGTATTTTATCTGGCGTTAAGCTTTTGTGCACCCCCGCGCTAATTTTTTCTCGTCCACTCCATCCATTATCCCCTTGCCATATGGGATTTGACGTCTCTGTAGTGAAATAACCCTGCTTGATGATGATTACATGTTGTTGCATTATTGCAGACATCATCAGTGTCCACATAATAAAGCCAAACTCGACAACATTCAAGAAAGTTTGGCTTCCACCTCAGAGCAGAAAATTAGCATGTCCACGACTACTGAGTCTCGTGAGCAATTCCAAGCTTTTAGACAGGTAAATTAATGAAATAACACCGAATACAATGTGAGAAGCATGTGAAATAATGTAATTTACTACTATCAAAGAGAACTGAAAAATTGCACTTTCGATTTCAGGAGGAACAACAAAGAACTTCTATCAAAAGACAACAGGGAGAATCTTCTTTCGAAAGTTTTCAACATGGAGGAACTTTGGATTCCCAATTTGGCAGCAGTAGTCAGCAATTCCAATCGGAGCATGATAGAATGAAAAGGTATTTAATTATTTCTTATATTTTGTATTTTAACTACCTTAGTCGACTAATTGGTACCATGTCACTTCACATTCACAATATTAAACAGCACACAGGCAAAAATTGCCACATACCATTATTTTGAACTCAAAAGTTTTTAATTTCAAGGAAAATTGAGTAAATTGTGCATCCTTGTGATTTGGTTACAACGACTGTCGTCTTGCACTGCATTGTTACTTTTAGCTCTTAATACACAGCATCTACGCACGATAATATATAAAGCAGATAAGCATAATGCATTTCGTTTTCTCCCAGACTCAAATTAGAGGGAAACCAACCTGGGGCCCCATTTTCCCCGACAGACATGCAAGATGTGCAAATGGGAGACGTATCTATGCAATTCTCCTCCACTGATGGGAAATACTCGTCTACGATGACAAGTACAAGCCAACAAGAACTTGTTTCTCGTGAGGAACAAAGACGTACATTGTCTGAAGAATCTTACAACACGAGAATGATGGAGGGAACAACAGGAGAATATTCTTCTTTAGGGCGGGATGGGTCCTTAAGTCCTACCAATACTATCATAACTAGTTCAACCAAAAAGACTAAAGAACGAGCTGTTCGTGGTGGTGCATTGGACACCATCCCTGACGAATACTTGTATCCTCAAGGAATCAAAGCAGACGTGTCCGAAAGTGCAACCGAACTGGAGCAAAGACTTGGACGAGAGAGTACACCAGTGGCTACGGGTGAATACGTGCTCAAGAAAGTGCTTCGAAATGGGAAGCTAGAGACAATTTCTATACCAGTGATTCGAACGCGCGCAGAGATTGCATCCATGATGACCAGTAGTAGTAGCAAATCTACTGAAGCTTATATGACGAGCAGTTCCAGCACCTCTGAGAGCAAAACAAAAATGGTGACGGGCACATTCATAAATGATGGTAGCGGTGGGCGATTTGTTCCGGGGAGATTTATTGATGAGAGTACTGGTGAACGGAGGTTTGTACCGGGAGATGGGGCTGGAATTGATTCCGGTGTTAAGGGCACTGCTCCAGGAGACGGAATCAGTGGAACAGGGCCTGGTGGTCGATTGGTTCCATGGACTTTTGTGGATGATGGAGGAGGAGGAAGATTTGTACCAGGGGATGCGCAAGGGTCGCCAACAGGAACTTCTGGATACGGTCCTCCGATTCAAGCGCAGCCTGATGTCAATTTGAGGTCGGTAGGGAGTTACAGTCCTCGCACTTCTAGAAGAATGATGACTACTACTGCCACTGGCTTGGATAGTAGTATCGTGACTAGTAGCCGGACTGTAGAATATGAGACCAAGCGGGTACTTAGGAATGGCAAGTTGGAGTTGGTATCCGTGCCCAAGAAAAATGCAGACGGCTCGTTTGTGTACGTGACTGAGGATATATTGACTTCCCCTGCCAATGTTGGGCATACGCAGTCATCTCAAACGACAAGTTCGTCTCAGAATGTATCGAGTTCCAACCAATTTACCAGTAGTAGTATGGTGATGGAGTCTTCATCTAGCCAAGATCGCAGTAATATGGATACTTCTTTCACTCAGCAAAGACAAGTAGGAGATAATATAACTTTTGGATCGCCGTCCATGCAACGAAGAGAGTTGGGAACTACTAGAGATGAAAGTGATACGAGAAAAAAGGTGGCTGTGACCCGAAAAGTATTGAGAAATGGAAAATTTGTGGACATCACTGAATATGTTTATCCGACTGAGATGCAAAGCAGTGAAAGTCACCAGAGTCAAAATTATTCCTCTACTTCACAGTCTGTCAAGGAAATTGTGGATGGGAAAGTTGTCCGAGATAGTAGTGATGAGCAGCGTGCTGAAACCCATTCCGAAGGAAATCTCAAATATTCTAGTGATAAAGGGTATGAAGGGGATTACAAAGCTGCGTCTAAAGTTACAGATTTGAAGGATAAAGTTCCTACAACTCGATCGCTTACTGCCACCAAAAAGGTTTTGCGTGGCGGGCAATGGGTGGAAGTTTATGATGAGAGCAAGGACGCTCAGAACTTATTGGAGGAGCAAAAATCACGGTCTATTGATGATTCGTATACACAGAAGGTTGCCAATATTCGGGATTTCCAATCTTTTGATGCGTCTAAGACGACAGCATTAGATTCCACATTTAGTGTCAGTGATGTTAGTCAACAACGGAAAACTGACGACTCTTCTTTTGTACAGCAGAAACATACCACCGAAGGAGAGATCTCTGGTTTCAAAGCGCGTGACCATTCTCCAACGAAGAAACCTGACAATAGAAAAAAAGTGGCTGTTACCAAAAAAGTGCTTAGAAATGGAAAATTTGTGGACGTTACAGAATATGTGTATGAAGATGTAAGTAGTAGTTCCACTACTCAAACTACTCATTACATTACTGAGACTATTGATGGAAAAAGCATTACGAGGCAAGTTACAGAGGAGGAGATGAAAACTATGCAGCAACAGCAAGGAAAATTTGCTCCAACAGAGAAGACAACAAGTTATGGCGATATACATTCTCAAACTACTCATTACATTACTGAGACTATTGATGGGAAAAGCGTTACGAGACAAGTTACAGCGGAAGAAATGAAAACTATGGAGCAGAAGCGTCATGAGGGTGACAGATCTCCGTACAGTACAAGAAAGTTTGGTCCAATGGGGAAAAAACCTAGTGATGATGACAGGTCTGGAAAAGTGGCTGTTAAACGAAGAGTTCTCCGAAATGGAAAATTCGAAGAAATTACTGAATATGTGAATCCAGAAGACGCTCCTGGTCCGCTACCTGCAGCGGGAAGGAAAACTGAGGAGCAGTTCCCATTTCCAAGGGAAGGTGAGACTTCCCCAAAAAAGACGCCTGAAGAGGATAGGACTGGAAAAGTTCCTGTTTCAAGAAAGGTGTTACGAAATGGCAAATTTGAAGAAATTATTGAGTACGTGTTCCCAGAAGATTTATCAAAGGAGAAATTTATTCCAGCAGCTGGAAAGAGACGAGAAGATGAATCTCCATTTCCCAAAGATGACACTTCTTCAAGAAAGACACCTGAAGAGGATAGGACTGGAAAAGTTCCTGTTTCAAGAAAGGTGTTACGAAACGGCAAATTTGAAGACTTTATTGAGTACGTGTTCCCAGAAGATTTACCGAAGGAGAAATTTATTCCGGCAGCTGGGAAAAGACGGGAAGATGAATCTCCATTTCCCAAAGATGACACTTCTTCAAAAAAGACACCTGAAGAGGATAGGAATGGAAAAGTTCCCGTTTCCCGAAAGGTACTAAGAAATGGTAAATTTGAGGACATCATTGAATACGTATACCCGGAAGATCTACCAAAGGAGAGAGCCACTCCTGCAGCCGGTCAAAGAAGGGAGGATCCATCTCCCTTCCCAGGGAAAAATGAGACTTCCCCAAAAATGACTCCTGAAGAAGACAGAACTGGGAAAGTACCTGTTGCTAGAAAAGTACTAAGGAACGGAAAATTCGAAGAAATCATTGAGTACGTGTTCCCAGAAGACCTACCAAAAGAGAAAACTATCCAAGCTGCGGGTAAAAGGATAGACCATGAACCCCCGTTTCCAAGAGAGGATAATAGGTCTCCGAAAAAAGATGCAAAAGAAGACAGAACTGGAAAAGTTCCTGTTTCCAGAAAGGTACTGAGAAATGGTAAATTCGAAGAAATCGTTGAATATATGTACCCTGAGGATTTGCCAAAACAGAAACCTACCCCCACGGCTGGAAAAAAGACCGAGGACTCTAAGTTCCCAAAAAAAGATGAAACTTCTCCAAAAATTAAGCCAGAAGAAGATAGAACCGGGAAAGTTCCAATCACTAGAAAAGTACTAAGAAATGGAAAATTTGAAGACATTGTGGAATATGTATACCCAGAAGATTTGCCGAAACAAAAACCTAACCAAGCAGCAGGTAAAAGAAATGAAGAGCAGTCGCCGTTTCCCAGAGATGACGAAACTTCTCCCAAAAAGAAGCCTGCAGAAGATAGAACTGGGAAAGTTCCTGTCACTAAAAAGGTGCTAAGAAACGGAAAGTTCGTAGATGTGACAGAGTACGTGTACCCAGAGGATTTACCAAAAGAAAAATCTACCCAAGCAGCTGGTAAAAAAAATGAAGTGGAGTCTCCATTTCCAAAGGAAGATACAACTTCACCGGAAAAGAAACCAGAGGAGGATAGAACCGGCAAAGTCCCGGTCACCAGAAAAGTACTCAGGAATGGAAAATTCGTAGATGTAACAGAATACGTATATCGAGAGGAACTGCAAAGCAGCGAAACTCATCAAATCACTGATTCCAGAGTGTCCAGAAAAGAAGATTACGTGTCTTCCAAATTCACATCAGACACCACAGATGAGTCTATGGACACATCCACAGTGACCAAAATTATCGAAAAACCCATTCGCTACAAAGTTGGTTCAGAGGGGACAACTATTGAAACCATGACTGGAGGCACAGTGCACATGGAAGACGATGTTCAAGGTATGACTGTTGTATCTAAAACCAAATCCTCTATGGAGCAAACTAAAGATCAACAATTGGCACAAGCGGAATTGGAGTCTTTGACTCGATCTCGTGTAGTCTACGGAGTAAACGTGGATGAGCATTTGAACAGAGAGGGGAAAGTGAAAGGGATTTTGGAGAAAGAAATTTCTCACGGAGTAGTGAGAATGGGGGAATCTGGAATAGAAACCATAGAAGATGTAGAGAAATCCATCACTGAAATCAAAAGTGCTCATGTATCATCTACACTGGAAATTGATGAGATGATTAAAAGTACTACCCGATCCTCCGATCATCAAACATATCGGTACGAAGACATATCAGAGAGTGAGAGGAAACGTCAGGAAACGAAATTAATATCGGATGCTACTAAGCGATTGACTACGTCTGCGACTGCTAAAAATATTAGTGAGTTGCATGAAGACACTGTTGAGAGTCGGACTGCAAGTGGCAAAAAACGGGTGGGCCAAGCTTTAGTTGAAGAGAGCTATGATGAGTCGGCCCAATTTGCCGCATGGGACAGTAAGTACCGATTAACTTCACAAGCTGCACAAGATGAGAATCGGACTACTACTACGTACTTGGAGAAATTCGTAGATGATGAGAGAAGACCGGGGGATTTGGAGACGAGGTTTTTACCTATGCCTTTAAGGGCTCAGCCTATTCGTCATGAGGATAATTTGTATCCTGAAGGTAAATCAACTGACATGTTAGTACAATATTTAGTTGGATAAAAAAGTGGGTGAAATGCACAGGGATGTATATTAATGTTATCTTATCTTGCTGTTCTGTGTGTGTATTGTGTTTATCTTAACCACACATAGTAATAGTTAGCATATGATTTATTGATGTTAGACTGATATTTTACTTCAAAACAAATGCATTCCTGTGCACTGTTAGTTTTAGCTGTATGCCTGACTGACATACTAAAAAAGAATGAAGGAGTTGGATATTTGATTATTGTTGTGATTTGGTAGGTGAGTTCTATACCAGACCCATACAAGAGGCTCCAAAATTAGGTGATCGTGGGGAGGCTAAAAAGCCTGAGGATAATTTGAGACCCGAAGGAGAATTTTATAGACAACCGGTAGATTCTGTAATGCCTGGAGAAAGGCGAGCTCCTATTAAGCAAAGTGATAACTTGTTCCCAGAAGGTCTGCAATGCAGTTGGATAGTTAGAAAAAAATGATGGAGTTGAAGGAATTTATGAACTGAAAATTTGTTTTTAGGTAAATTCTATGACAAACCCAAACAAGAGGCCCCTAAGAAAGGAGATAGAGCTGATATAAAACGACCGGAAGACAATTTGCGTCCGGAGGGAGATTTTTATCGGCGACCAAAAGAGGGAGCTCCTGTTGGTGAAAAACGAAGTCCGATTAAACAACATGATAATCTTTACCCTGAAGGTAAATTTTATGAATCGCCCAAGAAAGAGGCTCCTCAGATGGACAAACGCACACCGATTCGCCATGATGATAATTTGTATCCAGAAGGAAAATTTTATGAGCGTCCAAAAGAAGATGCTCCATTGAAAGGGGATCGGTACACTGCCAAAAAACCAGAAGATAATTTGCGTCCAGAAGGTGAATAAAATTTCAATGACTTTAGGATATCTCATAAGATGGCGTGTTTTTTTATATGTAACATACATGCTGTTTTAGGAGACTTTTATCAACGGCCAAAGGAGCAAGCACCCCAGAAAGGGGTAAGATTTGAAGCACGCCGTCCAGAAGACAATCTCAAACCAGAAGGAGATTTCTATCAGAAACCAAAGGAAGATGCTCCTCATGGTGAGAAAAGAAGTCCAATAAAACAACATGATAATCTATACCCAGAAGGAAAATTCTACGAATCGCCTAAAAAGGAAGCACCACTAAAAGGCGATCGTGCGGATATTAGGAGACCAAAAGATAATTTACAGCCAGAAGGAGACTTCTATCAAAAGCCTAAGGAAGACGCTCCACACGGGGAAAAACGAACTCCTATCAAACAGCATGACAACTTGTATCCTGAAGGAAAGTTTTACGAATCTCCCAAAAAAGAAGCTCCACAGGGTGAGAAAAGACAGCCTATTCGTCATGATGATAACCTATACCCAGAAGGGAAGTTTTACGAAAGGCCAAAGGAAGACGCTCCACTCAAGGGTGATAGATATACAGCAAAAAAGCCTGAAGACAATTTGAAACCGGAAGGGGAGTTCACAAGGCGTCCAAAAGAAGGTGCACCGGTGGGAGAAAAAAGACAGCCAATTCGCCATGATGATAATTTGTATCCCGAAGGCAAATTTTACGAATCACCTAAAAAAGAAGCTCCACAGGGTGAAAAGAGGCAGCCTATTAGACACGGAGACAATCTGTATCCAGAAGGCAAATTCTATGAGAAGCCAAAAGAAGATGCCCCATTGAAAGGGGACCGGTATATGGCCAAGAAACCAGAAGACAACTTAAAGCCAGAAGGGGACTTTACAAGACGGCCAAAAGAGGGGGCTCCCGTGGGTGAGAAACGAAGTCCTATTAAACAACATGATAATTTGTATCCGGAGGGTAAATTCTACGAATCGCCTAAAAAAGAGGCTCCACAAGGTGAAAAGAGACAGCCAATTCGACATGATGACAATCTTTACCCTGAAGGGAAATTCTACGAGTCACCGAAAAAAGAGGCTCCTCAGGGTGAAAAGAGACAGCCTATTAGGCATGGTGATAATCTGTATCCAGAAGGCAAATTCTACGAAAAGCCAAAAGAGGATGCTCCATTGAAAGGTGACCGGTACATGGCAAAGAAACCGGAGGACAATTTATATCCCGAAGGCGAGTTTACCAGACGGCCAAAAGAGGGAGCTCCAGTTGGTGAAAAGAGACAACCAATTCGGCATGATGATAATTTGTACCCTGAAGGGAAATTTTACGAGCGTCCAAAAGAAGACGCACCATTGAAGGGGGATAGGTACATGGCCAAGAAACCTGAAGACAATTTACGTCCTGAAGGAGACTTCACACAGCGTCCAAAAGAAGATGCACCACATGGGGAAAAACGTAGTCCAATCAAACAGCATGACAACTTGTATCCTGAAGGGAAATTTTATGAATCTCCCAAAAAGGAAGCACCACATGGGGAAAGGAGGCAACCAATCCGGCATGAGGATAATCTCTATCCCGAGGGGAAATTTTACGAGCGTCCAAAAGAAGATGCTCCATTGAAAGGTGACAGATACACTGCAAAGAAACCAGAGGATAACTTGCGTCCAGAGGGTGAGTTCACTCAAAGACCGAAAGATGGAGCTCCAGTTGGTGAGAAAAGGCGACCAATACGCCATGAAGACAATTTGTACCCTGAAGGAAAGTTTTATGAATCACCGAAGAAGGAAGCGCCTCAAGGTGAAAAGAGGCAACCTATTCGACACGATGACAATTTGTATCCTGAAGGGAAGTTCTATGAAAAGCCAAAAGATGATGCTCCATTGAAGGGTGACCGGTACATGGCAAAGAAGCCAGAAGACAACTTAAAACCAGAGGGAGAATTCACAAGACGTCCTAAAGAGGGTGCTCCTGTGGGTGAGAAAAGGAGCCCAATTAAACAACATGACAATCTGTATCCGGAAGGGAAGTTCTACGAATCTCCTAAAAAAGAAGCGCCACAAGGGGAGAAGAGGCAGCCAATTCGTCATGATGACAACCTGTATCCAGAAGGCAAATTCTATGAAAAGCCGAAAGAAGATGCACCATTGAAAGGGGATCGGTACATGGCAAAGAAACCGGAGGATAATTTATATCCCGAGGGAGACTTCACCAGGCGACCAAAGGAGGGTGTCCCAGTTGGTGAAAGACGCCAGCCAATTCGTCACGATGACAATCTTTACCCTGAAGGAAAATTTTACGAAAGGCCAAAAGAGGACGCTCCCCTCAAAGGGGATAGATACACAGCCAAGAAACCAGAAGACAATTTAAAACCGGAAGGAAATTTTACCCAAAGACCTAAAGACGAGATACCAGTTGGAGAAAGAAGGCAGCCCATTCGCCATGATGATAATTTGTATCCTGAGGGTAAATTTTATGAATCTCCGAAAAAGGAAGCTCCTCATGGAGAAAGAAGGCAGCCCATTCGTCACGATGACAATCTGTATCCTGAAGGAAAATTCTATGAAAGGCCAAAAGAGGACGCACCACTCAAGGGAGATAGATACACTGCAAAGAGACCTGAAGACAATTTGAAACCAGAAGGTGAATTTGCAAGACGTCCAAAAGATGGCGCTCCCGTTGGAGAAAAAAGACAACCAATTCGGCATAATGATCATTTGTACCCTGAAGGAAAATTCTACGAATCACCGAAAAAAGAGGCTCCACATGGTGAAAAAAGACAGCCCATTAGACATGGGGATAACCTTTATCCTGAAGGGAAATTCTACGAAAGGCCAAAGGAGGAAGCACCCCTTAAGGGAGATAGATACACTGCAAAGAAACCTGAAGACAATCTGCGTCCTGAAGGTGAATTTACCCAGAGGCCAAGGGAAGAAGCACCCCATGCTGAAAAACGTAGCCCTATTAAACAACATGACAACTTGTACCCAGAAGGTAAATTTTATGAATCTCCGAAAAAGGAAGCTCCGCATGGAGAAAGGAGACAGCCCATTCGGCATGATGATAATCTGTATCCGGAGGGAAAGTTTTACGAGAAACCCAAGGAGGATGCGCCATTGAAGGGAGATCGATATACCGCCAAAAAGCCTGATGACAACTTGAGACCTGAAGGTACTACTTATATTGATATTGGGAGGGGACTTTTAGTAGGTAGTATGTAGGTAGGTAGAATATGTGTTTGATTTCACCTATGCATGATTATTTTCAGGTGAGTTTTACAAGCGGCCAGAACAGGTTGTTCCATTAGTTGGAGAAAGGGCTGATGTCAAAAGACCAGTAGATTCTTTGAGAATGGAAGGAGAGTTTACTAAACGGACTCGTGACGAAGTAGTCATCATGGAGAAACGAGGATTAATCAAGCAAACTGACAACCTTTTCATGGAAGGTAAAATTCTAATGATATTTTATGTAGTTTACTTTAAAAACGGAATGTATGGTATGAAGAGCAAATTTTTCCAGGGGAGTTTACAAAGCGGCCACATGAAGATGCGCCTAAAGGACAGAGACGTGAGCCCATTAAACAAGCAGATAATTTGAAACCTGAAGGTATGCATACTGCATGTAGTTGTTGCATGCAAGTTTATGTTATGAAATGAAGTCAAGTCATAAATGATGAGTATTTATAATTTTTATGCATAGGTGATTTCTATGAGCGACCAAAGGAAAATATTCCATTGAAGGGTGACAGGGCTGATGTGAAAAGACCTGAAGATCATTTGAAACCTGAAGGTGAATTTTATCGCTCTCCCAAACAACATGCTCCCAAGGGAGAGAAGCGAACTCCAATAAAGCAAATTGATAACTTACAACCAGAAGGTAAGTTTCGTATATTAGTTTTAAATTAGATATGACATTGCTTTATACACAAATGGAATTTTAAATCGTATAATGCGTATTACGTGTAGGTGATTTTTATCAACGACCATTGCAAGAGGCTCCGCTCATTGGAGAAAGAGCTGATGTTAAGAAACCAAAAGACAATTTAAAGCCGGAAGGAGAATTCACCCAAAAACCAAAGAATGGGACGCCTAAAGGAGAAAGACGGAGTCCAATCAAGCATCATGATAATCTCAGACCTGAAGGTAATTTGAAATTGTCATATGAAACTGGCATTTATGATTTATCTTATTATTGAAGCTTCGCCTAAGATTGATAAATATT
>Ga0210040_10005231_pt1 | contig 16613 bp, 26 predicted proteins | sample CryGeyCG12114_NA_FD_185462 | JGI IMG/M metagenome (GOLD analysis project Ga0210040, IMG submission 185462) | Groundwater microbial communities from aquifer - Crystal Geyser CG19_WC_8/21/14_NA (SPAdes) (version 2) | ecosystem: Environmental > Aquatic > Deep subsurface > Groundwater | place: USA... | reverse complement strand
TTCACCAAAATCCATTCATCTTTCCCCTATTCCGCAGGAAAAGAAACTTTCTTCAAAGTGACCCCTACATAAAGTGAAAGTATGCATTTCAATGCGCAGTCATAAAAAAAGGGCGGAAAAACTTTAGCTCAAAATTATCCAGTTTCATCCAAGTGACAAAATGGTTTATTTACAATTTTCATTTTCCTACATAGAAGCTTATGGCCCGTCATCATTTTAATTACGTTTCAAATCTTTATTAAAACGTTTTCGAAATTCTAAGTCTTTGAACCACTTTTATTGTACAGATAAAGTATTTTTATGAATCACTAACGTCGGACTGGTTTAGTTAAAGCTGTATAGAGAAACTAAAGTGCCGCTTCGAATACTAAACGGAAGCTCTGGAATACAGGTTACGTGACAAATGGTAATGCAATAAATTATAATAAAGTGATTAGTTGAAATTATAAGCTGACTTTAGAACTACTTGATAAATAAAGAATATTATTAAATGCATTATTTTGCGAACTCCGTAATATTAGGGGCATTCTTTAATTTTTTATTAATATTGCTGATCGGCGGTGAACCTTTACTAAAGTTCTTGTTCATAATGTTGAAAATTTCGCTAAGAATTTAGATTTTTTGCTTCCCTATTAATCCTAATTAATCCCCTAATATTAATTGATTCCTTGATGGTCTATACCCTACAGAGAAACCGAGATATGGATTGTTTTATCGGATAACACTGGTAGTTTGATCTTCATCCAGGTACGCCGTTCTTGTAGTCCGTCTGATCGTTTGTATTATTGTGATTGGGATTGAGGTTCGGAGCCCGTAAAGAGCGGTTTACGTGTTGTAGGTGGGTTGACTCAACCCCACAAGGATGAATGGTAAACCAAAGATCTGGATTTAACAAGATCATGGCTTCAGCCAAGTACATCCCTACGAAGTATAGGGAGAGGGGTAAAAGAGAGTTTCGAAATAGCAAAAGCTCTTACAATGAGGATGCATCGGAGGAATCGAATAAGCCTGCAGATACGGATATTAGAATTTCTAAATTGACGCGGACGCTCACCCATTTTGAGTCGAAAGAGAATTTCAATCAGACCTGTCATCTTATTGAAGAACTGCTGAAGCTCTCTGAAAATCAGAAATATGTTACACGATCGTTCAATTGTCTTGCTGTTACGTTTACGGAGATTTTCAGAGGATTATCTGGTAAAGTTTGCATTAATTCCAGGACATGAATGTACAAGACTAGTCTGCTATACAGTAATACTTATTTTTTTCATATTTTCAGATATCGTATGGACAATATCAGCTGAACGAAATTTTAGTCGATTGCTAGGAAAGGTGGCTTGGGCTATGGACAATCATGCCTACAAGCTTTTTCAGTGGCTGATTGATTTGATTTTGGACAAAGAGCAGTCCAACAGTCGCCGATCAAAACATCTGGCTTTGAATGTCCAAGATGTTTGCCTTATGGTAAAAATAATAATTTTATGAACCCATGCGGACACCTAAAAATGCAATTGCATGTATTCTCCCGTGGCCCCTGTTTATAATCTAAATGCATAACTAACATTCTGTTTTATTCTTTAGATGATAGCAGATTTTGCTCCTAATCAGTCATCTTCGTTTATTTCCAATGTGCACGCATCATTAGAACAAGCACACGACGTCGAAACGTTTAAAATACTTTGTTCTTTATTTGTAGCATGTGCAAGTGTAAATCAAAACATCAAACTTGTTATATTCAATGTAAGAAGATTTCTCAACCTATATTAATATATTAATATGCTTTGGAAAAAGGATATTAATCTCATATTTTTTTTTATTATATAAAGTGTACAAGTATTTTTTTTAGCCCAACCTGGGCTGATAAAACCGCTTTATTTTCTATAGTTGACCTTGTTAACTTTTCTCGTTTCTGTAGGACTTTATTGATTTGGTCATTGGATGGATGATTGATACGAATCAGTCAGAAAATCTGCCAAAATTTTGTTTTGAGGTTGTTCACAAATTGAAACCTCAATTTCTAAAAGATGTGCCATTCTTGATGACAATGGTTACTCAAATTGTAGAAGATATGGAACAGGCTACTAACGATTTGAAATTCAATGAAGTCGATGTAGACCGTTTGATCCTGCTAATTAGGTAAGTCTGGTAGAAAAACACGAGGACGTACATATTTGGTTGAAATTTTTTTAAATTATTTAATTATTTTTACATATTTCGCAATTTTTTTAATTTTTCTCAGAGCATATGAAATTCTGACTTCTATCAAATGTTTGAAGGACAAGACATACATTAATGAGTCATGTGAAATTTTGGTGATGAGTGTTCAAACACTTATTGAGAGACAAGAAAGATATTTTGATGTTGAGCTAGTGGTCAATATAACAAATAGATGCATTAAAAATTCGTTCGGTGTCCATGGGCCAGCTACGACGAATTTTCTTAAGGTCAGATTGAAAGTAAACAAGAAAAATTGTTTGTTTTTTTCTGCGCCGACTCACTTGCTTATAATTTCCCATTAATTTTTAAATTACTTTAGAAGCAACTATTGGAAATTATGAAATCGAATCGTTGGAAATCTTATCGAAAACTATGCATATCAGATTTGATTGCCAGCCTAGCGACTTTCCTGGAATATTCTGTGTCTCAAACTCAATTTTCTGAAACGACGAATGACATGTGTGTTTTAGCAATGAATTTCATTGATGTCATAAGACCTCAGCTTCGACCACAGGATCAAATTCAGTTGGTCAAATTGGTCCAATCAATGTTGAAAGCTCGTAATGTACCAATTCTTCAAAGTGTGCATGACTGGCTAGTAAAAAAAGTTCGCTCTCCGAATCATGTTAAAACCAATCGTTACAGAGAAGATTTACTTTTTGTCGTGTCCTGTTTGTGCTCGTTGGGTAAACTTTTATTGATTTAAAGTTTAAAGCATGCGCGTTATTTGTTTTCGTTCAACTTGATTCATTTTAAATTTGCAGCTGGCGACAAAGCAAGTTCAATTTTTGCAACATGGGCACTGAATCCTACTATATTTGATTTTCTTCTTGAATTAGTATCCTTAGCGGATACAAAAGAAACGAAAGAAAGTTCAATTACTGCATTAAGATTTCATTGTACTTCACACTCTCACTTTGTGTCTAGCTTTGTTTCACAAAAAAACTACACGGATTGTGAATCACCAGCTTCAAGGTAACAAAAATAAGAAACTGTGTTTCGTTAGGCTCGTACACACTTTTTTGTCTGCACTACTGCTAATGCTAACATTTTTTGGTTAGATTTCTACCCAACCTTATGATATTTTGGAATGCGGAACTTTTGGATCCTGTTTCATCAAGAAACGCATGGATACTCCAATGGGTTTCAGAGTTTGTGAAGAACTCATCTTCATATGCTCTCATGTTGTATGAGTTAACCCCATCATTTTATTCCACATTCATATCAACGATAATGGAAAAATCTAGTTTGCATGAAAAAGGCATTGATTTACTGCTTTGGATGTCAACTGATGAACACTATAAGAGTGTGGTATGTGTAATCTCTTTTTCTTTCTTATTTAAAGTCTGTTTGATACTGAAGTTCCATTTTTTATGATAGTCAATTTTTCATGCTGTTTATACATTATGTTTTTGTAGGAGGGAATTCAACAATGCTTGGAAGAAAAGTGTATTGAAAAGCTGTTGGACCCGAATTTCCCATCTAACGAAAAACTAAAGTTGAAGCAACTGCTGTGCAATTTCTCTAGCTTGATAGTGAATGAATCTTCGTTTGTAGAAGAAATATACAAAATAGAGAGCCACAAAGCTACCACTAGCAATGTGTATTGCAATTCTATACTGACTCTCAATGAATTTAACAATTTTCTTTTCGACTTAATGTCCAATACGGAAAACGAAAATTCTTATCGTTCCAAGAATCCTGAAAAGCTGGTGCCATCTGCTATTAAATATTTGCTGCAAAACAAATTGAAAAGTTTTTTGGGCAAGGCCCCTGATTTCTTTGCACTATTACAGCTGTCTTTGAAAAAGTATCTTATGGCTTCGGAAAACATTACGATTCCTGAATGGAAACTTCAGTTTGTATTCCAATTGGAGCAGCAGATTCTCTTGTATGTCCACGGAAGTTATGTTCTGCATTCTGATGTTTCAGAGGTGAATAATTTTTACCCACAACTCTCATGCGTTGCTTCTATTTTTTCTGTTTTAACTTGATAGTTTCATTTGTTTTCAGGCAATGCGAAATTTTTACTTGATCAATCAATATCCATGTTTTGAATGGTTGAAAAGAATCAAGGCTGACTTAGTTGATATTTGTCTTGCTTGTGGAGAGAATCAAGTCGCTTTGATGTATGCTTCTATGCTGGAAGACATGGACAAAGTGACTGTATCTTTGTTGTCTTTAGAAGGTAGCAAAAATGTATTTTTCACTGAAAATGATATTTTTGAATAAGTTCTTACTCTTTTGAGTGTTTTTTACAGCTGTGTTTAATTGTGTTTCTTTCAGAAACTATACCTTTAGTTGCATTGGAAAGCTCAGCAGCTTACTACTGCTTGCAAGGAAACTACGAAAAAGCATTTGAAGTAGCAAATGTTTTAGATGACGATGTGTCCATAAAGTCAAAAGTTTGCCGTCAGTCCGAATATCATCTAAAAAAAGCGACAACTTTGCTCAGTAAATGGTGTTGCATTCCTGAAACTGAAAGCAGCGAAAAATGCGCGAATGTTATTGAAAACTTCATGTTGCCGATTAAATCGCAAGCGGAAATAACTGGAAAGCTACTAGACCTTCAATTTGATGCCATTGGGACCAAGTCTAGCATCAAATATTTCCAAATTGAGGATGAAAGCTATTTGAAGCTTAAAACATTAGAGAAATTGAATGAGTGGACGAAATTAATGCCGCACCTTGACAGCCAGACTAGAGAAAATATTGAGCTCGCATATATGGGCCAAATCATCGCAAATGGAAATCTGGAGTTTGCCCAAAAATGTATTTCTTCCGTGAAAGAACTTTTACCTCTACTAACGTCCAAGCCTGAATTTCAGTGCATTCTTGCAGAATTTTATTTCAAAATGGATGATATGGATTTTTGTGCCAAAATTTGTGCTAATTTACTAGAAAACTTTATTCCACTTGCATCGCCAGCAGAAAAGAAAAGCCAAATTTTGAAAATCTATCAAAGCATAATTGACAAGTTGGAAAAAAGTGATGAGTTGTACCAAGCATTTCTTGCTGAGGCTCCCATGCTTGATCTTAGTGACTCCAAAAGTGCTGTTATCCAAAATTTATGTCAGCAGTTTGTACAGCTTCTTCCCGAATCTAAAGAAAGTTGGTTACAATTCGGGAACTTTGCATACAAACAATCTTCTTCAACGTCCATATCATTACCAAATGCTCAAGATATCATCTCCAGCTTCAAATCTTTGTCTGCAGACTGTTACAAACGTTTTTTCCAAGTTTCTGATGAGAGCAGAGAAAATTCCTTGAAAGCAAATAATGATTCTACCTCTAAACGGAATAAAATTACAGCAATGATTCGCACCCTTGAATTACTGAAAGAAGGATATATTGTTGATCCTGAACAAGTTATCATCACGCCGTATTGGTTACTGCTGTTACCAGCAATGAGTCAAATTCCTTCTCTACGAGCACATCTTTTGAAAAAATTCCCATCCCAAAGTGCTCTTTATTTAATGGCCAATGATTCACAAGCGTGTGATTTCAGACGCTCTTTGCGCAGAAAAACATTGTTTGACCCTAAAACTTATATAAGCACAGATGTAAACGAAGAGAATTTGAATTCAGCTACAATCTTGCAAAGCCAATGTGTGATATGCGATATGTCATTATCTCATTCTACCAAATCTTCAGCAAAAGCTGCTAATGGGATGTTCAACTATGAGATAAAAAGTCCGCTCCCTCAAATTTCCCCTGCGGTGAGAATATTTGCCAAAGAACTTCAGCGCATTAGCACCTCTGGCGAAGAAATTTGGTATTGCGCTATGCAGAGGATTATGTATGACTGGAATAAAAGAATTTCCACTATGAAACGAGATGGAAATGCTAAGGAATTGCAGTCTGGGAAAATCCAGGCTTATATTTATCCGGTAGGCATAATGAACTAGCTTAGGATATTCTGATTTGTTGTGTTAATATTATGATTATAAAAAATGCATTGCAGACTTTCATTCTCATTTTGGATTTTTCAGGTTCTGAAGGCTTTGGAGTCAGTTTTAGACGAAACAACAAAAGGAGACAGCAATGCTGAAATTGAGTTTACTCTGAAGCATAAGATAAATTTGACAAATTATGTTGCGTATTTGTCATCTTGTGAGACATTGGAAAGTCTGCTAAATACGTTCATGAGTTTTGCCAATTATGTGGAATCATTGGGCTCTGGGACCAGTTATCAAATATCCCTGGCTTCAGTGTCCCCAGTTTTAGAGAATTTTAATTTCTCTGAGGAAGGGAACGAGATACATCTGCCAGGATTGCCTTCCGATATTTATTTGGTCTCTGTGGATCCAAATATTACTGCTTTGGCTACAAAAACGAAACCGAAACGCATAAAATTTTTAGCATCCAATGGGAAACGTTATGAGTACTTGGTGAAAGGAAATGAAAACTTAAATGTGGATGCAGGCGTCATGCAATTTTTACAAATGGCTCAAAACTATTTAGAGTGTCCTACCCGCACTTACTCTGTTACTCCACTTGGTATGTTTTTCCTTTAAATATTAGTTTGAGTTTGATTCCCAATAACTAATATCTACCTTGATGCAATTCTTGATCTCTTTTAGGAAAGCGTGGTGGACTCATTCAAATTGTCCCCGGCGCAATGCCAATTTTCGCTTTGTATAAGAAATACTTGAAAAAGAACAAACCAACTGAAAGGGTTTCAGAAATTTTCACTTGTCGGTTGCATGCTGAAGGGGAGAGTGGCAAGGATCGCTCCAATAAAGGCATATTTAGAAAAGTGTATGAAGAATTAATTGAGGAAACACCATGTGAATTGATTTCAAGGTTGGCTTTCTTAATGTGTCTATCCATTATGCATTACGTTGCAAATTTTTTGTCCAGTTAGCTGAATGGATTTTAATGAACTTTTAGGGAAATCATGATGTTGTCCACCAGTGCCCAAGACTGGTATTATTCCGTGAAATCTTTCACACAAGATAGTGCTGTTGGTTGCTCAGTGGGTTATATCATGGGGTTGGGGGATCGCCATTTGGATAATATTCTAGTAAACTTTGACACTGGAAATCTGATTCACGTGGACTTTAGTGTTATATTTAACAAGGGAGAGACGTTGAAAATACCTGAGACTGTACCTTGTAGGTTGACTCAAAATTTCGTCAACACTTTGCAGTATCCTGGTTTGAAAGTAGGTAGATTCTAGCAAAAGACTTATGCTTATTTTTGAAATTATTATGTTGATTACAACCTGTTGGTTTGATTTTTAGGGCCCATTTGTTGGATACATGGAAAAGTTCTTGCAAGACTTTCATACTCATGGGGACATTGTTGCATTCTGTTTGCGCAGCATTGCATTCTCACATGAACTAGAAGAGGATCCACCAGTAGATCCGCTCACTGTTTTAACTAGTGAACTCATCAGCTCCGTGTTCTTGTTTCAATACCGTTACGTGAATTTAACGAACTCTTTAGATACCGCGCAGTATGTTTTATCCTTTCTTGTCTTTTTCTTCGAAATGCATGGTTTTATTACTGATTCTAAATTTAAGTTATGCTCTTCCAATGTTTTAGGAAAGAATTGATTGACACAGCTTTCCAAGTCATCAACTATGTTGAAGAGCCAATAGAGATTCCAGAAAATCGAAGCGTCTGGGCTCCTATACAAAGCAATAGTTTGAGAGCTCGTTTAGGAGATTTGTTGAGAAAAAAAGTCAATAAATGGAAGCGAGTTTTAGCAAATTTTGATACAGTTATTCAGTACATAGGATTTCATTGTGGAATCGGTGGCTTGAGTCAGTTCAAATGTGTCGTAGACAATGAATGGATCCCTGAAGTAACTCATTTCTGGTTCCATTCAGACCTGGATGAATCCACTATTGTGAAAAACAATATGGTTGAACGAATCGGTATGTTAACCATACTCGTTTTTTATTTTTAATGAGAGTTTTCCTCTATTAAAGTATTTTTTTTAAATTTAGAAGTTGCACGAATGCTGATCAATAAATTGGCAAATGCTCTTTCTGAAGCAAGTGATATGACACTTAACCCTGATCTAACAGCTATGGGGGATATGTATATTCAACATATGGATATGTCTAAAGTAGATTATTTAGTAAATTGTGCGCACATGAAAGTGAAAAATTATGTTCCGTCTAAAACGGTCAGTGAAACAAAAATCTATTTAAAAACACTATAAAAATGAAAATCTTTCATTTGCATTTCCAGCGTAGCTATTTATTTGATATAAATTATTTTTTGTTTCAGGTGGCAACGGTAATCTCTGAAGCCACTGACATAGAAAAGCTTTCACTCATGTATGAAGGGTGGACAGCCTGGGTATAGCGAAGAAATATGGAAGACTTCTCAAGGAAATTATTTAATCTGATGTGTCAGTGTTTCACACACTGTTGTCATGTCTCGACCTGCATTGCTACTGTGGTCTTCTATAGATCTCAATCAGTAAGCTGTTAAGCGGAGCAAATGCTAAGTGGGACTTCTAATTTCTTCATCAGCTAAATGAAAGCATGGACTTCAGAACATCGTGTTCTATGTCGAAATTAAATCATCGAAAAATCAACACCATGCTGATCAAATTGCTTACATAGTTTTTCCGATGATTATACCAACGGAGAAATCAGATCGTAAGGGTGATCCATTTAAAAGCTGTGTGATTTACCATCAAAGAACGGCGGAAGTACAGTTAACTCGTAATTATGTAAGATGAAATGATTTGAGTTCTTATGGTTTAGGTTTATACAGACATTTTAGAAAGAAGAACCTGAATAGTTTAATCTTGCACTAGTTAGTGATTCTAAAATAATACCTCCTGGTTTGCTGTATCATTTTGAATTCTACTCAAAACGCTATCATTATAATATTATCGAAACTCTCTCAGTCAGCTATAGTGTCAATATTATAAGTTTAAGAATTAGTACATAATGCATGCTGTGCGACTTCACAATTAATTAGCACGCACTACCTTGCTATGATTCGAATCCTTAATTGGCTAGGTGTGTGTTACGTTTCCGAAATCATTGAATTAGTACTAGAATATTTTATTTTTGTCTATTCTTATTATTTTAGGATTCATTTACCAGTAATTGGTACATCGATACAATATTTGTATTTACAAATAATTTGCTTGAGTAAAATTAAAACCGCTTCTTCAAAACACATTTATGTTCAATATTTATTCAATGCAAGTTATTTGTATTACACTTCAAAATTCAAGAGCTCTTTTACGGCAAGCTACCTTACACTTTTCATTTACATTAAAAATTTACAACAGATTGAAATATTGGGAATTGGGAACTATACAGTTTATCATCTAATCATTATAAACAGGATTTACCTATCAACAATATCGTTTACTTTTTAACGGGTGGTGGGGAATCTGTTTTTACGGTTTCAGTAGGTGGCGGCAATGCTTCTCTGTAATTTGGAAATTGCTCCCATGGACTAGATAGATCAAATTTTCTGAACTCTTGAGCAAGTTCTAATGGTTCTACTACTACACGCTTCACTTCGTCATCGTATCTTAGCTGAAAGTTTACAAGACAAAAAAATGAATTATTAATTTTGGAAGACTTTCTCTGCAGGCAACGGCAAATATTGCTCCAGCTTTCATTACCTCAACATATCCGCTCAAAGGAAAATCTTTGCGGAAGGGGTGCCCTTCGAATCCGTAGTCAGTAAGGATACGTCGCAAGTCTGGATGATTTGCGAAAAATACACCATACATGTCCCAAATCTCTCGCTCATACCAATTTGCTGCTTTGAACACTTCGCAGATTGAATCTATAGGTGTCAACTCATCTGTGTATGTTTTGACGCGAATTCTCGAGTTATACCGCAACGATAGTAAGTTATAAATAACCTGTGTGGAACACATTGAGATTAATGAATGACACATAATGTTTATGACAACATTTAGGAAGGAGATAGTAAAAACCAACCTCAAATCGAAAACTTCGAGAAGGTATATCCATTCCAGCAATATCAGATAAATTAGCAAATTGACAGGCGTGATGATCTTTCAGAAAATAGAGAACTGGAAGGATACCTTCAGGTGCAATCAGGATTTCCAATTCATTTCCACACGCAATCTGAACTTTTTGAACGTATTTCGGTAAACATTCAGCAACGTAACGCCCGAATTCTGTTAAATTACTCTTCTCCAACTGATCAATCTTCCGAACAGCCGCTGTAAAACACAAAAAAGGATAGAGCCATGCTAATAATAGTGTATGAGAAAACATACGTTTCCGACAGTAATAATAGTAACAGCAATAAAATGGATAACTCACGTCGGGTTTCCTTCGGAGGAGGACCAGGTGGATCCTTCGGAGGTTCAGTAGCAAATTTCATCACTGGATAAGCAAACTTGACAGGAGACTTTATAAAACTGGTTATCCCTGTTTTAAATTGTTCAAAAAACGGTCCAAAAAACATTAACATCATGGTCAAAGGCCTCAAAGTTTCACGATTTAAAAGACACGAAAAACAGAAAACAAAAATTGGTTTGAAATTATGAAAGATATTACCTCGAGAAGCGGCCAATCTCTTGGCACAGAGAGACCCTAATGAAGCCATTACGCGAACTGATAATTACTACGTAATTTCAACACAAAATTAATTAATTCGATTATTTCATACAAGAAATTAAATAATTCTTTTTTTGAAACTACCCAATCTACCTTTTTTCAAAATTAGTCAATTGCCGCCTTATTTTAACTGTCATAGAAAGGAATTTGGTATTTGAACGCACGACGTAGAAGTCAAGCAAACGCATAGAGAGCTTGAGATGAAAAATTGTGTTCAAATGTCACTCGCTCATGCAAAATTGAGACGGGAAGGTTTTTGTTTGAAATCTAACCAACTTTTTCTGTCAGTATTGAAATCCGAGAGTTGTTTATGAGTTCAAAATGTCGGGCTCATTATCGCGATTCTTATCGCTACTATTATTAGCTTTTTGTTTTGTGGGGACTACTGGGCACGATCAGCGGATAGAAAGCGTTCTACACTCAAGATGGTCACCAACATCAATTCTATCGGAGGCGGCCGAGTACATTTCTGAAATTGACGCTCCTTCGTTCTGGCCGTTTTTGGAGCATGTTTTCGAAAAACAGGAGTCTCTACCAAAACAAGAAGCCGAGGCCGATCTTAACTACAGTAAATTTTCATAGTTTCTATTTCTGTCCTTGCTTGTGTAATTATTTTTTATTGTATTACAATTTTGAATTGTTTCATTAGATAATGCCGGCGAGACTGATTTGGCTGCTATCGCGGCCTATGATCTTGTTTCACCTGCAAAACTTCTTTTAATGGATTGGATTTTGTCGTCTCGAGCATATTCTCCGAAAGTTTTAATGTTTCAAAGAGTATGTTTATCTTTACAATTGCCTTGCAGGGTCATGTCAAATATTCTTTATTTTAATTTAATTTGTCGTTTACTTCTTTATTTAGCTTGCTCCTAAAATATCTTGCGAAGATTTTGTTGTATTGGGGTCTGGAAAGGTGGTATGTGACACTCAAGATGTACTGAACTTGGATGGAACAACAGGAGAAATTTTGTTGACGGAGTCTGTTCTAGTCACGGAGGCGGACCACAAGTATCCGTCTTTTATTTGGAGTGAAAAATTTCCTCCTGTGGTTATCCTTTATGGACATTTGGCGTCATCCAAGACGAAAACTATGCACATGCATTTAAAAAAGCTGTAAGTGAAGCCCGAAAATACTGTAAACGTTGATTGCATGGATTGGAAGCTAATTGGTAAGAAAAGTTATCAAATAAACAGTTTTTATCGTTTATAATTTCAGGGCTGAAGCAGAGAAAATTGGTTACATTTTCCGACCATACAGGAAAGAGACTTCAGAACGATTGAAACTTTCAGGTTATGGAGTCGAATTACAATTCAAATCAACTGAATATGTTGCGCAAGATGATTCTGGATTGTCAGGTAAAACAAAGAATGACGATTTGTTTATTATTTCTACCAATACTGTTATGTCTTCTGAAAACTATAACTGATCTTTTCATGATTATTTTCGTTTGTGCAGCCAATAAGACACAAGAAGTAGCTGGTTTTAACTTTGATAAGTTGCAAGAATTACATCCTGATCAATCGGAGCAACTAGACAAGTTTCAAAATCATTTGGCTTCTGTCCGGGGCCAGAAATCTGAATTCGAAGCATTAAAAGCATGGCAAGTTCAAGAGTTGGGACTTCAAGCTTCTCATTTTGCTACACTTCAAGGGAACCTTATTGACTCGATTTTAGACGTCAGTGGAAATTTTCCATCAAAAGCTGCTTCCCTTAGTTCTGTTCGAGTTCCATCGAGTTTCAGACAAACTGTGTCTTACAACCAAAGGCTGTTAGCAAATCATTTCAATCTTGAAGACGGGGAAGGTGCCTTTTTCCTTCAAGGAAGTTTTATTGACCCTGATTCTTTAGATATGTTCTCTTTCATGGATACTTTGAAGTCAGAAATAGATTTGATTGAAATTTTAAAGAGTGTGTATCATGAGAAACACATTACGCGCCCTAAATTGGATGCTATATTATCGTTGGGATCTAAATCTGCTGACCCTGATTTGGCTTTGGATCTCCGGGACTCTTCAATCTACTGGATCAATGATTTGGAACGTGATGAGGAATATGAAGACTGGCCAGATGATTTGACTCAACTATTTTTCAGAATGGGTGGTGTAATGCTACGGCCTGTACGAAGGAATGTTTTTAATTTAGTGTTGACATTAGACCCAGATGATGTTCACAATGCAGCAAGTAAGCTCCACAGCTCCATATCTTCACTGCATTTAATTGAAGTATTGTTAAATGTCCTGTTCTTTTTCAGGTATGCTCAAAATGGCCCAATCATTTATGCTGCATAAAGCACCAGTTCGCATTGGTTTGGTTTTTTCTTCCTACAAAGAAACAAAGGCTGATCCAAGCTCCAAAGTTGGAATTTTGCGGAGAGTTTTAAATTTTGCCGCTTCAGAGGGAAAAATGCGTCGGACTTTTAAAGAAATTGTTGAGGTAAGATTGTAGGATGATTTTAACTCAGCTCTTCGGGTTCAGTATGATTATAAAGCTATTCTAACTTTTTAAATTATGTTTTTAGGCTTTTTCCTCTGATAATTTCGACTCTCTCACAGAAGCTTTTAAAAAAATAGATGATGAATACGATTTTGGCTGGGAACTTTCTCATGAATTTGTTAAAAAGAGTGGCCGTCCTACTCCAGGAGCCTTTTTGAATGGATTTCCTCTCAAATGGGATTCTGTTGATGACTTCGAAGAAGTAGTCTTGAATCAATTACTCCGTGAAGCTCAGAGTGTTCAAATTGATGCATACAACGGGAAAGTAAATGACGAAACAGATATCTTCGAGTACTTGATGAACAAACCGAATATTCAAACAAGGTAGGCAGCTCAAAAGTACTTCACTACTTGACATCATCAATAATTTGATACTATCTATAAATAAAACACTAGAAAAAACAAAATATAAACGATAGAACAATTACGTTAATGTGTAAAAATATCTTTGCAGACTAAATGATAAAATTCTGGATATGAGCAATGCAAAACACTTGTCTTTTGGAACCGAAATTTGGGAGCTAGGCAAACCTTTAAAACACAAATTGGCTCGTCTTGCTTCGGAGCTAAGATATTTGACTCCGTCAGGCAAATCAGAATACCCTATCACAGTTACAATGTGGGTTTTTTGTGATCTTGAAACTTCTACTGGACGAAAATTAGTGGAAACAGCTTTGGAATTCTTAGCTGAATCAGCGACTCATTCTAGAGTTGCTATTATCCCGACAGATAGATCTAAATGCTCCTCCAAACAAGAATTTTTAGCTGCTGTGAATGCAAACAATCTGTCCAAAGCAATGAAATTACTTCAGAGCTTTGATCAATCCACATGTAAAGAAGACTCCAACTTTGCAGAGAGTGATCATGCTCAACTTATGAAACTTGTTGGCATATCTAAAGGAGAAAATAGCGTGGTAGCAAATGGCCGAGTAATAGATGATATCACTGAAGAAAATGTTTTTGAACGTGGAGATTGGACCCTTCTGGAAAAATTCAACTATGATAACTGTGCAAAACATTTTGGTACGCAGTTAGCATTTATTTCTCTATAATTTAGTTTAGGACGTTAGAATTTTTGTACCATGTTGATAACGTATTGCAGATGGAGAAGAGGAAGCAAACAGTATTATGAGATTGTGTGCAGCTCTTGGAAACCCTAACATAAAAACTCGTAATGCGAAAAGGTTTACCTTGCCTGAATTCCGGAACCCTTTCCCTGTTAGTTCTCGGGATGATGGAAACAAAGATCCCTTTTACGTTGATTTGACCGTTGTAATTGATCCGGCCTCCCGTTATGCTCACAAAATGGCGTCTGTTGTATCTGCTGTTCAAAACTCAGTTGGAGAGTGGATGAAAATTGACGTGCTGTTTAATCCGCCTGCAAAACATTCGGAACTTCCCTTGAAATCCTATTACAGATATGTTTCTGGATATGATGCAAATGGACAAAATGGGGTTGTTATGTTTGAGAATGTACCACAAGAGCCTTTATTTACTCAGAATTTAATTGCTCCAGACAACTGGATGGTGGAGGTTGTCAAATGCGTACATGATTTGGATAATATTCGATTGAGAGATATTTCTGGATCTATAAAAAGTGAATATGAACTTGAGTATTTGCTGGTTGAAGGACATTGTTTAGAGTCCAAGACTGGATCGCCACCAAGGGGTTTACAGTTCACTTTGACACCTAGTGATTCAGGTAAACTTGTTATTTACCGAAATTTTTTCAACCTTTAAATGCAGCGAGAACTGGCATGTTATTGCATGATAAATCTTTCTACTTTTTACAGAGAAAAGACCGTCAGAAACCATTGTGATGGCTAACTTGGGATACTTTCAGTTGAAAGCTGAACCAGGAGTATGGACTTTGGGTTTGAGAGAAGGTCCTTCGCAAGAAATCTTCTCGATCGAATTCCCACAAAATAAACCAGTAACGGTAAATTCTTTCCAGTCGCTAGTTGTGAAAGTGAAAGTAAAGAGAAACCCTGGCAAAGAAAGTGCATCTTTACTAGATCAAGAGGAAAATTCTCCAGGTTTGTTTTGTCTTTGAATAAGCTGACTACTAACTATTTTTGTGGTAGTTATAAAGATGAAATATTGAGTTTGCGTTAACATTGATATTGCATTGTTTAGGCTGGTTTGGATTTGGCTCAAAGACAACAGACGACGATGATAAAACTATCAATGTATTTTCATTAGCTTCTGGACATTTGTACGAACGCTTGTTGAAAATCATGATGTTGAGTGTATTGAAAAACACAAAGTGGGTATTTTGTGAGCAAACCAGTCTGTTCACTTAGTTAGAACTTATGTTGTTATTCTAAATGCATTTTGTTTTTAGGTCCAAAGTGAAGTTTTGGTTCTTGAAAAACTACTTAAGTCCAACAGTTAAAGATGTGTTACCCTACATGGCCAAAGAGTATGGTTTCGAATATGAATTGATTCAGTATCATTGGCCAAGATGGTTAAACCCTCAACGGGAGAAACAAAGAATTATATGGGGATACAAGATTTTGTTTTTGGATGTGCTGTTCCCGTTGTCTTTAAAAAAGATTGTGTTTGTGGATGCAGATCAGGTTGTGCGCACGGATTTACGAGAACTGTTTGAGTTAGATCTTGAAGGTTAGATTCTTGTTCTTTTAAAATTTTATTGTTTTCTCTATGTGATTTATACGAGTGAAAATATTTATTTGTGCTGCAGGTAATCCGTATGGATACACGCCGTTTTGCGATTCCAGGAAGGAAATGGAAGGTTTCCGTTTCTGGAAAACTGGGTATTGGAAGTCTCATTTAGGGAAACGGAAGTATCATATTTCGGCTTTGTAAGAAAAAACGTATATTAAATTGGTGTATCTAATGAAATTTTTATTGATTATATTTACTATTTTTATTTGTAGATATGTCGTAGATCTCGTTCGCTTTAGACAAATAGCTGCTGGTGACAGACTCAGGGGTCAGTATCAGGCTTTAAGTCAGGATCCAAACTCTTTATCCAATTTAGATCAGGTATGTTTTGTTTCTACCCAACATTCTATACTTTACAAAATACTATTTTCACTGCATTGTATTGTTTCTAATTTATTTAGGATTTACCCAACAACATGATTCACCAAGTTGGAATAAAGAGGTAAATAGTTTTTTAAATGCATTTTTGCTGATGTATGCTAAACTTTTTTTATTACTTTCATATGTTTTCTGTATTTAATCTTCTAATTGATATCACGTTTTTTCACAGCTTACCTCAAGAATGGTTGTGGTGTGAGACATGGTGTGATGACGCGTCTAAAAAAGACGCCAAGACTATTGATATGGTAAGC
>Ga0210040_10005230_pt1 | contig 16614 bp, 18 predicted proteins | sample CryGeyCG12114_NA_FD_185462 | JGI IMG/M metagenome (GOLD analysis project Ga0210040, IMG submission 185462) | Groundwater microbial communities from aquifer - Crystal Geyser CG19_WC_8/21/14_NA (SPAdes) (version 2) | ecosystem: Environmental > Aquatic > Deep subsurface > Groundwater | place: USA... | reverse complement strand
GGCCGGCTCGGCGTACGCCCGGGCCAGGGTGGCGGTGGTCTCGTGCGCGTTCAGCCCGCTGGGGTTGGGCACCACCCAGAGCCGCGCTCCCGCCAGCCCCTCCGGCTGCTCACCGGCCCGGGCCTTCGGGCGGTCGAAGGCGGTCCGGTAGGCGGTGATCCCGGCCACGGCGACCACCGCCGGCCGGTGCTGCTGGACGAACGCCGTCAGCCGGAGCCCGCCGGCGCGGAGCTCGTCCGGGCTCAGCTCGTCGGCCCGGATGGTCGCGCGGTTCACCAGGTTCGTGACGCCCACGCCGCGGGCGAGCAGGTGGGTGCGGTCGTCGGCGGTCATCCCGGCCGCGCGGTCGATGTCGCGCCCCAGGACGCCGGCGAGCCGCAGCGCGGGGTAGAAGCGGTTGCCCGGGTGGGCGAAGTGGGTCTGGGTGGCGGCGGTCCACAGGCTCGGGTTGATGCCCACGAAGACCAGGCGGAGGCCCGGGCCCGCCAGGTCGGGGACGGAGCCGTCCCGGAACCCCTCCAGCTCGGCGCGCGTGAACCCCACGACGTCGAACCTAGCCCGGCGCGGCGGCGGTAGCGTGACCGCCATGACCTCCACCCCGATCGACCTGGGCCGGCCGGTCGCCGGCGACGTCGTCGAGCTGATCCTCGCCGACCACGTGCGCTTCGAGACGCTGCTGCGCCAGCTGCGCGACGCCAGCTCCGACCGCGACGCCGTCCGTCGGGCGCTGGCCACGCTGCACGTGGCGCACGCGGAGGCCGAGGAGCGCCACGTCTACCCGACCCTGCGCACCGAGCACGCGATCGGGGCCCACGAGGCCGAGCACGGCGAGGAGGAGCACGCCGAGGGCAACCAGGCGCTGCTCGACGTGCTCGAGCTGGCGTCGGTGACCGGCCAGGAGTTCGACGACGCGGTCGAGGAGCTCTCCCGGGTGCTGAACCACCACCTCACCGAGGAGGAGCTGACCATCCTCAACCCGGCTCGCGCGGACGTGCCGGCCGCCGCCCGGGCCGAGCTCGGCCTGGCCTTCGTGGCCGAGCGGAACGCGCAGCTGGACGACGACTGCGGACGGCTGGAGAACGTGCGGGCCATCGTCGCCCGGGCCGAGCAGCAGGGCCTGCTCGAGGAGGGCGAGGACGGCTCATCCTCATGACCGCCGGTCGGTAGCCCCCCGCCTGCGCCGGACCGGGACCGGGGTCGACCCCCGCCGTTCCGGCCGCCCCTGCGCGGGGCTTGACCTTGCCGCGACGTCAACTTCTAGCGTTCCCGGTGCCGGCACCTCGCCGGCAGGAGCAGGAGGGGGACGGGACGCCATGGCCTGGTCGATCGCCGAGGTGGCCTCGATGTCGGGGGTGACGGCGCGGACGCTGCGCCACTACGACGACATCGGGCTGCTCGAGCCGGCGCACGTGGCCGCCAACGGCTACCGCTACTACGAGCAGGAGCAGCTCCTGCGGCTGCAGCGGCTGCTGCTGCTCCGGGAGCTCGGCCTGAGCCTGGCCACGATCGCGGAGGTCCTCGACGGCCAGCGCGACGAGGTCGCGGCCCTGCAGGAGCAGGCCCGCTGGCTCGACGACGAGCGCGCCCGGCTGACCCGGCTCGCCCGCACCCTCTCCCGCACCATCCACCACCTACGAGGAGGACCACAGATGAGTGCACCGGAGATGTTCGAGGGCTTCGCCGAGCACGCAGCCCGGCTCGAGGACGACCTGGCCGAGCAGCACGGCGCCGGGGTCCGCGAGCACTTCCGGACCGCCGAGGACGCCACCGCGGGCTGGACCCGGGAGGACTACCTGGATGCCGAGCGCCGCGGTGCGGAGGTCGAGGCCCAGGTCGTCAGCGCCCTGCGCTCGGGCGCGTCGCCGGGCTCCGCCGCCGCCCAGGCCGCCGTCGCGGAGCACTTCCGCGAGGTCTCCCGGTTCTGGACCCCCGACCGGGCCAGCTACACCAACCTCGGGCGGCGCCTGGTCGAGGACCCTGAGCAGAGGGCCCGGTACGACGCCCAGGCCCCCGGGCTGGCCGAGTACCTGCGCGACGCCATCGCCGTCTACGCCCGCGCCCACCTGGGCTGAGGGTCGGCCCGGCACGGCCCGCCGGCAGGTTCCGGCTGCAGAGCACGGCTCGCAACGCCCGCGGGGCGGCGGGCTGACGACCACGGCGCTGTCGGGAGCTCGGGGTCTGGTCCCGTCCCGTGACGCGTCCGGCCGCTGCGGTCAGCGCCCGGACGGCAGGACTCACGACGGCACGGGCGGATCGGCCAGGTCGGCAAGGAGGCCGAGGTCGTGCAGGTCCACCTCGCGGGGCTCGTACCCCTGGTGGAACCGCACCTGCTGCTCGGCGGACAGACAGGGCACGACCACGCCGTGCAACGTCGCTACGGCGAACGCCGCCCGGGGGTACGCGAAGTGGCCGCCGTCGTGGTCGGCCTGGTGGCCGTGCCCCCGTGCGTCGAAGGCCACCGGGTGCAGGTCGACCCGGCCCCGGCCGGGAGCGACCAGCTCGACCCGCACCGGCCGCCAGTCGGTCGCCACCCGGTAGCCCAGGTGCTCGAGGACCACGACCACAGCCGCCTCGTCGTCGGCGTGCACCGCGAGGTCGAGGTCGCGGTGGGGCCGGGTCTGGCGTCCGACCAGAGTGTCCACACCCCAGCCGCCCGCCACCCACACGCGGCACGCGGCCGTCCCGAGGGCGCCGAGGACCCGCGCCACCTCGGCCCACGGCGTCCCGTCCTGGTTGTCGTCGGCCACGTCAGCCGTCCGCGCTGGGGACGGTGCTCGGCCCGGCCCCGGGGTGGGTCGGCACGTCGGGGAGCACGAGGCCATCATGACCCGTTCACCAGGGGCCGGCTCCGGTGAGCGGCGGCTCCGCTGACGTCGACCTGCTCGCCCTGGGCAGGTCCGTGCAGGCGCTGATCGTCGCTCGCATCCGGCCTCCCGCCCGGCACCGCATCGAGGCCTTCCGCGACTTCGCCGCGCACCTGCCCGAGACCGTCGCCGTGTTCGTCGTGTCCGGCGGCGAGGACTTCCTCATCCACGTCGCGGTGCCCGACACCAACGCGCTCTACGCCTTCGTCATCGACCGGCTCACCGAGCGCCCCGAGGTCGGCGACGTGCGGACCTCCATCGTCCACGAGCACCTCCGGCGACCGGTGGTCGAGCCGCTGCGTGCCCGGCCGGAGCAGGGACCGGCCAGGACCGAGCGGCGCTGACCCCGGGGCCGGCGGGTGCTGCACCGCGACCACGGGCAGCCGGTCCGGTGGGTGGCGCCGGGCAGGTGGGGTGGAGGAACCACCGGTCGGGGGCCTCTCTCGGGCAGGGCGGGGCGACTGTCGCCGACGAGCTGGCCCGTCCCGTGCAGCCGTCGTCCGCCCGACGACTGCGGGCAGGTCGGTCACCGCTCACTACCACCTGACGGCTCCCAGATCCGGCGGGACACGCCGGCGAGCAGGGCCTTCCGGCCCGGGTCTTCAGTACCTGATCGCGCCGTGCGGGGCCCCGGGGGCTGGTCGACCGTGACTGCTGGTGCGTATGGTGCCCGTGTGCCCGGCACGGGACGCGTCCCGATCACCGGCGTGCTGCATTCGGGGCCCCCACACGAGGAACGAGAACGTCCTGTGCTTCGCCGAACCGTGCTGCTCGCCGCGGCTGCCCTGTCCCTGCTGGCCGTCGCCCTCCCTGCGCACGCGGTCGCACCGGTCCCGCTCCCCGTCGTCGACATGGCGGCGGTCGACGCGGCCGCGCACGTCGAGGGCTACCGGGGCAACCAGCCCTCCCTCGGCGACGACGCCTCCACCAAGCTGGTCCAGCGCGCGCTCACCGCGCGCGGCTTCCGGGTGGCGGCCGACGGCCAGTACGGCCGGGCGACCACCGCCGCGTACACCAAGTTCCAGCGCTCGCTCGGCTACCGCTCGATCGACGCGAACGGCATCCCCGGGTCCGGGTCGCTGGCCGTGCTCGGCCGGAACCGGTTCACCATCGTCGACCCGGTGCTGGTCGGCAGCCGCAAGGACCACTACGGCCCCAAGAGGGTCAACACCCGCACCCGGCTGATGCTCACCGCGGCCGACGCCATGGTGCCCTGGACGCTGGTCGTGGTCCAGGGCTCCTACTGCCCGCTGGAGAAGTCCGGCTGCGCCACCGCCTCGGCCGGCACCCACGACGGCGGGGGGAGCATCGACGTCCGGGCCAAGGGGCTGACCAGCACGCAGCGCTGGCGCACCGTGCAGGCCCTGCGGCGGGTGGGCTTCGCGGCGTGGCTGCGCACCCCCAGCCAGTGCGGCGGCTGCTGGTCCACCCACATCCACGCGGTGGCGGTGGGTGACCCCGACATGTGGCAGCGCGACGGGAAGTACACCAACCGCGACCAGGTCGCCGACTACTTCGTCGGGCGCAACGGGCTGGCCGGGCACGCCAGGGACAACACCCCGGTGGCCTACCGCGTCCCATTCACCATGTGGGAGCGCTACGTCGCCGGTCTCAGCCGGTAGCGCACCGGCGGGGAGCGACCTGCTGGGGCGACGTCGGACCCCGGACAGGGCCGGGCACCCGGGGGAGGGGCATGATCAGGCTGGTTCGGCCCATCCCGACGAGAGGCTCCCGCGATGTCCACCTGGTTGATCACCGGCTGCTCCACCGGCCTCGGCCGTGACCTGGCCCGGGAGGTGCTCGAGCGGGGCCACTCTGCCGTGGTGACCGCCCGCGACCCCGCCCGGGTGCAGGACCTGGTGGACGCCCACCCCGAGACCGCCCTCGCCCTGGCCCTGGACGTGACCGACCCGGCCCAGGTGGTCGACGCGGTCCGGGCCGCCGAGCAGCGGTTCGGCGGCGTCGACGTGCTGGTCAACAACGCCGGCTACGGCTACCGCGCGGCGGTCGAGGAGGGCGAGGACGCCCAGGTCGCCCAGCTGTTCGCCACCAACTTCTTCGGCGCCGTGGCCATGACCAAGGCCGTGCTGCCCGGGATGCGCGCCCGCCGCAGCGGCGCCGTGGTCAACATCTCCTCCATCGGTGCGCAGGTCTGCCCCGCCGGCTCGGGCTACTACGCCGCCAGCAAGGCCGCGCTCGAGGCGGTGTCGGCCTCGCTGCGCAAGGAGGTCGCCCCGCTGGGCATCTCGGTCGTCGTGGTGGAGCCGGGCGGGTTCCGCACCGACTTCGCCGGGCGCTCGCTGACGCAGGCGGCTGAGCCGATCGCCGACTACGCCGACACCGCCGGCCGCCGGCGGAAGGAGCACGACACCGTCCACGGCACCCAGCCCGGCGACCCGCAGAAGGCGGCCTGGGCCATGATCACCGCGGTCGAGGCCGCCGAGCCCCCGGCCCTGCTGCTGCTCGGTCGGGACGCGCTCACCGGCTTCCAGGGGGTGGCCGAGGAGCAGCAGCGTGAGCTGGCGCAGTGGGAGGAGCTCACCCTCAGCACCGACCACACCGACTGAGCCGGTCCTCCCGCCCACCGGTCGACCCCGTCAGGAAGGACCACGCATGTCCGTCTTCCACCCCGACCTGTGGTTCGGGCGCTTCCTGCCGCGGTTCTCCTTCGGGCCGCTCACCACCCGGCTGCTGACGATCCTGCCGGGCCGGGACGCCCCACCTCCCGAAGACGTCGACGTCGCCGACGTGGAGGTGCCGGGACCGGTGGGGGCACCACCGGTGCTGGTGCGCTGCTACCGGCCGCGCGTGCTCACCGCACCGGCCCCGGCGCTGCTCTGGGTGCACGGCGGCGGCCTGGTCTTCGGCGACCACCGCCAGGACGAGCAGGCCAACCTCGACCTCGCCCGGACGCTGGGGATCAGCGTCTTCTCGATGCGCTACCGGCTGGCGCCGCGGCACCGGGCCCCCGCTGCGGTGGAGGACGCGTACGCCGCGTTCACCTGGCTGGTCGGCGCAGCGGCGGAGCGGGGCGTGGACCCGGCGCGGATCGCCGTCGGCGGGGCCAGCGCCGGAGGGGGGATCGCGGCCGCGCTCGCGCTGATGGCCCGCGACCGGGGCGGACCGCAGCCCGCCTTCCAGCTGCTGGTCTACCCGATGCTGGACGACCGGACGGTGCCGCGGACGGAGAGCGGGGAGGCCGGCTTCGACACCCGGGACGCCCGCATCTGGTCGCCCGGCAGCAACCGCTACGGCTGGACCTCCTACCTCGGCGGCGAGCCCGGCCGGACCGACGTGCCGGCCTACGCCGCGGCGGCCCGTCACGACGACCTCACCGGGCTGCCGCCGGCCTGGGTCGGCGTCGGCACCCTCGACCTCTTCCACGAGGAGGACCTGGCCTACGCCCGCCGGCTGGAGGCGGACGGCGTCCCCTGCGAGGTCGAGGTGGTGGACGGGGCGTTCCACGGCTTCGACGCGATCTTCCCCCGCACCGGCGTCTCCCGGGCTTTCTGGCGGGCGCAGGCCCGCGCGCTCGGCCGCGCCCTGGACACCCGCGGCCGGCCCGCCGGCTGAGGAGGCCCGGCACCGCGACGGTGCCGTCCGGGCGCCGGCCGGCGCGGCCCGCATCCAGGCCGACTGCCTCCGGCCGAGCGGTCAGACTGGGGCCATGAGCCCGTCCGGCCCGCCCGTGGAGCTGCTGGCCCGGCTGGGGCTCGAGCAGGTCGTCTGGCTGACCACGCTCCGGCCGGACGGGTCCCCGCACGTCACGCCGGTCTGGTTCGTCCTCCTCGGCGGAGGTGCCGGCGGGACCGGGGCAGCCGCGACGTGGTGGGTGGCCACTGGTGCGACCAACGTCAAGGTCACCAACCTGCGCCACGACCCCCGCGTCGCGCTCGCCCTGACGCTCGACCAGCGGCCCGTGGTCGCCGAGGGTCGGGCCGAGGTGCACGCCGACGCCTTCCCCGCCGCGGTCGTCCGTGCCTTCGCGGACAAGTACGACGGCTGGGACGTGGAGCAGCGCGAGCCCGACGGGGCGCCCCGCCTCCTCGTCCAGATCCCGGTCACCCGGTGGCTGCTCCAGGGGTCGGCCCGCTGACCGCCGGCCGGCGTGGGCCGTGACCGGCGCCGGGCCGGGGGCGCAGCCCGTGCCGCTCCGCTCTCGCCGTGGTGCGCCGTCACAGGGTCACCGGACAGCCCTCCGATGAACTAGTTTTCACCCCGGCGGCTCTCCAGGCGCCGTCCGGTCGTGCTGAGATGCGTCGCCCTGCGCAGGAGGAGGTCGTGGTGCCCGAGGCTCTGCTCGGTGCGGTCAGCTGTGGCCGGTGCGGGTACGGGCGCGCCGAGGAGGGGGTCTGCGCCGCCTGCAGGGCGCCGTGGGTGCCCGCGGCGCCGGCGACGGTGGACCTGCGCGGGCCGGCGCCCTTGCACGGGGTCGTCCGCGTTCCACGGGGACGTCGTGTCCTGGCTCTGCCGGTCGACCTGGCTCTGCCGGTGGTCCTGGTGGGGCTGGCCGTGGCGGACGCCACCGGCCCGTCCCCCGGCGTGGTGCCGGCGCCGCTCCTGGTGGCCGTGGCCGTCCTGCTGGTGGGTCTCACCGCCGCCGCACTCTGCGGCTGGGGGAGGAGCCCGGGCCGGTGGCTGCTCGGCCAGCGCACGGTCGACGACCTGACCGGGAGCCCGGTCGGGTTCGCCCGCCTCGTGCGACGTCTGCTGGGCACCGGCCGTGCCGACCTGGTGACCGCCGACCTGCGACGGGGACGCGACCCGGTGGCCCCGTCGCCGGCGGCGCCCGCCGCGGCGGGCGGGTCGGTCTCCCCGCGCCCGGCGGCCCCGACCGTCGCACCGACCGCGCTGCCACCGGCGGTGCACGCCGCCCGCCCGTCGATCGCGATCGAGCTCGAGGGCGGCGGGCGCCACGAGGTGGTGGACGAGCTGCTGGTGGGCCGCAGTCCCGTCGACCCGACCGCCGCCGACCGGCCGCTGCTGTCCTGGCCAGACCTGTCCCGGCGGCTCGCGAAGACCCACCTGCTGCTGGAGTGGTCGGGTCAGGTGCTCCAGGTGACCGACCTCGGGTCGGCGACCGGCACCACGGTGGTCACCGCGGCCGACGGGCGTCAGCCCCTGGTCCCCGGGGTGGCCGTCAGCGTGCCGCCGGGGGCCACCATCGTCTGCGGCGGGCGGAGCATCCGGGTCGTGCCGCACGGCTGAGGAAGCAGCGGTGGGGACCGAGCTGCTCCGGCCGGGCGTGCTGGATGCGGGTGTGCTCGCTGAGTCGGGAGGCGGGACGGGCTGGCCGTGCTCGGTGAGGTAGGTCCACCCGTTCCCGCAGGTCGGACCGTCGCGAACCGGCCAGTCGGGCGCTCCGCCGACAGTCCGCGCTGGCGTACCGGCGAGGCTGGCGCCGAGCTGGCGCGGGCCGCTGGATGAGCAGACGGAACGGCTGCGCAGAGTCCGGCGCGTCCTCGGTCGGGCGGGTCAGGCCCGGTGGGCCGGGGGGACGTAGAAGCTGTCGGACGGGACCTCGCGCCCGCTCGCGGTGTCGACGATGCGGATGCCCGCGCCCTCGTCGACGATCTGCAGGTCGGAGCCGACGGGGAAGTCCCAGATGCCGATGAGGGCGGGCTCGAGGGCGCAGACGGCGTTGTAGTCCACGATCTGCATGTTGCCGGGGTCGGCGAGATACTCCTGGGTGTCGATGTGGCTGAAGATCCGCCAGCCGTTGTCGGCGGGGGCCTGGGAGGCGCCACGGGTCATCCAGCGGACCCGGCCGGCCCGGCTGAGGACGTTCGTAGAAGCCAGGCAGGCGCCGGCCTTGGGGATGAACTCGGGATAGCTGGGCACGTGGTCTCCTGGCTCAGTCACTCAGGTGGTCAGTCGGCGGGTGGGACGGTCTGGCCGTGCTCGGTGAGGTAGGTCTCAATCCGCTCCCGCAGGTCCGACCGTCGCGGCCCGGCCAGCCGGGCGCTCTGGAGGGAAGAGCGACCCTGCTCGCCCGGCTTGAGGAGGTCGATCCCGGGACGCGCGAAGACCACGTCGTAGAACGGGGCCAGCTCGGCGTCGAAGAACTTGAACTGGCGGTTGAGCATCTGCAGCGGGGTGCCCCAGACGCGGGAGACACCGTTGAGGTCGGCCCCGGCATCCAGCAGCCGCTCCAGCAGCGGTACCTCCAGGGCGAAGTCATGGCGGTTCTCACCGAAGAGGATGTGCAGGGCGTTGACCTGCTCGCTCGAGCTGACCGCGGTCGCATCGACCCCGTCGTCCAGCAGCCGGTCGGCGATCTGCACCCGGACCGCCGGCGTGCCGTTGTGCAGGGCCAGGTGCAGGAGGGTCTGATCACGGCTGGACCGCCAGGTGGAGGCGTCCTGCGGCTCGTACACCGCCAGGAACTCCTCGTAGGTCCACTTGTTGATTCGGAAGTACTGGTTCACCGTCGTCATCCGCCCTTCGCCCTTCGCACCTCTTCGTCCCCGTCCTCCAAGCGTTTTTCCGGTCAGTGGACCTCGTCGACGTGGGACCGGTTCCGCGAGGGATCCTCCGGCCGGTAGTTGTCCGGGTCGTGGTAGGCCTCGAGGAACTCCTCCCGGCTGATCCTGTGGCTCAGGTAGTCCTCGCGGAGGTCGCGGTAGGGGCGGTCCGACTGGTGCCCCATGTCCCACACCCCCTGCCGGGGCTGACCCGGCTCCCACTCGACCCGCACGGGGTTGCCGTCCGGCCCCATCACCCAGACCTCGCCGTCCGCGTCCTTGGCCGCCTCCCAGACCTCACGCACCTGGTCCGCGGTGTAGCTCGGCCGGTGGTTGGCGTAGGGCAGCAGGTCGCCGTGCGAGTCGTAGCCGAAGGAGTCGGGGCTGCCGGTGAGCGGGAGGTCGCCGGGGTGCGTGAGTCCGTGACCGGGGTTCTCGGCCACCCACTCGTGGGCCTGCGGGTCCCACTTCATGTGCCAGGCACGGCTGCCGTCGGGGTTGTCGGGTGCCAGCGGCTCGCCGTTGCGGTGGTCCACCGGACGGCCCTGGGCGTCGACCGGGGCGTGCTCGCGGGCCGCGTCGACGTCCTCGGGACGGTAGCCGTGGGGAGCCTCGGCCTGGGTGGTCGTGGGGCGGACCGGCGCGTCCGGGTCGTACCGGTGCGCCGGTGCGCTGGCGCCGGGTCTGGTGTCCCGGGAGCGGTCCGGTGAGCCGTCGTCGGCCGGGTCGCGGTGCTCCGTCCGGGTCGCCGGGTCGCCGTGGCGGTCTGCCGGCAGGTCGCGGACCGGCGCCTCGTCGCCCGGGTGCGAGTGGTCGACGGGCTGGCCGGGGTCGAGCCCGTCGCGGTCCACGTCCGGGAAGTCGAGCTCGCGCGCCGGGAGGTCGAGGTCGACGCCCCTGGTCAGGTCGACGCCCTTGAACAGCTTGCTCAGGGCCTCCACCGACAGGCCGCCCGCCTTGCCGGCGAACTTGACGGCCTGCGTGGCCAGGAAGAGCGGGTCGGTCGCCTTGGCCACCTTGCTCCCGGCGCTGAGCGCCTTCGACGCGGCGGATGCCTCCTCGGCCACCCGGCCTGCCTTGCTGGCTGCGCCGGCGGCACGCACGCCGGCCCCCACCTCACCGACGCCGACGGCGAAGAGCAGGAGGTTGCCGACGAGCTCACCGGCGGTGGCTGCCGGGTGGTCGTGCCACTTGTCGGCGGTGTAAGGGGCTTTGATCCCGTCCCAGAGCGCCTTGTAGTTGTCCCGGTAGCTCTGGCCGCCCGGCAGCAGGGCCATCACGATGCTGGTAGGGCTCAGGGCTTGGCCCAGCATGGCCATCCCCTTCCACGCGCTGGCTGCGGTCTCCGCGCTCCAGCCCCAGGTACGAGGGTCCCAGTGCGGGAACTCCGCACCGAAGAGCCCTCCGATGTCCTGGGCGGCGCCGCCGATCACACCGCCGACGATGCCGTCTGCGGTGAAGTGCCAGACCGCCTTGGCGCTCTTCTCACCGCAGTGCTCGGTGCGGTCGGTCTTGTGGCCCCAGGGCAGGTCGGTGCCCGCCGGGATCTCGTCGACGCCGTACCCGTTCGGGTTCGAGCCGGACGCGGCCTCGACGTGGGCGGTCCCCGTCAGGTCGTGGAGCGCGTTGGCGCACTTGCGCTCAGCAGCCCACAGCAGCACCTGCTGGGCGTTGACCTGGGCGATCAGCGCGTTGTTCTTGTCGATGCTGGCCTGGTCCTCGTCCCAGGGCACCGACTCGTGAGCGGTCCCGTGGGCGATGATCTTCACCCTGTCCACACCGCCCTTGATGCTGGCGGTGAAGGCCTTGGCCTCGGTGCGGATGCCGTCCAGGGTCTTCTTGATGGCACTCGCCTCGGTGGCGAAGGTCTCCAGCGCCGTGGCGGCGGAGCCCAGCTGGGTGCTGAACGTCTCCCCGTCGGACTTGACCGGCTCCATCGCCCGCAGCAGCGTGCCCGACTCCGGCGCCTCGTAGTCGGCCGACAACCGCTGCCACGAGGTGAGGACCGTCGCCGAGTGCGTGGCGACGTCCGTGCCGGTGGAGCGGATGCTCGCCGCTGCGGCGGTGATCGCCTCGGGGAAGATGTCGTCCCCCGGGAAGGTGGTGGTGTCGATCGGGTTCGGCATGTTCCCCTCAGTCCTCAACCCTGTGCTCGGCGGTGCCCGGTGCGGCGGTCAGCGTGGCGGCTTGCTCGCGGCGCTGACCGCCTTGCTCTGGGCGGCCTGGATGTCGACGGCCATGTCGTGGTCGCCCTTGATGTAGGCCTTGGTGGCGTCGGCGGCTCCCGTGATGCAGGAGTTCATCCGCGTGCCCATGGCCGCCAGCCGCTTCTCCTGCGACTCGAGGAACTCAGCCAGCGCCGGCGTGATCGCCCCGCTGCTGCCCGTGGCGGTGGCCGCGGCCTGGACGGTGTCCGACAGCGGCTTGACGACGGGGCCGAGCTCCTCCACGTCGGCGGCCGTCTTCTTCAGCGTGGCCTCGACCCCTGTCGGGTGGATGCGGTAGCGCATCAGATCGACGCGACGGCCTGACCGGCCTGGTTGTTGGCGTGGTGGGCGGTGCCGTCGCTGGTCAGCAGCGAGTCGCGCAGGGTCGTGATGATGCCCCTGACCTCGGTGGCGACGAGGTTCCAGCGACGCTCCTTGTTGTGGTACTCGTCGGAGACGCCCTGGGCGAAGTAGTCCATGAAGGCAGCCTTCACGTCGGCGTCACGCTGGTTGATGACGTGCTCGAGGTGGTCGGCGACCGCCTTGAAGCGCTCCTGGGCCGCCGCGGTGGCGGCCGTGTCGTAGTCGTTGCGGTTGGTGTCGTTGCCGGTGGCCATGAGGATCTCCTGGGTCGGTCGGTGGTGCGGGGAGGGGGTTGGCGGCGCCGTCCTGCGGCGGCGGGCCCTGCGCGCTGCTCAGCCGCGGGAGCGGCCCTGCGCGATGCTCAGCCGCGGAAGCGGGCCGACGTGAAGTTGGCGCGGGACTGCGCGGCGTGCATGTCGTCCGCGATCTGCGCGTCACCCTGCTTGAAGGAGCGGTCCTGGCCCTTCACGCCCTCGAGCACCGAGGCCAGCGCGCTGTTGAGCTCGTGCGCGACCCCGTCGGTGCTGTCCTTGAAGGTGTCGAAGGCGGCGCGGCCCATCCCGTTGACCTTGTTGTTCAGGTCGTCAGCCGCGGTGAAGAGGTCCTTGACCAGCTGACCGAGGTTCTCGTGGGAGGATGCGGTCTTCGTGGTCAGCGTCCCCAGGGTGTCTGCCTGCATGTTGTACTTCACGCTCATGCCGTCTCCTCGGTCTCGGCGACCCCACCCGAAGAGGCCGCGACCCGGAACACCCTAGGTGGTCACCGGGTCAGGTGCGCAAGTCCCCGGGAAGTTCCGCCACCTATGGATCTGGGAAGTTCCGCCACCTGTGGATCTGCCTCGTCGCGGACGCCGTCGGACCCCGGTGACCTGCGACGGGCCCTAGGATCGGTGCGCTCAGCTGTCGACGTCCACGAGGAGCATCTGGTGCTCGGAGCCCTTCTCGGGGTGACTGGCTGCAGCCACGCCTGCAGCCGCTGCGGCGACCGCTCCCGACGCCCCTGCGTCGGCGCCGCCTCCTGGTCCGTCGCGGACGTGGACCGTGGCTGAGGGGCGCCGCGAGGTACCGGTGAGCGGCGTCGCGCACCCGCTCGTCGACTCCGTGGGGGAGACCGCGGACGGCCGGCGCTGGCTGGTCACCGAGACGCGCGCGCCCGTGGTCTTCCTCACACCGGGCCGCACCAACCTGCTCGGCCGTGCTGCCGACGCCGGACGGCGGGTGGTGCTGGTCACCGACGAGCTCTCCGCGCTGACGCCGGTGCTGACCGACGTCTGGCGTGACTCCGGGGCCCGCTGGGTGGTCCGCGACCCGCGCGGTGGCCTGCGGGAGGGCTTCAGCGGCCGCCGGCTGACCGCGGTGCCCGACGTCCTCGACCCGCCGCGGCCGGACGTGGACGAGGTCGCCGTCGGCCACCTGCGGCCGTTGCGCGCAGACGCGCTGGAGATCATCGCGCTGGTCTCGGTCCGCCACCCCGCCCGGGGGTCGACCCGGCTGGGCGCTGCGCTGACCAGCCTGGCCGAGGCCACCCTGGGCACCCCGCCGGACGTCTGGGGGACCTCCGAGCCGGTGGGCGACCCCTGGGACGAGGCCGCGCTCACCGAGGCCCTGCGCGCCCGCATGCCGGCCGAGACCATGGTCCTCGCGGCCGGCCGGGGGCTCAGCGCCACCATCTCCGCCCAGCGCACCGAGCACGGGGTGGAGGAGGTCACGCACGCCCACATCGCGCTGGTCAAGCCGAACGACGACGACGTCGAGGGCGCCCGGGCCCGGCTGGCCACCCGGCTGGTCCAGCTGGCGGCCACCTCGATGCCGCTCGCCGGCCTGCTGCTGTCGCGGCCGAACCGGCAGGACCTGCGGCGGGCGCCTCTGCTGGTCCCGCCCCCGGCCCCGATGGCCCTGCTGGTGGGCGCACCCGCCGTGCGCTCCCTGCGTCTCGACGCACGCACGCTGTCGAGACGGCCAGGGGCCGAGCTCGTGGGGCGCCCCCGGCTGCCGGGTCTGCTCTTCCGGTTCAGCCCGTCCGGTCCGCTCGCCTGGCAGGAGCTGGACGAGGTGGTGTCAGCGCTCGGCACCGACCTGGTGCAGCTGCTGGGGCCGGCCGGCGCGACGTCGGGCGGCGAGCGGCCGTCCACCGGCGGGAGGGACGAGGATGCCTGACCGGGACCTCGTCCTGCTCGAGACGGTCCGCACTCACCGGACCCGGCTGGTGGCGGCCTTCCTGTTCGGCCAGCTGCCCGAGCGGCGGACCGCGAACGACAACCTCAAGCGGCTGGTCGGCGGGGTCGTGCTGGCCGCGGTCGTCTCGGCCGGGTGCGTCGGCTTCTCCTTCTTCGCCTCGTTCCGCGCCAACCAGGCCGCGGCCCAGCAGCAGCAGGCGGGCCTCGGGCCGGCGACCGGACCCGCCTTCGCCACCGACACCTTCGACCGGCGTGCCACCGAGGGCTGGGGTCGCGCCGAGCAGGGCGGCCGCTGGACCTCCCTCGGGTCGGCCGGGGCGCACGCGGTGGAGGACGGCGCCGCGACGCTCGAGCTGGACCGCGACGAGCAGCGGGGCGGCTACCTCGCCTCGGCGCAGCAGGACCACGCCGACGTGACGGTGACCCTGCAGCGCAGCTCCGACCGGGGGACCGACCGGGTGTCGGTCCTCGGCCGGCGGGTCAGCCGGACGCAGGACTACCGGGCGACCGCGACGCTGGGCTCCGAGGGCGCGGTCTCGGTGTCGCTGCGCCGGCGGGCCGACCCGTCCAGCCCCGACGACCCGGTGGAGAGCCCGCTGTCGGACACGGTGTCGCTGCTGGGCGCGTCCGGGACCGATCCCGGTGGACCGCCGCCGGCGGTCAGCGTCCGTCTCCAGGTGGTGGGCACGAACCCCACCGTGGTGCGGGCGAAGGTGTGGCAGGCCGGCGGCGGCGAGCCGGCCGACTGGACCGTCTCGGCCTCGGACAGCACCAGCGGGCTGCAACGGCCGGGCGCCGTCGGGCTCACCGCGGTCACCCGCGAGGGAGAGCCCGACACCCTGTCCGTGCTCGACGTCGTCGCCCGGGTGGCGCCGTGACCGACTTCACCCGGCTGACCGTCATCGGGACCCACCGCAAGGCCGAGCTCGTGGTGCCCGACGACGAGGCCCTCGGCTCGCTGCTGCCGGAGCTGATGGCCCTGCTCGACGAGCCGACCGGCTCCGTCGCGCGCCCGCTGACCCTGGTCCGGGCGACCGGTGAGCAGCTGGACGCGGCGCGCTCGGCGCTCGAGCAGCGGCTGGTCGACGGCGAGCAGCTGCGGCTGGTCCGCGCGGACGACGCACCGCCGCCACCCGAGGTCGCCGACGTCACCGACGTGGTCGGCGACTCCTGGGTCGAGCGGCCGGGACGTTGGTCCACCCGCTGGCGGGAGTCCACCGGCGCGGTGGCCCTCGGCGCCCTCGCCTGCGTCGCCCTGCTGGCCAGCCCGGACCGTTCGGACCGGCTGACCCTGGCGCTGCTGGTCGCGCTGCTGCTGACCGCCCTGCTGCTCGGCCGCGCTGCCCGGCGGTGGGGGACCATCGCCTGCACGGCGCTCGCCGCCGGGGCCGGCCTGCCGGCGGCACTCAGCCTGCTGTCCGCGCTGGGGGCGCGCCCCCGCTGGGAGGTGGTGGTGGCGCTCACCGCCGCCCTGGTCTGGCTGTGCCTGGGCGTCGGGGTGGGGCTGGGACTGCGCCACCGGCCGGTGCTGCCGGCTGCCCTGCTGGGGATCGTGCTGGGCCTGCTGCCGCTCGCCCTGGCGGCAGCCGGGTTGGCCGACGTCCGGGCCGCCGCGCTGGGTGGTGTCGCCGCGGCCGTGGTCTGCGGGCTGCTGCCCTGGTACGCGCTGTCGTCCTCCGGCCTCACCGGGCTGGACGACGAGGTCGTCGCCGGCCGGCTCGGCGACCGCGGCCGGGTGCTGCGGACGGTCGAGGACGCCTACGCCTCCCTCAGCTGGTCGGCCGTGGCGGTCGTGCTGCCGCTCACCGGTGCCGCCGCCGTGCTGCTGCGCTCGCCGGGCCGGTGGGCCCTGGCCCTCGGACTGGCCCTCGTCCTGCTCGCCGTCCTGCGTACCCGGCCCTTCCCGCTGGCGGTCCAGCAGCTGCCGCTCTGGCTGGGCGCCACCGCCGCGGCCGTGGTCGGCGTGCTCGCGCGTCCGGGGCGGGGAGCGCTGGAGCTGGTGCTGCTGGCCGGTCTCGCCGTGCTCGGCGTGGTCCTGGTCGGCCTCCGGCCCGCCCCCCACGTCCGGGCCCGCTTCCGGCGGCTGGGGAACCTCCTCGAGGCGCTGGTCGTGATCGCCCTGGTGCCGCTGCTGCTGGGTCTGTTCGGGGTCTACACCGACCTGGTGGGGTCGCGCCGGTGACCCGGGTCGGGAACGCGGTCGCCGCGCTGCTGGGCGCCGGGGTCCGCGGCACCGGCGCCGCCGCCGAGCTGGACGAGGCCGACCGGCTGCTGCGGACGCCGCTGCCGCTCAGCCGCCGGGTCGGGTGCGTGGCCGCCGCCGGCGGCAGCGGGACGTCGACGACCGCCGCGTCGCTCGCCAACGTGCTGGCGGCCCGGCGGGCGGGGATGGTGCTGGCGGTCGACGCGGCCGGGGGCGCGTCCGGGCTCGGCTGGCTGACCGGCGGCTGCGTGACGCGACCGGTCGAGGAGGTCGAGGTGCGCCGGGCGGCGACGGAGCGCCGGCGCTCCGCACGGACGGCCGTCGAGGCCCGGGCCGG
>Ga0210040_10005229_pt1 | contig 16614 bp, 15 predicted proteins | sample CryGeyCG12114_NA_FD_185462 | JGI IMG/M metagenome (GOLD analysis project Ga0210040, IMG submission 185462) | Groundwater microbial communities from aquifer - Crystal Geyser CG19_WC_8/21/14_NA (SPAdes) (version 2) | ecosystem: Environmental > Aquatic > Deep subsurface > Groundwater | place: USA... | reverse complement strand
CCCTCGGCCTGCGCCTGCCGCTCTCCGTGGCGGCGTTGGGCGTCGGAGCAGGGGCGATGGCGGCCAGCGACGCGGGCATGGCGGCGCTGGGCGTCAGCGACCCGCGCACCTGGAGCGCCGGCAGCTGGGCCGCCGACGCCGGCCCGCACGCTGCCTACGGGCTCGTGACCGCGGCGGTCCTGCGGCGCCTCCTGCCCTGACCCGCGCTGTCGGCGGCGGGCCGTAGCGTCCGATCATGGAGACCCTCCTCAGCACGCCCGGCCGTCGCCCCCGCATCCGCTACTACGTCGCCCAGTCGCTCGACGGCTACCTGGCCGAGGTCGACCAGTCGATCGACTGGCTCACCGGCTACACCGGCCACCCCGCCGCGGGCGAGCCGCTCGACGGGGACTTCGAGCGCTTCTCGGCAGGGGTCGGAGCGTGGGTCATGGGCGCGCGCACGGCCGAGTTCCTCATCGGCGAGGGCGCGCCGTGGGCGCCCGCCGGGGTGCCGGTGTGGGTGCTCAGCCACCGCGACCTGCCGGTGCCGGACGGCGTCCGGCTCAGCGCGCGCCCCGTGCCGGAGCTGCTCCGCGAGGAGGTCCTGCCCGCTGCCGGCGAGAAGGACGTGTGGGTGGTGGGCGGGGGGCCCGTGGCGCAGGCTGCAGCCGACGCCGGCCTGCTCGACACCCTCGAGGTGACCCTCGTCCCCGTGGTGCTCGGGGCCGGGGTCCCGCTGTTCAGCGGGCGCCTGGAGCGCCCGTTCGCGCTGGAGTCCGTGCGGCCGTTCGACAACGGCATGGTGCAGCTGGTCTACCGGGTCAGGCCCGGGGCCGCAGGCTCCCGCTGAGGTGCGTGCGCGCGCCCTCGCCGGAGCCGCTGCGCAGCACCAGGTCCCACCCCCCGGCGACCGCAGCAGGCCGCACGAGCAGCTCCACGGTCGAGGGCAGCAGCACCGGCCGGGCGAAGGTCACGTCGGCCGTGACCGCGCCGGGCAGGCGCGGCGCGACAGCGGCGGTGGCCCGGGCGAGGGTCCACATGCCGTGGGCGATCGCGCGGGGGAAGCCGAGGGCCCGCGCGGTGAGGGGGTGCAGGTGGATCGGGTTCACGTCGCCGCTCACCCGCGCGTAGCGCCGCCCGGTGTCGGCCGGCACCCGCCAGCGCGCGGACGCCGGCCCGGTGAGCGACGGGCCCGGGTCGGCGTCCGCGTCGGCCGGGGCAGCGGCCGGCAGCCCCTGCGCGGAGGCCCCGCGGGAGAGGTAGGTGCTGCGCCCGGACCACACCGGCTCGCCGTCCACGTCGAGGTCCGCGAGCAGGTCGACCACGGCCCCGCGGGGGTGCGCGGCGAGGCCGGCGGCGCTCACCCGCACGCGCACCTGCTCCCCCGCGCGCAGGGGGCGGTGCTGGGTGATGACCTGGCGCAGGTGCACCAGCCCCAGCACGCCGAAGGGGAACGGCTCGGTGAGCATGAGCTGCACCTGGGCGCCGAAGGCCAGGAGGTGGGGATAGGCCAGCGGCGCGACGCCGGTGAAGGCGCCGCCGCACACCCGGGCGTGCGCCGCCAGCGCCGCGGCATCGACCGTCACGGCGGGCACGACGAGGGCGCGGGAGGTCAGCTCGCCGCTGCGACGCCGGCGGGCCCCGGCCAGGGCCCGGGCGTACAGGGCACCCAAGGCGGGTGGGGCGTCCAGCACGACGTCGTCGGGGCGCGGCGCCGCGGCCCCGGCGAGGGGGGCGCTCATGCCCCGAGCAGGTTCTGGCCGTCGACCCGCACCACCTGGCCGATGACGGCGGCGCTGGCCGGCTCGGCGAGCCAGGCGATCGCCTCGGCGACGTCGACCGGCAGGCCGCCCTGCGCGAGGCTGCTCGCGCGTCGCCCCACCTCGCGGGTCAGCAGCGGCATGCGGGCGGTCATGTCGGTCTCGATGAACCCCGGCGCGACGGCGTTGACGGTCATCCCGCGCGCGGCGAGGGCCGGCGCGAACGCGCGGACCATGCCGATGACGCCGGCCTTGGACGCCGCGTAGTTCGTCTGCCCCCGGTTGCCCGCGATCCCGCTCATCGACGACACCGCGACGATGCGCGCCCCCGCGCGCAGGGCCCCCTCGGCCCCCAGCAGAGCGTTCGTCAGGCGCAGCTGCGCGGCGAGGTTCACGGCGAGCACCGCCCCCCACTGCGCCTCGTCGAGGTTGACGAGCAGCCGGTCGCGGGTGATGCCGGCGTTGTGGACGACCACGTCGGCGCCGCCGTGGCGGGCCAGCAGGTGCTCGACGAGCCGGGCGGGCGCGTCGGGCGCGGTGATGTCGAGCTGCAGGGCGGTGCCACCGACGGCGTTGGCCACCGCGGCGAGCGCTCCCCCGGCGGCCGGCACGTCGACGCCCACCACATGCGCCCCGGCGGCGGCGAGGGTGTGCGCGATCGCCGCGCCGATCCCGCGGGCGGCTCCGGTGACGACGGCGACCTGCCCCCCCAGCGGGCGCTCCCCCGGCGCCGGGACACCGGCGGCGGCGAGGCCGACGGTCACCACCTGCCCGGAGACGAAGGCCGCACGGGCCGAGAGCAGGAAGAGCGCGGTGGACGCCGCGGCGGCGACGCCGGCCTCGGGCGCGGTCAGGCGCACGAGGTTGACGGTGGTCCCGGCGCGGGCCTCCTTGCCGGCCGAGCGCACGAGGCCCTCGAGCGCCTGCTGGACGGCGGCTGCCTCGGGGTCGGCGCCCGGCCCGGCGTCCACGGCGCGCCCCACGACGAGCACGCGCCCGCTCGGGCCCACCCGGCGGAAGGCCGGCGCCAGGGCGGCGCGCACCTGCTCGAGGTGCTCGACGGCGGAGAGCGCGCTGGCGTCGAGGACGACGGCGCCGAGGCGGAGCGAGGACGGCACGGACGCCAGGTCGGTGCGCACGTCGGCCCCGGCGCCGCGCAGCAGGCCGGCGAGGTCGCCGGCCAGCGGGGCGCCGGCCGCGCCGACCACGAGCGCGGGCCCGTTCAGCAGCGGGGCGCCGGGCTCGGCGCGCCGCAGGGCCGCCGGGCGCGGCAGGCCCAGGCGGCGGGCCAGCCAAGCACCGGGCCCGGCCGCCGTCAGCTCGCGGTACCGGTCGCGGGCGCCGCCCGGTGCTGCCGTCCTGCTCATGCCGCCTCCACGATCGCCACGACGCCCTGCCCGCCGGCGGCGCACAGGGAGATCAGCGCCCGGCCGCGCCCGTGCGCGGCCTTGTGCTCGGCCACCAGCTTGGCCGTGGTGGCGAGGATCCGTCCTCCGGTGGCGGCGAAGGGGTGCCCGGTGGCGAGCGAGGAGCCCGTGACGTTGAGCTTCGCGCGGTCGATGCGGCCCAGCGGCGCGTCGAGGCCGAGGACGCCGGTGCAGTAGTCGGCATCCTCCCAGGCGGCGAGCGTGGCCAGCACGGTCGAGGCGAACGCCTCGTGGATCTCGTAGCGGTCGAAGTCCGCCAGCGCCAGGCCGTTGCGGGCCAGCAGCCGCGGCACGGCGTGCACCGGCGCCATGAGCAGGCCCTCGCCGCCGTGCACGAAGTCGACCGCCGCCACCTCGGCGTCGACGAGGTGGGCCAGCACCGGCAGGCGCCGCTGCGCGGCCCACTCGTCGCTGGCGAGGAGCACCGCGGACGCGCCGTCGGTGAGCGGGGTGGAGTTGCCCGCGGTCATCGTCGCCTCGGCCTCGACCCCGGGGGCGCGAAAGACCGGCGCCAGCCTCGCGAGCGCCTCGGTGCTCGTGTCCGGGCGCAGGGCGTCGTCGCGCACGAGCCCGAGGTGGGGGTGATGAGGTCGTCGAAGAAGCCCCGGTCGTAGGCGGCGGCCAGGTGGTGGTGGCTGGCGGCCGCGAGCTCGTCCTGCGCCGCTCGGGTCAGTCCCCAGCGCGCCGCGGTGATCGCCGCGTGCTCCCCCATCGACAGCCCGGTGCGGGCCTCGGCGTTGCGCGGCACCTGCGGGCGCAGCTGGCCCGGGCGCAGACCCGCGAGCGCGGCGAGGCGGGCCCGCGGCGTGCGGGCGGCGCGCACGCCGAGCAGGACGCCGCGCAGGTCGTCATCGAGGGCCATCGGGGCGTCGCTGGCGCTGTCCGCCCCACCGGCCACGCCGGACTCCACCTGGCCGAGGGCGATCTTGTTGGCGACGAGCACGGCGGCCTCGAGCCCGGTCGCGCAGGCCTGGGAGACGTCGTAGGTCGGCGTGGCCGGGTCGAGCGCCGTGCCGAGGACGGCCTCGCGGGTGAGGTTGAGGTCGCGGCTGTGGCGCAGCACCGCACCGGCGGCGACCTCCCCCAGCCGCTCGCCCTGCAGGGAGAAGCGGGCGACCAGCCCGTCGAGGGCGGCGGTGAGCAGGTCCTGGCTGGACGCCGCGGCGTAGCGGCGCCCGGCGCGGGCGAAGGGCGTGCGGTTGCCGCCGACGATGGCGGCGCGACGCGGGCCAGCGGCCACGGGTCCTCCTCGGGACGGGGACCGGCGGAGCGGTCCGACACGGGGAGGCTAGCCGGTACCAGCGGTAAGCGGTACCGGGTGTAGCGGGTAACCGCCCGACGGAGGTACGGTGCGCCGGTGACCACCTCGGCCCCGGCGCAGCGCCCTGCCGACAGCCCTGCCGACCAGCCGGACGAGCGGCCTGCCGACCGGCGCAGCACGCGCTGGGAGGAGCACCGCCGCGCCCGGCGCGAAGAGCTCGTCGACGCCGCGCTGCGCGCGATCACCCGGCACGGCCCCGGCGTGGGGATGGACGAGATCGCCGCCACGGCCGGCACGAGCAAGACGGTCCTGTACCGCCACTTCGCCGACAAGGAGCAGCTGTACCTGGCCGTCGCCGCGCGGGTCGACCGCCGCATCGTCGGCGAGCTGCGCCGGGCGATCAGCGCGACGTCCACGCCGCGGGCCGCGCTGGCCGCGGCGATCTCCACCTACCTGCGCCTGGTCGAGGACGACCCGCGGGTCTACCGCTTCGTCGTCTCGCGCCCCGGCGTGGACCGCCTCGGCACCGACCCGGTCACCGGACTCACGGCGGCGATCAGCGCCGAGCTGGCCCGCCTCATCGCCGAGCACCTGCCGGCGGGCCACCGCCGCGCCGACGCGCACGCCCCCGCCACCGGCGCCTGGGCGCACGGCCTGGTCGGCATGGTGCGCGCCGCCGCCGACCACTGGGCCTCCAGCCCCGCCCGCCCGCCGGCCGCCGTCCTGGCCGAGCAGCTGACCGACCTGGCCTGGGGCGGCCTGTCGGCCGTGACCGCCACCGACCGCAGCACCAGCACGACGAGCACGACCCGCGCACAGCTCGAGGAGGAGCAGGCATGAGCACCACCGCCGTCAACGGAGCCCCGACCACCAGCACGACCACCGGCACGCGGGCCGCCGCCGGCCAGGACGACGCCCGGGCGGCGGTCGAGGTCGTCGAGGCGACCGGCGCGCCCGCCGCGCGCCCGGCGCGCACGCGCCCCTCCGGCGTCGTGGCCGCGACGGCGCCCGACCTCGCCGCCGACCCCGAGGACCTGCGCCGGGTCATGGACGGCCGCTGGCCGCAGGTGCGCGACCGGGTGCGCACCGGCGTCCCCGCGGAGTACGCCCAGCCCACCGACCACCTCAGCACCGAGGAGCACCGCCGGCTCACCACCGAGCGGATCACCGCGCTGGCCGCCGGGGGCGAGCAGCGGTACGGCTTCACCTCCCGGGTGGGCGGCGGCGACGACACCGGCGCCCAGACGATCAACTTCGAGATGCTCGGCCTCGTCGACCTGTCCCTGACGATCAAGGCCGGCGTGCAGTGGGGGCTCTTCGCGGGCTCGATCCAGGCCCTGGGCAGCGAGCGCCACCACCAGCGCTACCTGCCCGCCGCGCTCGACATGAGCCTGCCCGGCTGCTTCGCGATGACCGAGACCGGCCACGGCTCCGACGTCGCCTCGCTGCGCACGACGGCGACCTACGACCCGGCCACGCAGGAGTTCGTCGTCCACACCCCTGACGCGTCCGCGCGCAAGGACTACATCGGCAACGCCGCGAACGACGCCCGCCTGGCCGTGGTCTTCGCCCAGCTCGAGACCCTCGGCGAGCAGCACGGCGTCCACGCGCTGCTCGTGCCGGTGCGCGACGAGGACGGGCGGCCGCTGCCCGGGGTGACCCTCACGGACTGCGGGCGCAAGGCCGGGCTCAACGGCGTCGACAACGGCCGGATCGTCTTCGACGGCGTGCGCGTGCCGCGCGAGGACCTCCTCGACCGCTACGCCTCCGTGGCGCCCGACGGCACGTACTCCTCGCCGATGGCGAACCGCAACGCCCGCTTCTTCACCACCCTCGGCGCCCTCGTCAAGGGTCGCGTGTGCATCGGCGGCGGCGCGCTGGCCGCCAGCCGCACGGCCCTGGCGATCGCCGTCGGCCACGCCGAGCGCCGCCGTCAGTTCCCGCGCGGCGGGGCGGCCGGCGAGGAGGTGACGCTGCTGGACTACCGCACCCACCAGCGCCGCCTGCTGCCGCTGCTGGCCACGACGGTCGTGCTCGGCTTCGCCCAGGACGACCTCACGGCCGAGCTGCACCGGGTGCAGAACCCCGTGCTGCTCGGGCTGGACGTCGACGGGCCGGCCCAGCGCAGGCTCGAGGCGCTGGCCGCGGGCATGAAGGCGACCACGACCTGGCACGCCACCGCCGCGATCCAGACGGCGCGCGAGGCCTGCGGCGGCGCGGGCTACCTCTCCGAGAACCGGCTGCCGCAGCTCAAGGCCGACACCGACGTCTTCACGACCTTCGAGGGCGACAACACGGTGCTGATGCAGCTGCTGGCCAAGGCGCTGCTGACCGCCTACCGCGACTCCTTCGGCGACCTCGACCGGCTGGGGATGGCCCGTGCGGCCACCGGCGCCCTCGTGGAGACCCTCGCGGCGCGCACGCAGGCCCGGGCGATCGTCGACCGGATCACCGAGGTGGCTCCCGGCCGCGACGGCACCGAGGAGCTGCTCGACCGCTCCTGGCAGCTGCGGACCCTGGCCTGGCGCGAGCGCCGGGTGCTGGAGACTCTGGCGACCCGGATGCGGCGTCGCACGAAGGCCGGTGACGACGCGTTCACCATCGCCAACGACGTGCAGGACCACATGGTCCGCGCCGCGCAGGTGCACATGGCGCGGGTGGTCGCGGAGTCCGGCGTCCGCGGGATCGAGACCGCCACCGACCCGCGCACGAAGGCGCTGCTGGGCCGGGCGCTCGACCTCCACGTGCTGGCGGACCTGGAGGCCGACCGCGCGTGGCTGCTCGAGCGGGGCGGCCTCACGCCGGCCCGCTCGAAGGCGCTGACCGGCGTGCTCAACGACCTCTGCGCCCAGCTCCGCCCGCACGCCTCGACGCTCGTCGCCGGGTTCGGCATCCCGGACGGGTGGCTGGGGGCCGCCGTCCTGCGCTGACGCCGGGACGGGCCGGCGCCTCAGCCCCGGACCGGGGCGGCCGGGTGCTGGGGCGCGCCGGCGGAGCGGCGGTGGACGGTGAGGAACAGCCGGTGGCTGGTGATCACCACGCTGAGCCACGCCAGCCCCAGCGCCCAGGCGACCAGCACGTCGGTGAGCCAGTGGTGGCCCAGGTAGACCCGGCTGAGCCCCATCGTCCCCGCGAAGGCGACGGCGAGCACGACGGTGGTCGTGCGCGCCCAGGCGCGGCGCAGCCTGCGGACCACGAGGTAGGCGACGATCCCGGCGAACGCCGCGGAGTTCAGCGAGTGCCCGCTGGGGAAGGACGCGCTGTGCTCGAACGGGGGCACGGCCTCGCTCAGCGGCGGGCGCGTGCGGCCCACGGCGACCTTGCCGGCCACGGTGAGCGCCAGCGAGCCCACCATGGTCACGACGACGAGCACCAGGGGCGTCCAGCGCCGCCAGGCCCAGGACAGGACGACCGCCGTGCCGGCGGCCAGGAGCGGCATCCCGACCGGTCCGCCGACGTCCGTGTACGCGGTGACCAGCGCGCTCAGCGCCGGGGATCGGGCGTCGACGGCCGCGTCGAGCGCCGGCTGGTCCAGACCCGCCACGCCGTCGGCCTCGACGACGGCGTCGTAGACGCCGCCGGCGAGGGCGGCCAGCGCGCTGGTGACGAGCAGGCCGACCACGAGGGTCAGCGCCAGCACCTGGTGGGGCGCCAGCCACCGCCCGGCTCGCACCGCCAGCCGGGCGCCGAGGCGGCCCAGCGCGGTGGGCCAGGCGGTGAGGTCGCGCCGCCCGACGAAGTCGTGCTCCCGGCCCTCCTCCAGCACCTGCTCCGGCCGGCCGGCGCGGGAGGGACCGTCGAGGTGCGGGGCCGTCACGGCCTCATCGTGCGGCGTCCGCACCGGTCCAGCACCTGCAGCCGACCGCTCAGGCGATGCTGGCGACGATGATCCCGGAGACGGCGAGCTGGAAGGCCGCCATGACGAGGACGGCGGGGTGCATCCGCTGCGCCCCGCCCCCGTGGGACCCCCCGGCAGCGCCCCCGGCGTCGTGCGCCCCGCCGAGGAGGTCGCCGAGCTTGTCCGGGGTGAGCCGGTCGAGGACGACGAAGGCCACGGCCTGCAGCACCACGCCGACCAGCCCGAAGACGACGGTGGACGCCAGCGCGGTGCCGAACCCGCTCGTGGCGTTGCGCCAGATCGCCGTGAAGACGATGAGGCCGAGCCCCAGCGCCCCCGCGGCGGAGACGATCGCGGCGCCGGGCTCGCCGTCGCGCCACACGCGCTGGGCGAGCTTGCCGGGGGTGAGCAGGTCGAGCACCCAGAACCCGACGAGGAGCAGGGCCAGCCCGACCCCGGTGTAGGCGGCGGCGTAGCCGACGGCGGCGAGCATCAGGTGCTCCTCCATTCCTCGACCTGCGCCGGCGCGGGCGCCGGGCCGTCGATGTAGTGCGGCACGAAGCGCGCGTAGTGGTCGGTGATCGGGGAGTTGCTCTCGCGGATGCCGCACCCGGCGGCCTTCCCGTCGACGACCCAGGAGCCGACGACGGCCTTGCTGCCGTCGAAGTCGGGCATCGGGACGTACTGCTGGAAGCACCAGCCCTCGGCGCCGTAGCTGCCGGGCTGCGTGAGCACGAGGTCGTCCGCCTTGATCGCGATGCTGTCGCCCTCGCGGCCGTGCAGGGGCTTGCGCACCCACTCGCGCAGCGAGCCGGGGTCGTCGAGGTAGGCGGGCAGGAGGTTCTCGTGGTCGGGGTAGAGCTGCCACAGCGCGGCCAGGAGCGCCTTGTTGCTCAGCACGACCTTCCACAGCGGCTCGACCCAGGTCGTCTGCGGGTCGCTCGCGCGGGCGCCGAACTCCTCGCGGAGCACGTCCTCCCACGGGTAGAGCTTGAAGAGCACGTCGATCGGCTCGTCGTCCAGGCCCACGAAGCGGTGCGAGGCGGCGTCCCAGCCGATCTGCTCGACCTCCAGGCCGTAGGTCTGCCACCCGGCCTGGATCGCCACGTCGCGCAGGTAGGCGACGGTCATCCACTCCTCGCCGGACTCCTCCGCGCCCAGGTGGGCCAGGTGAAGGGTCGGGCGGCCGGTGCGCAGCCGCACCTGGCGCCAGGCGTCGACCAGCCGCTCGTGGAGGCTGTTCCACTGGTCCCACTCCGGGGCGGTGTCCTGGAGCCAGTACCACTGCGCCACCGCCGCCTCCACGAGCCCGGTGGGGGTGTCGGCGTTGTACTCCAGCAGCTTGGCGGGCCGGTCGTCGCGGCCGTCGAAGCGGAGGTCGAAGCGCCCGTACACCGACGGCGGGTCGGCGGCCAGGGAGTCGCGCACGGCCTCCAGGGTGCCCGGCGGCAGCCCGAGGTCGCCCAGCTCGCCCGTGGCGAGGTGGTGCGCGGCCTGCACGCACATGCCGTGCAGCTCCTCGGTCACCGGCTCGAGGTGCTCGACCTCGTCGGTGCTCAGCGCGTACGCCGCCGACTCGAACCAGTAGGGCACCGACACCCCGCCGGGCAGCTCCGTCATCGGGTAGGTCAGCCCGACGGCCTGGACCCTCTCCCGCCAGCCCTCGCGCGGGGAGACCCGCGAGCGCCTCACGAGCGCGTCACGACCCGGAGATGCCGCGGGAGCTGCCGCCCAGGCCGCCGCGGCTGACCGTGGTGACCTTCCCGCCGCTGCTCGCGGCCCGGCTCACGGACGTCGGGCTGACCCGCCCGCCGTCCGCGGACGCGCCACCGCGGACGTAGCCGCCGTCGCGGGGGGCCGAGCGCACGTAGTCCGAGCCCGAGCGGTAGCCGGTCAGCGGGGCGCCGACGGCCGGGAAGCGGGAGCCCAGGAGGAAGAAGTACCAGAGGCCGACGCCCCCGAAGCCGCCGGAGCGGCCGTCGTCGTCGTCGCACTGCTCGTCGTCGATCCGCTGCTCGGTCTCGGGGTCGACGCAGACGCCCTGGTACTGGGGCTCGTCCTCGGGCGCGGAGCAGCCGGTCAGCGACGTGGCGAGCATCGAGGTCACGACCAGCGGGACCGCCAGCGACTTCTTCACGCGACTCCTCCCGCCCCGGCCCGGTGGCCGGCTGGCGCCCCATCCTCCACCAGCGCCTGCACGAGCGCCTCCACCACCGGCTCCAGGGGCGCGTCCACGCGGACGCCGGCCTCGGCGTCCCCGCGGGTGGGGCCGGCGTTGACGACGGCCACCGGCTGCCCGGCGCGGGCCGCCGCGCGCACGAAGCGGTAGCCGCTCATCACGGTCAGGGACGAGCCGAGGACGAGCAGGGAGCGCGCCGCCGCGAGCCGGTCGAAGCAGTCGGTGACGCGGGCCTTGGGCACGCTCTCGCCGAAGAAGACGACGTCGGGCTTGAGCACGCCGACCTCGCAGACCGGGCACGGGACGACGACGAAGCCGGCCACCGCCTCCTCGGGGAGGTCGACGTCGCCGTCGGGGTTGACCCGCAGCTGCTGCGCGAGGGCCGCGGCGCGCTCGGCGAAGCCGGGGTTGGCCTCGCGCAGGCGCCGGTCGAGCTGGGCGCGCGGCAGCGAGGCGGTGCAGTCCAGGCACGCGACCCGGTCGAGGGTGCCGTGCAGCTCCACGACCCGGCCCGACCCGGCGGCCTGGTGCAGCCCGTCGACGTTCTGCGTGATCACCGAGCCGACGAGGCCGGCGCCCTGCAGCGCCGCGAGCGCCCGGTGCGCGCGGTTGGGCCGCGCGCGGGCGATCTGCACCCACCCGACGTAGCTGCGCGCCCAGTACCGCTGGCGCCCGGCCGCGCTGCCGACGAACTCCCCGTAGGTCATCGGGGTGTGCCGGCGCAGCGAGCCGCTGGGCCCGCGGTAGTCCGGGATGCCGGAGCCGGTCGACATCCCGGCGCCGGTCAGCGCGAGGACCCCGCCGCGGGAGACCAGGTCGGTCAGGGCGGCGAGGTCCTCGTGCACCCCTGCAGTGTCGCTGACGTGCGGATCAGACGCTCGGCTGGTTCCCGTCGTCCGCGACGTCCGGCAGCATCACCTCGGCGGCCTGGTCGGTCGGCAGCTCGGAGTTGCCGGGGTCGGCGTTCGCCCCCGGGAGCCCGCCGGTCCTGCCCGCGCCCTGCTCGTGCCCGCTGTGGTGTCCCTGCTCGCTCATGACCCGTTCCTACCCCGCGGCGTCCGGGCGACTCCCGCCGGCCGCCGGTGGTCCGGGGCGGGGGCAGGTGGCGGGGGGCAGGTGGTGGGCGCGCGAGGCAGGCGCCACGATGACCCGATGGTCGCGTTCCGCCTCGGTCTCGTCGTGCACCCCACCCGGGACGTCGCGGGCGCCATCGGACAGGTGGCCTCGTGGGCCGACGCGCACGGGGTCGAGCTGGTCGGCGACTGGGCGGCGTCCGCGCGCCTGCCCGCCGCGGTGCGCCGGGTGGACGCCGCGGAGCTGGCCTCGACCTGCGACGCGCTGGTCAGCCTCGGGGGCGACGGCACGATGCTCGGGGCGCTGCGGACGGTCGTGCAGCGCCCGGTGCCGGTGCTGGGGGTCAACCTCGGCAACCTCGGCTTCCTCGTCGAGGTCGACCCGCCGGAGCTGCCCGCGGCCCTGGCCCGCCTGGCCGCGAAGGAGTTCACCCTCGAGCCGCACCCGTGCCTGCGGATCACCGTCGACGGCGCCGAGCACGTCGCGTTCAACGACCTCGCCCTCGTGCGCACCCCCGGCACCGGCATGGTCGGCGCGAGCCTGTCGGTGGAGGGGCGCCGCTACGGCCACTACCGCGCGGACGCCGTCGTCGTCGCCACCCCCTCGGGCAGCACCGCCTACAGCTACGCCGCGGGCGGGCCGGTCGTCTCCCCCGCGGCCGACGTGCTGCTCGTGACGCCGTCCGCGCCGGCGCAGGGCGTCGCGCGGCCGCTCGTCATCGCGGGCGAGGAGCGCCTGGAGCTCGGGCTGCTGCCCGACAGCGGCGCCGTGTCGCTGGAGGTGGACGGCACGCTCGTCGGCACCCTGCCGCCCGACGGGCGCATCACCGTGCGCCGCCAGCGCCAGGCCGGGCAGGTGGTGCGCCTCGACGCGCACGCCCACCAGGGCATCCGCACGCTCAAGCTGAGCCTGCTCGACCTGCCGCTGCTGCCCGAGGAGCTGCGCCAGCTCATCCCGGGCGACGTCACCGAGGCCCGCGAGCGCTACCGCTCCAGCCTCTGAGCAGGCGTCCCGGCGGCGCAGCGGGGTAGGGGCGGCGCATGAGCGAGCCGAGCGACGCCCTCGTCACCGACGCCCCCGTCGGGGAGCTGGAGACCGTCCACCTCTTCACCGACGGGCCGATGCCGACCGGGGTGAGCGTCTCGAGCACCGGCCGGGTCTTCGTCTGCTACCCCAAGTGGGGCGACGACGTCGTCTTCACGGTCGGGGAGCTGCGCGACGGCGAGGTCGTCGCCTACCCCGACCAGCGGTGGAACGACGCGCAGGCCCGCGACCAGGCCGACGCGCTCGTGTCGGTGCAGAGCGTCGTCGTCGACCCGGCCGACCGGCTGTGGCTGCTCGACAGCGGCTCCCCGATGTTCGAGCCCACCTCCCCGGGCGGCCCCAAGCTCGTGCGGGTCGACCTCGCCACCGACACCGTCGAGCAGGTGATCACCTTCGGCGCCGACGTCGCGCTGCCCTCGACGTACCTCAACGACGTGCGCTTCGACCTGCGCCGCGGCGAGGCGGGCGCGGCGTACATCACCGACTCCTCCGACTCCGGTCCCAACGGGATCATCGTCGTCGACCTCGCGACCGGGGCGAGCTGGCGGCGCCTGCACGAGCACCCCAGCACCAAGGCGGAGGTGCCACCGGGGCTGCGGATGGTCGTGGAGGGCCAGGAGTTCACCGAGCGCGCGGAGGACGGCTCCACCTCGCCGCTGAGGATGGGCTCCGACGGCATCGCGATCACCGCGGACGGCGCCCGGCTCGTGTACTGCCCGCTCGCCGCCCGGCACTGGTACAGCGTCGCCACCGACGCGCTGTGGGACGCCGACCTGCCCGAGGCGGGCGTGGCCGCGACCGTCGTCGACGAGGGCGACAAGGGGTCGGCGTCCGACGGGCTGGAGACCGACGACACCGGCCGGCTCTACGCCACCGCCGGGGAGGTCAACGCCGTCCTGCGCCGCAGCCCCGACGGCGCCTGGGAGACGCTCGTGCACTCCCCCGCGCTGCTGTGGCCCGACACCATGAGCATCGCGGCCCACGACGGGGGCAGCTGGCTGTACGTGACGGCGAACCAGCTGCACCGGCAGGCGAAGTACCGCGGCGGCACGGACGAGCGCCGCTACCCCTACGCCCTCTTCCGGGTGGCCCTCGACGCCGGCCCGGTGGCGCTGACCCGCTGAGCGGCCGCGCCTCCGCCGCCTCCACCGTCGCCCCGGGCGCCTAGGCTGGACGCCAGCATGGAGACCGCCAGCGCCCCGTCCGAGCGCCCCTCCCCCCCGGTGCCCGCGCCGGCCGACCTGCAGGCCCGCCTCGCCGGGGTGGGCCTGCGCGACGCCTCCCGCCTGCAGCGGCGCCTGGACGGCCTGCGCCGCACCCGCGACCCGCAGCGCCGCGAGCGCGACCTCGTCGGCCTCGCGCGGTCGGTCGAGCAGGCCGAGGCGGCGCTGGAGCGGCGCCGCGCGGCCGTGCCGGCGATCGTCTACCCCGAGCAGCTGCCGGTCAGCCAGCGCCGCGAGGAGATCGCCGCGGCGATCCGCGACCACCAGGTCGTCGTGCTGGCCGGCGAGACCGGGTCGGGCAAGACCACGCAGCTGCCGAAGATCTGCCTCGAGCTCGGCCGGGGCGTGCGCGGGATGATCGGCCACACCCAGCCGCGGCGGATCGCCGCGCGCAGCGTGGCCGAGCGGGTGGCCTCCGAGCTGGGCGGCGACGTCGGCGGGGTGGTGGGCTACGCCGTCCGCTTCACCGACCAGGTCGGCCAGGACAGCCTCGTCAAGCTCATGACCGACGGCATCCTGCTCGCCGAGATCCAGCGCGACCGCGAGCTGCGGGCCTACGACACGATCATCATCGACGAGGCCCACGAGCGGAGCCTGACGATCGACTTCCTGCTGGGCTACCTCGTCCAGCTGCTGCCGCGCCGGCCCGACCTGAAGCTCATCATCACCTCCGCGACCATCGCGACCGAGCGCTTCGCCGAGCACTTCGCCACCGACGCCGGCCCGGCGCCGGTGGTCGAGGTCTCCGGGCGCACCTTCCCGGTGGAGGTGCGCTACCGGCCGCTGGTGGAGGAGGCCGACGCGCTCGACCCCGACGACCCGGACGCCGACCCCGACGCCGACCCGGACGCCGGGCCGGTGCCGACCGGCGTGGTCCGCGACCAGACCGAGGCCGTCGTCGACGCCGTCCGCGAGCTGGCCGCCGAGGGCCCGGGCGACGTGCTCGTCTTCCTCTCCGGCGAGCGCGAGATCCGCGACACCGCCGACGCCCTCGAGCGGGAGGTCGGCGAGGGCGCGCTGCGGCACACCGAGGTGCTGCCGCTGTACGGGCGGCTGTCCGCGGCCGAGCAGCACCGGGTGTTCTCCTCGCACACCGGGCGCCGGGTGGTGCTGAGCACCAACGTCGCCGAGACCTCGCTCACCGTGCCGGGCATCCGCTACGTCGTCGACACCGGCACCGCCCGGATCAGCCGGTACTCCCTGCGCACCAAGGTCCAGCGCCTGCCGATCGAGCCGGTCAGCCAGGCGTCGGCGAACCAGCGGGCCGGGCGCTGCGGGCGCGTGGCCGAGGGGATCTGCATCCGCCTCTACAGCGAGGCCGACTACGAGGCCCGGCCGCAGTTCACCGAGCCGGAGGTGCAGCGCACCAACCTCGCCTCGGTGATCCTCCAGATGGCCTCGCTCGGCCTCGGCGAGGTCGAGGCCTTCCCCTTCCTCGACGCCCCCGACCGCCGGCAGGTCCGCGACGGCGTGGCGCTCCTCCACGAGCTCGGGGCCCTCGACCCGAGCCAGGAGGACCCGCGCAAGCGGCTGACCGAGACCGGGCGCCGGATCGCCGCGCTGCCCGTGGACCCGCGCCTGGCCCGGATGCTGCTCGAGGCCGACACCCGCGGCGTGCTGCCCGAGGTGCTCGTCGTCGTGGCCGCGCTGTCGGTGCAGGACGTGCGCGAGCGGCCCCTGGACGCCGCCGAGGCGGCCGCCGCGAGCCACCGCCGCTTCGCCGCCGAGCACTCCGACTTCGCCTCCCACCTCAACCTGTGGGCCTACCTGCAGGCCCAGGCCGCGGAGCGCTCCTCCAGCTCCTTCCGCCGGATGTGCCGGGCGGAGCACCTGCACTACCTGCGGATCCGGGAGTGGCAGGACCTGCACGCGCAGCTGCGCCGGATCGCCCGCTCGATGGGCATGGCCGTCGGCGACCGCGAGGACGGCATCCGCTCCGGCGAGGATCTCGTGCCGGTCCAGGACGCCCTGCACCAGGCGCTGCTGTCCGGCCTGCTCTCCCAGCTCGGCCTCAAGGACGCCACCGCCACCCGCCGCCCGCAGGAGTTCGCCGGGGCGCGGGGCGTGCGGTTCGCCATCGCGCCCGGCTCGGTGCTGGGCAAGAAGCCGCCCGCGTGGGTGGTCGCCGGGGAGCTCGTGGAGACCTCGCGGCTGTGGGCCCGCACGGTCGCGCGGGTAGACCCGCTGTGGGCCGAGGAGCTCGCCGGCCACCTCGTGAAGCGCAGCTACAGCGAGCCCCGCTGGGAGCGCCGGCGGGGCTCGGTGGTGGCCACCGAGCGGGTCACCCTCTACGGCCTGCCGCTCGTCACCGGGCGCACCGTCGGCTACGCCAGGGTCGACCCGGAGCTCTCTCGCGAGCTGTTCATCCGGCGCGCCCTGGTGGAGGGCGACTGGTCCGCCCATCACCGCTTCCTCGCCGACAACACGGCCCTGCTCGCCGAGGTCGAGGACCTCCAGGCCCGCGCTCGGCGGCGCGACCTGCTCGTCGACGACGAGGTGCTGTTCGCCTTCTACGACGCGAGGATCCCCGAGGAGGCCGTCTCGGCGCGCCACTTCGAGGCGTGGTGGAAGCGGGAGCGCCGCAACCGCCCCGAACTGCTGAACCTGAGCCTCAACGACCTCGTCACGCCGGAGGTCGAGGAGGTCGCCGAAGAGGCCAATCCCCTGACCTGGCAGAACGGGAGACTCACCCTCAACCTGACGTACAGGTTCGAACCGGGCGAACCGGATGACGGCGCTACCGTGCACCTGCCCCTGGCGGTGCTGAACCAGATCACGAGCACCGGTTTCGACTGGCAGGTGCCCGGGCTGCGCGCCGACCTGGTCACC
>Ga0210040_10005228_pt1 | contig 16616 bp, 14 predicted proteins | sample CryGeyCG12114_NA_FD_185462 | JGI IMG/M metagenome (GOLD analysis project Ga0210040, IMG submission 185462) | Groundwater microbial communities from aquifer - Crystal Geyser CG19_WC_8/21/14_NA (SPAdes) (version 2) | ecosystem: Environmental > Aquatic > Deep subsurface > Groundwater | place: USA... | reverse complement strand
CATCATCGGCATGGGCTTCCCAGGCTACTTCCTGATCGTGTCCGACTTCATCAAATGGGCGAAGTCGCACGACATCCCCGTCGGCCCGGGTCGTGGATCAGGTGCCGGCTCGGTTGTTGCCTGGGCGCTGACCATCACCGACCTCGATCCGCTGGCGCTTGGTCTGCTGTTCGAACGCTTCCTGAACCCGGAACGTGTGTCGATGCCCGACTTCGACATCGACTTCTGCGAAACGCGGCGTGGCGAGGTGATCCGCTACGTCCAGGAGAAATACGGCCGCGACCAGGTCGCGCAGATCATTACCTTTGGTAAGCTGAAGGCGCGCGCCGTGCTGAAGGACACCGGCCGCGTTCTCCAGATGAGCTATGGCCAGGTTGACCGGCTGGCGAAGCTCGTCCCCAACCATCCGACCGACCCCTGGGACCTCAAGCGCGCGCTGAACGGGGTACCGGAACTCGCGCGGGAGTACGCGAACGACAACCAGGTCCGCCACTTGCTCGACCTAGCGATCCAGCTAGAGGGCCTGCCGCGCCACTCCTCCACCCACGCTGCCGGCGTGGTGATCGGCGACCGGCCATTGTCGCAGCTGGTGCCACTGTACCGCGATCCGCGCTCAGACATGCCCGTCACGCAATTCGACATGAAATATGTCGAGGGCGCGGGGCTCGTGAAGTTCGACTTTCTCGGCCTGAAGACGCTGTCGGTGCTGCAAAAGGCGGTGCAGCTGCTCGCCAAGCGCGGCATCACCGTCGACCTGTCGGCACTCACCTGGGACGACGAGGCCGTCTACAACCTGCTCCAACGCGGCGACACGGTGGGCGTGTTCCAGCTGGAGTCCGAGGGGATGCGGCGCACGCTGTCCGCCGTGCGCCCGACCAACTTCGGCGACATCGTCGCGCTTGTGTCGCTCTACCGTCCGGGCCCGATGGACAACATCCCCTCCTTCGGCCGCCGCAAGGCCGGGACGGAGCCGCTCGAGTATCCGCACGCGCTGCTCGAGCCCATCCTGGCTGAGACGTACGGCATCTTCGTCTACCAGGAACAGGTGATGCAGGCCGCGCAGATCCTGGCCGGCTACTCGCTGGGTGGCGCTGACTTGCTGCGCCGCGCGATGGGCAAGAAGATCAAGGCGGAGATGGACCAGCAGCGCCAGATCTTTGTCGCGGGCTGCGCCGAGCACAACCAGATCCCAAAGGCCAAGGCGAACGAGCTGTTCGACTTGATCGACAAGTTTGCCGGGTACGGTTTCAACAAGAGCCACGCCGCCGCTTATGCGCTGCTTGCGTACCAGACCGCGTGGCTGAAGGCGCACCACCCGCACGAGTTCTTCGCCGCCTCCATGTGCTTTGACATGGCGCAAACCGACAAGCTTGCGATCTTCGTCGAGGATGCGCGCCGTTCAGAGGTCGCGGTGATGCCGCCCTGCATCAACGCCAGCGCTGCCGAGTTCGACGTCGAGGTCACCTTATCGGGTGAGGACGCGGGCGGCGAGGGGCCAGGGCTGGCCGTTCGCTACGCGCTTGCCGCCTTGAAGTCAGTCGGTGAGGGCGCAATGGAGCGGCTCTGCGCCGAACGCGCCGAACGGGGGCCGTTCGCTTCGCTTGATGATCTGGCAGCGCGGGCCGACCCGCGCCTGCTCAACAAGCGACAGGTGGAGACGCTGGCAGCCGCTGGCGCCTTTGACGCCTTCTACCCCAATCGCGCGGGTCTGGTCGCCGTGGCCGAAACGCTGCTGGCCGTGGCGCAACGCACGCACCAGCAGAAGACCAGCGGGCAGGGTGGCCTGTTCGGCGGCGACACGCAGGTGAACGACACCATCAAGCCGCCGGCGTCGGTTCGCTGGACCCTGGCCGAGCGCATGGAGCAGGAAAAGGAGGCGTTCGGCTTCTATTTCTCCGCTCATCCGGTGGATCGCCACGCGCACCTCGCCAAGAACCACGGCGCGCGCAGCTTTGCGAGTCTGTCCGAGCTGTCGATCCCCGATGACGGCAGTCGTGCCGGCGCGACGCTGGCGGTGCTGGTCGAGGACGCGCGCTGGCGCACCTCGGCGCGGGGAAAGCGCTACATGATGGCGACGCTGTCGGACGCCAGCGGTCAGTTCGTCGCCACCTGCTTTGACGATGCCGTTGCCAAGGACCTGGAGGAAGCCGCGCGGGTCGGCGGCTGCGGCTTGGTCACTGCGGAACTCGACCGGCGGCCCGGTGAGGAGTTGCCGCGGGTGTCGGTGAAGCGGATCCAGCCATTCGAGACGCTTGCCCAGTCAGCCCGCTTCGTCCTGGAGGTTGAAATCGCCGATGCTGGCGCTTTCGCCGCGCTGGCCCGTCTGCTCGCCGATCACCGCGGCGCGCGGGGTGAGGCGCGGGCCACCGTTCCGGTACCGGGCGGCACGGCGACGGTGCTGCTGGGGCGCGACTTCCTGCTCGACGAGGAACTGCGCGAGCATGTCGAGCACCTGCCCGGTGTCACCGCCGCGCGGCTCGCCATGTCGGAGGTACGCCTCCAGCTTGTTGGCTAGTGGATCCTCGCCAGAACGGCTTGCCGGCACGATTGCCTGACCTATGCTCGCCCTAAGAACATAGGGAGAGGGTTGATGTTGGGCGGCATGCAGGATGTTGAGCTGCGCGTTTCGCGGCTGATCGACCACGCCGCGCGTGAACATGCCGGTCGCGAGATTGTGACCCGCTGGGCGGACGGGGGCGAAACACGCAGCACCTGGGCCGGGGTGGCGCATGACGCGCGGCGGCTGGCACAGGCTCTTTCGCGGCTCGGATTGCGGCGTGGCGACCGCGTCGCAACGCTGGCGATGAACCACGGCCATCACCTTGCTGCGTGGTACGGGGTGATCGGTGCCGGGTGCGTGATCCACACGATCAACCCCCGCCTGTTCGACGAACAGCTGGTCTATATCGCCAACCATGCGGAGGACCGCGTGCTGCTGTACGACCGCGCTTTCCAGCCGATTGTCGACCGGCTCCGCCACCGCTGGACCAGTATCGAGCATTATATCGTCATGGACGGCGAGGGCGAGGAAAGCTTTCGCGCCCTGGTCGAACGTGAGGACGGCAACGCCGCCTGGGTCGAAGGGCCGGAGCGTGAGCCCTGCATGCTCTGCTATACCAGCGGCACGACAGGGGACCCGAAGGGCGTGCTGTACACGCACCGCTCCAGCATCCTCCACGCCCTGACGGTGGTGACGCCCTCGGTCTTCGATCTGTCATCGCGATCGGTCGCCTTGCCGGTGGTCCCGATGTTTCATGCCGCGGGCTGGGGCTTGCCACTCGCGGGTGCGATCGCCGGCGCCAAGTTCGTGTTCTCTGCCGTCAACGAGGCGGGCGTGCTGTGCGAGTTGATGAACCGGGAGCGGGTGACGCATTGTGCCGGCGTGCCGACCGTCTGGCTCGGCATGTTCGCGCATATCGACGCTACCGGGGAGCGGCCGCGCCACCTGCGCTTAGCCACAATCGGCGGGTCGGCCGCACCGCGAGCGATGATCGAGCGGCTGATGGGAATGGGGATCGACGTCGCGCATCTATGGGGCATGACCGAAACCAGCCCCGTCGGCACCGCAGGGCAGCGACCCGGCCATTGGGACGAGATGATGCTGGACGAGAAGCTCGATTTCGTCAGCAAGCAGGGCCAGATCCCGTTCGGGATCGAGCTGAAGATTGTCGATGACGAGGGTTCTGAACTGCCCCGCGATGGCGTGTCATCCGGTCGCCTGCTGGTACGCGGTCCCTGGGTGGTCCAGCGTTATTTCGGGGCGGAGGAAGACTGCGTGGACGCGGATGGCTGGTTCGATACCGGCGATGTCGCGGTTCTGCACCCTGATGGCACGATGCAGATCACCGATCGCGCCAAGGATGTGATCAAGTCAGGCGGGGAGTGGATCAGCTCGGTCGAGCTGGAGAACGCCGCGATGGGCTGCCCTGGCGTCGCGGAAGCTGCGGCGATCGGCATCGCCCATCCGAAATGGGACGAACGCCCGTTGCTACTGGTCGTCCCTAAGCCAGGTAGCGAGGTCAGCGACGCCGACGTCCGCGCTCACTTGTCGACGTGCGTCGCCCGGTGGTGGCTGCCCGACGCCATCCTGTTCGTCCAGGCGCTGCCCCATACCGCGACGGGCAAGCTGCTGAAAACAGCGCTGCGCGAGCGGTACGGGAATTACCAGCTCGCCAGCACCTGATCGCCCGAGGTTAGGCGTCCGGGCTCACATGCCTGCCGGGCGACGCAGCACCTGACGAGCCCTGGTCCGCGGATGCGGGTTTGGCGCCCGCGTCGGTGTCGACCCGCAGTGCCTGCTGGTCCTCCAAATCCTGGATATGCCCTTCGACTGCCTGCTCACGCCCGGCCGTGGGCGAGACGCGGTCGCTGTTGAGCGTGCCCGAATCGAGGCTGCTATTGGTCAGGTCGCTCATGCCTGCTTCTCCGCTGTGTCATCGATCGTCTCGCCCTGCACACCGGCATTGTTGCCATAGCCGGCGCCCGACTCCTGGTCGCCGCTGTCGGACTGGGTCGGCACCGCGGGATCCTGGTCTGGCCGATCGGGTGCGTTTCCCTGGCCGCCGCTCTCGCCGCCCGTCACGTGGTTCTGGTCTGCCATCATCGCCTCCTGTTCGTTCAGGTGGTCAACGGGAGGGTAAGCGTCCTGTTCCCCCGAGCCCGCGTCAGAACAACTCGCCTTGCGGGCCGGCAGGCGGGCGAAACAGGTCGGTCCTGAGCACGATCCGCTCGGCATTGAGGCCATGGCGCCGGCAGGCGAGGCGGAAGCGGGTGGCGAGCAGGTCCGCCCATGGCCCGCTCCCCTTCATACGGGTGAAGAACCCCGGATCGTTGTTGCGCCCGTCCCTCAGGGAGCGGATCGTCGCCATCACCTTGCCGGCGCGGTCGGGAAAATGTTCCTCCAGCCATGCCTGGAACAAGGGCGCGACCTCGTGGGGCAAGCGGACGGGGATGAAGAACGCCGCCTTTGCACCCGCCGCCGCCGCGCGCTCCAGAATGTGCTCCATCTCACCATCGGTAATCGCGGGCACGACGGGCGCAATCGAGACGTAGACGGGCACCCCGGCCGCAGCCAATGCTTCCACGGCCTTTAGCCGCCGGGTGGGGGAGGGTGCGCGCGGCTCAAGGGTCATCGCAATGCGGGGATCGAGCGAGGTGATCGACATGCACACGGCTGAAAGCCCGCGTTCCGCCATCGGGCCCAGCAGGTCGATGTCGCGCACCACGCGATCGGATTTCGTAGTGATGGTCAACGGGTGGCCCGTCTCGGCCAGCACCTCGATGATGCTGCGGGTGATGCCCCAGTGGTTCTCGATTGGCTGAAAAGGATCGGTGTTGGTGCCGAGCGCCATGGGACGGCATTCGTACCCTGGCCGTTTCAGCTCCTCGCGCAGCAGCGCCGCGGCATCGGGCTTGGCGAACAGGCGGCTCTCGAAGTCGAGCCCCGGCGACAGGTCATGAAAGGCATGGCTCGGGCGGGCAAAGCAGTAGATACAGCCATGCTCACAGCCTCGATATGGATTGATCGACCGATCGAAAGGCACGTCGGGCGACTGGTTGCGACTGATGATCGTGCGCGGCCGCTCTACCGTCACCGTGGTGCGCAGCGGCGGCGCGGCGCCGTCGATCAGTTCGCGAGCATCGAGCCAGTCACCGTCATCCTCGACGGACGGCATGTTGAAGCGGCGGCTCTGCGCATTCAGCGTGGCCCCGCGGATCGCGCGAGTCTTGGCCATTGCCAAAGCCTATTCGAACGCGCAGAACATAGCAAGAACGATGCGGGAAGGTCAGGTCATGGCGCGGATCAACTATGTCGAACTGCCAATCGGGGATGTGGCGACGAGCAAGCGTTTCTATGCGGACGCGTTCGGGTGGACGTTCACCGATTTCGGGCCCGACTATGCCGCAACCATGACTGGCGACGTCGACCTGGGGCTGAATGGCGATCGGGAACAGGTGACCGCTCACCTGCTGCCTGTGATCGAGGTCGATGACCTTGAGGGAACGCTGGCCGCAGTGGTTGCAGCCGGCGGGCGCATCACGCTGCCGATCTTCTCCTTCCCGGGTGGCCGGCGCTTCCACTTCGCCGATCCACATGGTCATGAGCTGGCGGCCATGGTGGCGGAGGCGGGCTGACCCGCCAGGCGCTCGGATGTGCTAGCCGGGTGATCGCGACGAGGTTCGATCAGCGCTCCGTCAAGCGCGGCATCAGCTCCACGAAACTGCAGGGGCGGTGCCGGCTGTCCAGCTGATCGGCAAGGATGCCGTCCCACCCGTCCTTCACCGCGCCCGTGGAGCCCGGTAACGCAAAGACATACGTGCCGCCGGCGACGCAGGCGCAGGCGCGCGATTGGACGGTGGAGGTGCCGATTTTGGCATAGCTGAGCCATCGGAACAGTTCGCCAAAGCCGGGGATCATCTTGTCCGCGACGCGCTCCAGTGCCTCTGGCATCACGTCACGGCCGGTAACGCCGGTGCCGCCGGTCGTCACGACGCAGTCCACCGCGCCGTCCGCTATCCAGTGGCGGAGCTGCTCAACAATCGCGTCCACGTCGTCCCGCAGGATCACACGGTCGGCAAGGATGTGCCCAGCGCCGGTCAGCCGCTCCACCAGAGTGTCGCCGGATCGATCCTCGGCTAACCCGCGAGTGTCAGATACCGTCAGCACCGCGATGCGGACCGGGTGGAAGGGCAGGCTCTGATCGATCGGCATGCTCGTTCCATCGCGCCGGGCGAGCGCGGGCGCAACCCGCGCCAGTGCTACTCCGCCGCGACCGGTGCAGGTCCCGTCGGCACCGCCGCGTTCACCGCAATCGTGCTCGCCTGGGCGCTGCGGTTCGGCTTTGCGTTCAGGCGAACCGCGGCGGCGCCCGGAAGGCCGGGGAAGCGGGGCCACATGCCCTGGGCCAGTGCCGACCGGCTAGGCAGCTTCTTCTGGCCGCCCTGCGCTTCATAGACCCAATAGTTGCGCAGCACTGTGGTCACGTAACCGCGCGTCTCCCAGTACGGGATGCTTTCGATGTAGAGCAGCGGGTCGCCGCCATCCCGGACGATGGCGTTCCATTCGCCGACCGGCTTGGGGCCGGCATTATAGGCGGCGATTACCTTGGGCAGCAGCCCGCCGGTGATCCCGGCCATGTCGCGCAGCCGCTCCAGATGCCGCTGGCCGACGTCCATATTGACGGACGGCTTGGTCAACGCGGAGCGGTCCACGGACAACAGGCCCTTTTCACGGCCATAGTCGGTCGCGGCCGCCGGCATGATCTGCATAAGGCCGTAGGCGCCCGCGGGGCTGACGACCTTGCTGCGGAAGCGCGACTCTTCGAGCGTGTGGGCATAGACCAATGCCTTGTCCACGCGCCAACCGCTGTCCGGCTTCCAGTTAGGCGTAGGGTAGCGCGCCTCGGTCGCAGCCGTGATCCCGGCTGGGCAGTTGTGGGCGAGCCACACCGTGGTGGCGGGCAGGTCCAGCGTTTCCGCCAAGCGAACCAGGCTGCCAAACTCAGCCGGGTTGCCGATTTTCGCCTGTTGCCGAATCACGTCCTCAGCGAAGTCGGCCTCGCCGATCTCGGCCAGGGCGGCGGCGACGCGCACGTTGGGGCGCTTGTCCAGCGCCGCCCAGTCGGCCTGGACGAAGCCGCTCGCCGGCTTGATCGCGTCTTTCATCAGGAGCGCCTGACGGGCGAGCTGGCCGTAGAAGCTTTCGCCGAACTGCGCCGCTGCGGTCAGCCGCGCCTGGATCTTGTCGGGCCGTTGGCAGGCCATGTCGGCGCGCGCGGCCCAATAAAAGGCCGCAGCGCGCAGGTCGACGTCGCCCGCGCGGCTCGCGACGCCCTCGAACCCGGCTTCGGCCGCGGCGCAATCGTTCTGCCGCCAGGCGGACAGCGCGCCCATCCAGCGGGCCTGCACCGCCCACTCGCCGACGCCGTCCTGCGCTGCCATAGCAAGGCGCCGGGCGTTCGCGTCGTCACCGGTCAGAAAGTACATCCAGCCGACCCGATGCTGCCATTCGGTCAGCGCTTCGGGCGACAAGCCCTGGGTCGCGTTGAGCAGCGCCTCCGCCGACGCGCCGTCATCGACCTTGACCAGGGGCTGCATACGGGTGGCGAGGTCGGCCGCGACCAGATCGCTCTTGATCGCCTTGGTGCGGACGCGACGCGGGGCGCCGTCCTGCCAGATCAGCCGTTGTTCGACCGGAAGCGGGGGCAGGTCCACCGCGCCGCGCGCCTTCGCGATGCGGGCCAGTGCCGCCGCCTGCGGCAATTCGGGCGCTTCGGCGAGCAGGGTAGCAACCGGCTCTAGCTCGACGCGGGGCGATCCCTTGGCGGTGTATAGCTCGGCGCGGGCAAAGGCGTGCAGCGGTCCGGGCGTCATGGTGTCGAGCCCGATCTGGGCATCCGTCCACCGGCCATCACGGATGGCAGCGAACACCGCGCGATACGCGTCGCGTTGCGCCGGGTCGAGCTGCGCGGGGATCGGCGCCTGCGCCGGCGTGGCGATGCGGGCGCCCTCCATCGGCTCTGCGGCGAGTGCGGCCTGCGGCAGCAGCGCCACCGTTGCGGCCATCGTGGCCGCGGAAACCATCAGTCGGATCACGTCGTCGGTTCCCCGATCAGCATCTGCAAATCTTTCCAGGCCTCTGCCTTCACGGCGGGCTTCTCCAGCAGGAAGCGCGGGTGAAAGCTCGCGACCACCTCTGTTAGGCCAGCTTCATGGTTAAGGGGATGTAAACGGCCCCGTGCCGACTGAACGCCCGTCATGAGCAGGGCACGGCTCGCCGCATCGCCCATCACCAACAGCCTTTTGGGGGCGACCAGGCCGATGTGGTGGCGGGCGATCTCCACCAACCGCTCCTCATCCTCGCGCGGAGTGCGGCCGGCCACAGGCCGCTTGCCGCACAGGCTGGCCAGGTGCACCGTTTCCCGGCTGAGCCCGATGGCGGCCAGCATACGGTCGAACAGCCTGCCCGAAGCGCCTGACATCAGCCCGCTATCGGGTCCGTCATCGCGATCGGGGCAGTCCACCAGCACCATGACGCGCGCCGGTACCGGGCCTGAGGCGGGCAGGTGCTCGCCCCGCCAGCCGGCTTCGGGTGAGGCAGGACCGCGCCGCCAGGCGGAGAACGCTTCCCAATCAGTCGGCAGCGCGACGTCGTCAGCCGGCACCGGCAGGCTTGCGGGAACGGCGGCGGGCCGAACGGGGGCCGCGAACCAGTCGCGCGGCGTGTCCTCCACCAGCAGGTCGACACCCGCGTCCGCCCACCAGGCCAGCGCACTTGCTGCCTCTGCCCGCCAATCGCCTGGTAGCTCTGCTCCCATGACATATCCCATGTTGCGTGGTTGACGTTTCGGTCAACTTGTCCGATCCGCCGGGGGGACAAGACGTTGCCGGTGCGCGCCCGACCGTTCAGATCAGGGCATGGCGAAGCTGGGACAGCGCGGGCCGGCCAGGAGAGAAACATGAGCGAACGCGAGTCGATGCCCTATGATGTGGTGATCGTCGGCGCGGGCCCTGCCGGGCTCAGCGCGGCGATACGCCTGAAGCAGCTTGCCGGCGAGGCGGGTACCGAGCTGTCCGTGTGCGTGCTGGAAAAGGGATCGGAGGTCGGCGCCCACATCCTGTCGGGCGCGGTGATCGATCCGCGTGGGCTGGACGAACTGATCCCCGACTGGCGCGAAAAGGGCTGCCCGCTGGCGGAGGTGCCGGTGACGGAGAACCTCCACTGGGTCCTGACCGCCCGGCGGAAGTTCAACCTGCCGCACCTGTGGACCCCGCCGTTCCTGCACAACAAGGGCACCTACACCGGCAGCCTGGGCAACCTGTGCCGCTGGCTGGCGGGGCAGGCCGAGGAACTGGGCGTCGAGATTTTCCCGGGTTTTGCCGCGGCCGAGATCCTCTTCCACGACGATGGCCGGGTCAAAGGTGTCGCGACCGGCGACATGGGCGTCGCGCGCGATGGCACGCACAAGCCGGACTACCAGCCGGGTCTGGAGCTCCACGCCAAATACACCTTCTTCGCGGAGGGCGTTCGCGGCCACCTGTCCAAGGAGATCATCCGCCAGTTCGATCTCGCCCGCGACAGCCAGCCGCAGGTCTATGGCCTGGGTGTGAAGGAGCTGTGGGATATCGCGCCCGAAAAGCACCATCCGGGCCGCGTCGTTCATACCCAGGGCTTCCCCTTGAGCGACGATGCGAATGGCGGTGGCTGGATCTATCACCAGGCGAATGGGCAGGTGTCGATCGGCTTCGTCACATGGCTTGGCTACACCAACCCCTACATCTCCCCGTTCCAGGAAATGCAGAAGTGGAAGACGCACCCGGCCGTCGCGGAGTTGCTGGAGGGCGGCAAGCGCGTCTCCTACGGCGCGCGCGCCATCAATGATGGCGGGCTGCAATCGATCCCAAAGCTGGTCTTCCCCGGCGGCGCGCTGATCGGCTGTTCGGCGGGCTTCCTCAACGTCCCTCGGATCAAGGGCACGCATGGCGCGCAGAAGTCGGCGATCATGGCCGCGGAGGCGGCCTTTGCCGCGATCCAGGCCGGGCGCGAGGGCGACGAGCTGACCGCCTATCCGCAGGCGTTCGAGGCGTCGTGGCTTTACAAGGAGCTGTCCACGGTCCGTAACGTCGTGCCGCTGGTCAAGAAATTCGGTGACCTCATCGGCTCCGGCCTGTCCGGCATTGCCATGTGGATGGAACATTTCGGCCTGAAATGGCCAATCACGATGAAGCACAAACCGGACCATGAGACGCTGTGGCGCAAGGACCTTGTCACACCGCCGGTCTATCCCAAGCCCGACGGCGTGCTGACCTTTGACCGTCTTTCCTCGGTGTTCCTGTCGAACACCAATCATGAGGAGGATCAGCCCGTCCACCTGACGCTGCGTGATCCCGATATTCCCGTGTCCTACAACCTGCCGCTGTACGATGGTCCGTCCCAGCGTTATTGTCCGGCGGGCGTTTACGAGTTCGTCGGCGTGGACACGGGCGACCCGAAGTTCGTGATCAACGCCCAGAACTGCGTTCACTGCAAGACGTGCGACATCAAGGACCCGACCCAGAACATCAACTGGGTCGTGCCCGAAGGCGGCGGAGGCCCCAATTACCCCAACATGTAAGCCGCTCCTGCTCGCCGCCGCGTCTTTGGTGGCGAGCCCGGCCATGGCCGATACCGGCGGGCTTGCCGCGTATCTGAGCGCCCGCGCCGCGGATGCGAGCGGGGAGTCGGTCGCGGCGAGCGCCGCCTATGCGCACGCGCTCGACGCAGAGCCGGATAACGCCCTGATCGCGATCCGTGCGTATCGCGTGGCGCTGGACGCCGGCGATGATGTGCTCGCCCGTCGCGCTTCGGCTGTGCTGGACAAGGCTGGCGTGGCGCCCGCCGATGCGGCGCTGCTGCCACTGGCGCAAGCTGCGCGGGCCGGCGACGCGGCGGCCGCGCAACGAGCTGCTGCGCGATTGGGCGGAGGACCGCTGCGGATCCTGGTTCCTTCCCTGCTCGGCTGGATCGCGTTCTCGCAGGGTGTCGACGCATCGGGAGCGCTGGACGCCGCCTCGGGCGACGCACTGTCGCGACGGCTCGCGACCGAAACCCGGGCGCTGCTCCTGATCGCGCGGGGGCAGACCGGAACAGGCCTGGCCGCCCTGGAAGCGGTGCGTGGCGGCGATGGTGACCTCGACCTGCGCCTCGCCGCGTCTCAGTTGCTGAGTGGGCAAGGACGGAGCGCTCAGGCGGCGGCATTGTTGCCGGGCCAAGGCCCGCTGGAGCGCGCTTTCCGGGCCGGGGTGCCTGCCAAGCCGACGCTCGGCTTTGCCGTGTCACGCCTGCTGACCCGCGTTGCCGCCGATCTGGGGGAAGAAGCGGCCGCGCCGCTGCTCGTGGCGCTTACCCGCGCGGCCATTACCGCTGATCCCACCAACGACCGTGCGCGTGTCATTCTGGCGACGTCCCTCGCCCGGGGTGGTGCTCCTAGCCCTGCGCTGTCCGTTTTGGGGCAGGTCGGGGCGGACGCTCCGCTGGCCGGCCTTGCCGCTGCGACGCGCGTCAGCATCCTAAATGGTGCCGGCCGGACGGCAGAAGCTCTGCCCGCTGCCCGCGCCCGTGCCGAAGCGCCGGATGCGAGCCCTAACGACTGGCAGCGCTATGGCGACCTGCTGGCGACGGCCGAGCGGTTCGACGAAGCGGCGCGCTGGTACAAGCGGGCGGTGGATGCCGCGCCGAACAGCTGGTCCGCCTGGATGCAATATGGCGGTGCGCTGGACCGGGGTGGGCGGTGGCCGGAAGCCCGCGTTGCGCTGGAAAGGGCAGTGGCACTGGCGCCGACCGAACCGCTGGCGCTCAACTATCTCGGTTATGCCAGGATTGCGCGGGGTGAGGCGGTGCCGGCTGCGGCCAAGCTTCTTGAGCGGGCCAGTGCGCTCGATCCCGACAATGCCGCGATTACCGACTCGCTCGGTTGGGCCTATTATCTGATCGGCCAGACCACGCGCGCGCTGCCGCTGATCGAACGCGCCGCGGCGGCACAGCCCGGCGATGCCGACATCGGCGAGCATCTGGGCGACGTTTACTGGTCGCTGGGCCGCCGGTATGAGGCGCGCTATGCATGGCGCGCCGCCGCGCTCGGGACAGAGGGCGACCTTGCCGCCCGCCTGATGGGCAAGATCGCCAGCGGATTGCCGCCGCGCCGATGATTGTTGAACGCGCACCGGCGAAGATCAATCTGGCCCTTCACGTCCGTCGCCGCCGGCCGGATGGGTATCACGACCTCGAAACGCTGTTCGCCTTCGCGCGTGAGGGGGACACGGTATTGCTTGAGCCAGCCGAGGATTGGAGGTTGAGCATAACCGGCCCCTTTGCCGGTGCGCTTGGTTCCTCGGCGAAGGTTGAGGCTCAGTCTCGGCGTACTGCGCCAATCGCCCCGGACGAGGCGTTTGCCATCGCAGACAACCTGATCGAGAAGGCCGCGAACGCTTTCACTCGCGCCTTTCCCGACACGCGGTCCCAGGCGATCACGCTGGACAAGCACCTGCCCATCGCCTCAGGCATCGGCGGCGGCTCGGCGGACGCGGCGGCCACCCTTCGGGCGCTGGCGAGGATCGCCGGGGTCGGATTGGACGATCCGCGCCTCGTTGCCATTGCCCGGCCTTTGGGCGCGGACGTGCCCGCCTGTTTGCTTGGCCGGACGAGCGTCGGCACCGGCGCGGGCGAGGAGCTTGCGGTGATCGAGGGCAGTCCGGGGATGCCGCTCCTGCTCGTCAACCCTGGTGTCGCGGTGTCGACGGCGGCGGTGTTCCGCGCCTGGGACGGCGTCGACCGCGGCCCGCTGCCCCATGGCGACCTGATCGAGCGCGCGCGGGCAGGGCGCAACGACCTTGCCGCGCCTGCCCGGTCGTTGGCGCCGGTGATCGGAGAAGTGGAGGAACTGCTTGCCGCCGCGCCCGGCGTTACACTGTCGCGTATGTCCGGGTCGGGCGCGACCTGCTTTGCCCTGTTCGAAACGAATGCGGATCGCGACCGTGCGGCACGTCTTGCGGAGCGCAGGGGCTGGTGGACGCTCCCGACCTCACTTTCCTGATATGTCGATGCCCTGTGCTTTGTGAGCGGCGCCAAGGAAAAAATCCTCGTTCCACTCTTGTTCCGGCGGAACACATCGAGTACATGCCTGATCAGACGCGTTGATCGGATCGCGCGCATGTTCTAGCGATGGGGACAGACAATGGCCGCCAAACTGCAGGTGATCGACAACGTGGCAACAGCCAACGCAGACCGTCAAAAGGCGCTGGACGCCGCCCTCGCGCAGATCGACCGCGCGTTCGGCAAGGGCTCAGCGATGAAGCTCGGTCAAAAGGAAGCGATGCAGGTTGAGGCTATCTCGACCGGGTCGCTCGGCCTCGACATTGCGTTGGGCGTGGGCGGCTTGCCGCGCGGCCGCGTGATCGAGGTCTATGGCCCTGAGTCGTCGGGCAAAACCACGCTCGCGCTTCATGTGATCGCAGAGGCTCAGAAAAATGGCGGCACCGCTGCATTCGTCGATGCCGAGCACGCGCTGGACCCGGTTTATGCCAAGAAGCTGGGCGTTAACATTGACGAGCTGATCGTGTCGCAGCCCGACACGGGTGAGCAGGCGCTGGAAATCACCGACACGCTGGTGCGGTCCAACGCGATCGACGTGCTGGTGGTCGACTCGGTCGCCGCGCTCGTCCCCAGGGCCGAGATCGAGGGCGAGATGGGCGACAGCCATGTCGGCCTTCAGGCGCGCCTGATGTCGCAGTCGCTGCGCAAGCTGACCGGCTCGATCAGCCGATCACGTTGCATGGTGATCTTCATCAACCAGCTGCGCATGAAGATCGGCGTGATGTACGGCAATCCGGAGACGACCACGGGCGGCAACGCGCTGAAGTTTTACGCTTCCGTCCGGCTCGACATCCGCCGCACCGGCCAGATCAAGGATCGCGAGGAAATCGTCGGCAACGCAACTCGCGTAAAGGTTGTGAAGAACAAGGTCGCTCCGCCGTTCAAGCAGGTCGAGTTCGACATCATGTACGGCGAGGGCATCTCCAAGATCGGCGAGATCCTGGACCTTGGCGTCAAGGCCGGGCTGGTCGAGAAGTCGGGTTCGTGGTTCTCCTATGATTCGATCCGCATCGGCCAGGGCCGTGAGAACGCCAAGAACTATCTCCGCGACAACCCAGAGGTGGCCGACCGGCTGGAGCGTGCCATTCGCCAGCGGACCGACAAGGTTGCCGAGGAGTTGATGGCGGGCCCGAGTGAGGATGACGATATCTGAGGCACCGTGATCGGACTGGCTGCCCGATACACCAGGAGGCTCGCCGGCAACGGCGGGCCTTCTTTGTGTCGGGAGGGCGCGCGCCGGCCATGATACGCCGCGACCTTCAACCTATCGAGCTTCCGATCGCGCCGTGGTTGCTGCCTGTCCGAGCGGGGCGTTAGAACGGCTCAGCCTCTCACCTGGAGCTCGCGTCATGATCGCCGGAACAGACTGGACGGGCTTTGTCGGCGATGTCTGGGCCAGCGAATGGCGGCGTACCGATCGCAGCTTCGGTAATCTTACGCACCAGCTTGAGACCGCGATCCTCGCCGCCGCGCCAATGGGACCGTTCCGCGCGCTCGACATCGGCTGCGGGGCAGGGGCGACCAGCTTGGCGCTCGCCACCGCCCGCCCGGATGCCAAGGTGGTCGGTGTCGACCTTTCCCAGGCCTTGGTCGAAATCGCTCGTAATCGGTTGGCTGGCCTGCGGAACTGCCGCGTCGAGCAGGGCGACGTCCTGACCGCAGCTGCCGCGATCCGCCCAGACCTGCTCATCTCCCGCCACGGCGTGATGTTCTTCGCGGACCCAGTCGCTGCCTTTGCCTCCCTGCGCGCCGCCGCCGCTCCGGGCGCGACACTGGTCTTCTCCTGCTTCGGGCTACGCAAGGACAACCGGTTCGCTACGTTGATCGACGAACTGGCGCCGCCAGCTCCGGTTGCGGCCGACGAACCTGGGCCCTTCGCCTTCGCCGATCCGGAGCGCGTTGCCGACATCCTGACCCGGGCTGAATGGCGGCCTGATGCTCGCCAGCGTGTTCCGTTCGCCTATCGTGCCGGTGCCGGCGACGACCCGATCGCCGACGCGGTCAGCTTTCTTTCCCGCATCGGCCCGGCCGCGGCGGCCCTGCGGGACGCGCCGGACCCGAATGCACTTCGCCTGGCACTGGCGGGCGCCCTTGCGCATTATCGCGTGGGCGACGCCGTCGACCTGCCCGCCCTGGGCTGGATCTGGCGCGCTCAGGCAGGGGAAGCGGCATGACCATCATCGTCCACCATCTCGAAAACTCCCGATCGCAGCGGGTGCTGTGGATGCTGGAGGAGCTCGGGCTGCCGTACGAGGTCCGCCGCTATGAACGGAACAAGGCAACCATGCTCGCGCCGCCCGAACTGAAACGCATCCACCCCCTCGGAAAGTCGCCGGTGATCGAGGACAGCGACGCGGGCTGCACTGTGGCTGAGACGGGCGCCATCGTCGAATATCTGGTTGAAAAGGCTGATGGCCGCCTCGGCCCTCCCCAGCACCGCGCCGATGTGCTGCGCTACCGCTTCTGGCTCCACTATGCCGAAGGATCGCTGATGCCGCCCTTGTTCGCCAAGCTGGTCCTCAGCCGCGTGCCCCTGCTCGGCAAGCCTGCGCAGAAGAAGCTGCAGCCGATGATCGACGTCCACCTCGACTATGTCGAATCGGAACTCGGCCAGCGCCCGTGGTTTGCCGGGCAGGATCTGACGGCCGCCGACGTGATGATGAGCTTCCCCCTGGAGGCCGCCCGCAGTCGTGGCGGGCTGGACGCGTCCCGCCCGGCCACGATCGCCTGGCTCGACAAGATCCACGCCCGCCCGGCTTATGGTCGGGCGCTGCAGGCAGGCGGCCCTTACGCCTATAGCTGACGCAGCGTGTCGCCGTCCTGGGGGGCGCCAGCGGGAACGGGCGTGACCGGGATGGCGGCGGGCTCCGGCCGGTCGAGCTGCCCCTCCCACCGGGCCACCACCGCCGCGGCGACCGCGTTACCGATCACGTTGGTGGCGGTCCGCCCCATGTCGAGGAAGTGGTCCACCGCCAGGATCAGCAGG
>Ga0210040_10005227_pt1 | contig 16617 bp, 16 predicted proteins | sample CryGeyCG12114_NA_FD_185462 | JGI IMG/M metagenome (GOLD analysis project Ga0210040, IMG submission 185462) | Groundwater microbial communities from aquifer - Crystal Geyser CG19_WC_8/21/14_NA (SPAdes) (version 2) | ecosystem: Environmental > Aquatic > Deep subsurface > Groundwater | place: USA... | reverse complement strand
CATATTTCCCATTGCCATACCCCCACTAGCAACAGCTCCAGCCGTGTTAGCCATTCCATTAGCAGCTGCTCCAGCCATGTTAGCCATTCCATTAGCAGCTGCTCCAGCCATATTGCTCATACCTTGGGTTGCTGCTCCAGCCATACTGCCCATACCTTGAGCTGCTGCTCCAGCCATATTGCTCATACCTTGGGTTGCTGCTCCAGCCATATTGCCCATACCTTGAGCTGCTGCTCCAGCAAAGTTACCCATTCCTTGTGCGGCCGCACCAGCCATACCACTCATATCACCATTCATAGCAGCACCTGCCACATTAGTCATTCCTTGGCCTGCGGCATTTGCCATATTACCCACTCCTTGAGCACCAGCCCTAGCCGTGTTAGCCATTCCTTGAGCACCAGCACCTGCCATATTAGCCATTCCTTGAGCACCAGCCCTAGCCGTGTTAGCCATTCCTTGAGCACCAGCACTAGCCGTGTTAGCCATTCCTTGTGCACCAGCACCAGCCACATTTGCCATTCCTTGTGCACCGGCATCAGCCATATTTGCCATTCCTTGTGCCCCGGCACCAGCCGTATTTGCCATTCTTTGTGCACCAGCACCAGCCATATTAGCTGCTCCTTGTATGACACCATTGGATCCTGGAAGCGGTTGACCCGGAGCATAACCTGATGGTAACCCAGGGTGTCTGTATCCAGGGGGACCTCCATAGCCGGGGGGAGGTCCATAACCAGGGGGGCCTCCATAGCCAGGAGGAGGTCCAAAACCAGGTGGACCGGGTGGTCCTACATGTTATTTGTTTCAAGCATTTATTTTATTAAATAATAATGAGTAAATTATAAATCAAGTTGACTATAGTACCTCCGACAGCTCGGTAATCATTGACATAGCTAATATCTTCGCCTCCACCGGTCATTGTTCCATCAGTGTACGAGTCCGTGACAGCTCTGGACTTGCCTGTAATATGTTTTAAACATGATTTTAACTCATCCACAATGATTCATGTACTGTTAGGCCCAAAGGAATTACAGTTTCTCGCGATGATACTGACAGCTCCACAAAATACGTTGGACACGGTACCCCAGAAACCACCTAAAATAATTCAAATGCTGTGAGACGCAGTATGAAAACATGCACAGTAACACATTTGATCGCCTTGAAAACTATTGCAAAAGTACCTAATAAACCACCACCGACACCAGGACCACCGTATGACCTGCCAGCTTGTTCTTTCCCATCGCCTTTGAAAAAGTCCAAATCTCGGAAGAAATCAAAGTTGCTCTCCACGTTATATTTTTCATCCGGGGACTCCACTACTGCCATTTTCACACTCTTTAAACCATCACCAGTCAGTTCTTGCGTCAAAGTCAAAGGCATCGGTAGATCTTCGATGTTTGCTATCTTGCTCAATGACATATTATGTTCACAAGCTGCAACGACGGTACTACCGCAAAACTGTACAGTGAGGAGAGTATTTCCTCCTGTTGCTTTGAAATGATCATCCCAAGAAGCATATTCAATTACTATGTCTTTATGATCTTGCACAGACACTTTGTCATCCAGTTTGGGAACTGCATCTCTAAATAATGAAAACACATTATGAAAGTGTGCGTCTGTGGTAGAGCTATAGATTTAAAGTTTGGTTTTTAGATTTATGAAAGATTTACGAAGATTTTTTTAATAATGACAGACTATAGTAGTGACTAGAGAAAAAGAAAACTGATGAATAAACTAGAATACAAAAATGCAGTGTTGTGTTCGACGCTTCATTGAGTGCACATGCGCATTGCTCGGTCACGGTCACCAGTGTAAATATAGATTGTAATTCAGTGCACTGCACAGTGCACAACAGAGAATCAATATTGCGAAGAGCTAAAGACATGTTCAATTAAACGATGGATATTATGCTTTTATAAATTAAGTAGTACTTAATCATGCTTGAGAAAGTCCGAAAAATGTTTCAACTAAAGTAGTTGTTGAAAAATCTAAAAACAAACCTGACAAAAGCAACGACTGCATGATATTTCTTTTGATCAACTGATTTCACTTTTGCTCGCCGGAGAACGACGTAGATTCTTTTTTTGTGAGTCTGGACGATTCCATCCTCATCTTTGGTAAGTACAATGATATCTTTTTCAGAATCATCCTTATTTCGTTCGTAGAGAATCACGTTATCATCAACAGAACTCACATAGTCGGACAACTGATTGAGTTTATCCACCTTTTGTTTAACTGTGATATCTGTATTAAATTTCTCTAGATCCAATTTTGCAACGTCTGCTTCAATTATAGCGATATTGGGATCTTCCGCTTCCCTAACATTTCTCCAGTATGGGTTACAATGACCAGAAATGATTAGAACGGCCCAAACGAAGGAGACTACTAAATGAAAATGACCCTTCATTTTCATTTCAGGTTGAACTCACCTTTCAAAACTAACCATCTAATATTTTAGCGATTTAGGAAAACAGATGGAACCCCACATTCCTAATGTCCTGATTATTTGTTGAACTGAAAAACAATAGGCGCAACAATGTGTTTGCAAAATATTTCCTAGTACGTTAGTGTCTGTCTAGTGTTCTTTGTTACTTACTTGTGCTAGTCATTAATTTGCCTTGCATTCATTTCATAACTTGCATTGTATTGCTTGTTAATATTTATAGGTCACGTCGGACTATGCACACTGTGTGTAGTAGTAAATCACCCGGAAATTTACACCGACAAAATGTATACATATTAACCCAAGTTATTGACTGTTTTTAAAAAATATGCACATGGATCACAGACATTAAAAGTTTGAAATCCTTCCATGGTCATACGTTTATTTTGGGTCAAAAATAGTAACAAATTAAGTGTAAGCTACTGTATATTTTTCAATAAGGTTCTTATTATCCTCACAGAATTCATTAAATTTTTTCACAGCGCTACCCCCTTCTTTCTCAAATGGTCCAAGTCCTCGTTTGATGAATTGAATAAGGGCCATCACGTATTTGCGATCATTAAGATTCCCTGCTAAATCGTCCGCACATTGTTCCCCACATTTGGTCAGTACGACAGCATCCATACACAATTTCTCAAGGATGGAGTTAAGATTCAGGACTAGAGTTCTTGTTAAGAACACTACGTGCAGTCTTGTTTTCTCTCTGATGGTTTGCAACATATTCAATCCAAAGTTGACTGCGAATTTCATACTGTTGGATGCCTTCTCTCCACAACTGGGATGTTCATGTTTTCCGAGCATATGAGCGACCCATAATTTCGATATCACGTGCAGGTCCATGACACTGCGAAGTTCCAGAGATTCCCTCATATTCAATTTGGGCGCATTGCTGAAATATTATTGAAAATACAGTTATTTGCAATCTCCTTTGTAGTTGTAAACAAAAAAGATATTACATTAGCTACTAAAGAAATGTGCAACTAACAGCAACTTATCTGCTTCAGCTTTCAACTCGAACGTTTTATCCTTAATTCCCAGGCGGCCAGTATCGATAAGTTTCATAATATGGGGCACAGCAAAAAAACTGCAGTCAGCACGAATTACTTTTACATAGAAATTGATGACCTCTTCTTTAGATTTCGCTTTCTTGAATTCTTCTGCAGTATATGGTGTGAAAGGACAGTTTCCGAATCCATAGAAAAATATACCAGACTTATTGTCTTCAGCTGTTATTCCTTTCACTGGAACTTTGTATTGAGTTTTCCAGCCTGGAAAATTTTCTACTACCAGTGGAATTACTGGTGCTTTTGATGGATCAGAAGTAGCTGCTGTCCAAACAAAAATATACTTCATTCAGCCAAACCAGCATTAACATACCTAATGAGAAAACTAATTATCAAGTTAGTTGGTTACCTTCTCTTTTTCGGTATCCGTATGGGTTGTCACCTTGATGAAGTGATTGACCAATGGGGTCCAACACGTTTCCAATTGGAGTCAACACGGAGCCAATTTGATCTCCAATAGGAGTTGTGACTGATGCAAGACCGCTGCCTAACGAAATGAATGTGTTTGAGTGTATCATGCTAATTATACTTCCAGTATCAGTAGCGTTGTTGCATAAGCGCAAATAAACACATTTTAAACACATTTTTAAACTCCAAGAAATGGTGTGCTAACCAACTGGAGCGACTATAGAACCAATTCCTTGACCAAGTCCTCCAACTAAATTTCCTACTGTGGAAAGGGCTCCATTCAAAGCACCGGCAGTACTATCAAAATAATTCCCAGCTCCTCTCATTGGTGCTATATCCGGAAGTTCAGCATAGTTGGCTGGAACAGTTCCCATTCCAGGAGGACCATATCTGTGGATGATAGTGACTTCGTCATCTGGATTTGGTCTACCATCTAAAGATGTACAATAAAAATATAGGAATTTTTCCATTTCATGGCCTAAATATGGTATATTGTCATCATAACCAACTTACCATCACAAGGTCCCAAAATTATTCCCACAATTCCACAAGCCTAAAATTGCATAAAATTGATTTCCTGAGACTATGCAGATACTGATTATGACCCAGCAATTATTTTTGTTCTAGATTGCTTAAAATTCAACATACCAGGGATCCAACGGACGTCTTCAAGGAATAAAAACAAAAAAAATGCGTATGAAAGCAAAAAAATTTAAGACAATTTTAAAGTTTTTGCATACATTCATTCTGTTTTACAAAATGCTTACGAAAACACCCCCTAAAAGACCACCAGAAACATCTCGGCCACCTCCAGCTCCACGTTCCGTCAAATCATCATACAAATCCAAATTCTCTGTTTGATCAAAACCGACTGGCACTTTAAATCCAACAGCTTCTAAATCATCTACTTCAGCCAAGTTCAAAAGTTTGGGTTTGTATGGTACAAATGCGGCTGCTCCAGCTTTCACTGCCGATGCGTTAAAGTAGCATGGAACAATGAAACTGGAAGTGCAAAGTAAAGCTTTTAGAGAAATCTGTCTTCTTCCTGGGGCAACCTGTTGAATACAATTCCAAAATACATAAAAAGGAACAAAAGAGAGAGCATTTTTTGCACAAAACCATGCTCACAAAAATCACTAACATGATCCGAATACAGAGACCATTCTACAACACGTTCTTTGCCATCCAAAGTAATTTTCTTGAGTTTTTTATCTGCTGGTACAGCATCTCTATTACAAGATATCGCTGTTGCTGATTCATTATGTTCAGAATATTTGTCAAGAATTAAAATGTGAGTTCTAATTCACCTAATAAAGGCAAACGTGGCGTGGTACAAATTCTCGTCATCCTTTTTGGTGGCCTCAAATCTTTTCATGCCCACATAAATTCGTTTCATTTTCTTGAATTTGATTTTGTCCTCTTCCTGATTGAGGATAATAACGTCCTCCTTGGAGTCATCTCGTTTAGTTGTGTACAAAATTTGATCTTCTACTACTGGTCTGTAATGACTTTCATCTCCGTCTACTTCTTGTGTTAAAAGTGGATCCTTTTTGCAATTATCTTGTGTAAAGGCTGTCAACGAAGCTTTGAGCACAGGAATTACTTCTTCAGGACTGCGTTTTGTGGGAGTGGCAAACACAAATGTGCACAATAGAAGCACTTTCCATAAAATGAAAAAAGTAGTCATCTTCACCTAGTATATATGAGAAGATGCCACGTAGAAATTTGCTGCAAATTCACATATAATTAGTATGGCTGCAAAAATGTTTATACAAATGGGTACCTACGTGAATTCCAGTACCTTCATGCATATTGTTCAGTATGTTCTAATTGTTATGATTTCCTGGTATTGTTATAATTTTTCAGGACAATGACGAATTGTTGGATGGGCGATGGAGAAATTGAAAATCCATGTGAAAAAATGCATTTATTATTTTGTAAAGCCCTCAAAATTTCAGGTCTCAAATTCAAATAAATCACGAAATATTTTATAGTAGTAAAATTCGTTCCGATTTTTATTCTTGACAATTATACGAAAACAATGAATAATTTCATTAGTATTTAGCCATCGAAATCTACAGACGCTTCAATAGCGCCCTTATTGAGTTTGAAAAAGTTATCATAAGTTGCAGATACATCTTCCCCATTGCCTGTAATTGGCCCTAATCCATGGATAGCAAACTTAATCAATCCGATAATGACAAGTCGATCACTTTTATTCGTTTTTCGATCCAAACTGCAATTTCCTTCACAGTAATCCATATTTATATAATCTTCTTCCAATTTGGTCAATACTTTTCTTAACAATTGGATTAAATGGCGACACAATCGGATCCAATGTTTTTGTCCCTTAGTTTTCATTTGGTTAAGGAAAGCAATTGTGAAGTCTTCCAAGAATTTCACGCTTCGAGTGATTGGCTTTCCAAGTTTATTTACATTTTTCACAGCAGCTTTTCCTTCCATTCGGGCAATGTAGGTTGTCGTGAAGGTTGTGATCTCAAACGCATTGGTTAGCTTTTGTTCATCCTTCCAGTTCAATTTAGGCTCCGCTCTGTTGACAAAAACTTTTTTTAGCATCAATGCACGTAGATAGAGCATTAAACTTAACTTCGAGCCCAAGTTATCTAATTAGATTTCTAAAGAGAACCACTAGAACTGCAAAACGCTCATATAATTCCGTCAGGACGATCATTAATTTAATCTAATTACTTTTGTGTTTGTTTGAATTATAAGTAACCACAAATTACTACACTACGACCACTACATACTAAAGACTACTTACTAGCATTCAAATTTAGCGCCAACCAAATGTATTAAACATGGAGACCTGTTATTCCGAATGAAAAAAGAGTTTTAACTAAGACGCTATTATTAAATACAATCGTTTGTTTAACTTGAACGCCAAAACTTAAACACAACAAAAATCCTACATTTTAACGAATAAATCCCTCAAAGATTGTAACTGCTAAGCGACATTGAACCACTACATACGGAACTAAAAAAAACTCACGGAAGTTTGGTAGTTTCCGTAAACGTGAAAGCTTTATTCCCATTTAACTGCAAAGTCTTTTCCAAAATCAATGCCAACATCACATTTGAAAATCTAGTCAAGCAGTCATTCTTGAGAACAGCTGTGTAGTGGTGAACAATTTGCCTGGCATCATCCGCCTTTTTCAGGTAACTCAAAGAACTGGCTTCCTCATCATATCCACAATTTCCAACCCCATAAAATATTTTGTCTTCATGACTAAGGGTCACATTGGGTTTAGAAGTGGCCAAATACTGTGTGTGCCATCCTGCAAATTTGGGAAGATTTTGTTTGTTCGTCGTTTTTTCCTCACGCTTTCTTCGGCCCAAAGCTCCACTATTGGAGAAAACTCCCCCTGCTACGTTATTAATTACTCCGGCTACTGAAGCACCACCCCGGGTTTGCAATCGAGGATCTTCTCCTCCAATTGTTGTAATTCCTCCCACCAAAGCTCCTAAAATTCCAGTTTTTCGTTTGGATTACACTTTTTTTAATGAAATAGATGTAGATCAAGTAGTTAGTTTGGTTACCCAACAATCCAGCATTTGATCCATGAGCGCCTTCAGCAATAACTCTACCGTCATCTGTAACTACACCTCCAGGAATTGTGGATTTGATAAATCCTAACTATAAAGTGAAACATTAGTTCCTGAACTAGCTAGCTGAATATGTAGCGTCTGACCATGAAGCCCACAATTTTTGTTATTAACTAACTAACTAGAAGTTACCTCAGGATCGTAGGAATCGCATTGTCCCAAGATGGCACCTATGTTTGAAAAAATATTACTAATATACCTAAGTTTATTAGTTAATTTGAAAGGTTGGATACATTGTACGCTGTATTTTCAAATTCTGAAAAATCAGAATTTACATACCGGAAAGACCACACCAAAGAGAACCAACACCATCTACAGCTCTAAAAAACGTAATGAGCCAGGTATTATGTCGGTATATACAATATTTGAGTTTATAATTGTAGGTAACGTTATTTTTGGTTACCCTCCCACGATATCAAAAATTTTGCCCACAACCCAAGATCGACCATGCTTATTAGAAGGTTCTAAATCTTTGTAGAACTCATAATATTCCATAAGATCGTAGCCTTCTTGAGCTTTAAATACCGGTTTCTCCTTTTTCTTTCCGTTTACGTCTGAGCTACCTGGCATATCTTTGATATTCTGAAACTCGACTGCAACTTTTTGTTCTGGCGTCAATGCTGTCTCATTGAATCCTGTATCAAAAAAATTTAATTTTTTAGTCACTGATTGAATCGATTTTTTTACAAATGCTGAGCTGAATTTCATACCACATGGAGACATAACACTGTAGACACACATTGTGAATCCTACGCCGTATTTCACACCATTCAGAACGTGATCATCCCATACTGCCCATTCAATAGAATATTTTTGTCCATCTACTTCAAATGGTTGCGGATCATTTTTTTTGGCTTTCCTGAAATAAATGTTCTCAGTTAAATATTCACTTTACACTAATGCATTTTAATGCAGTTTTATGTGCAACGCACGTACAATATGTATGCCAGTGACACATAGTATCTTGGAATCTTTAATTTGAAAGGCGAGAGTCGGAGAACCACATAAGTGTGCTTGCCAAATGAATTTCCTATAGTGTTTTCATTTGGTGAGATGACCAAAACGTCTTTGCCAGTGTCATCTGCGCTTCGTTCATACAGAACTTCATCATTGAACGGATCTTCATATCGTGAGATTTCATTGAGTTTGTCTACTTTTTGTTGCAGTGCAGGATCCGCCTCGTAGTTTTCAATTGGAATTTTCTTTGCCTCGGCTAACACAATAGGCAAAAATTTGTCCCCTATATCGTCTGATGGGGCACTTAAGGCAACACATAAAATTGCGCTGAGCACAACCAAGGTCTTGGTGACCTTTGACATTGTTAAGTCTAGGTCGGTAGCCAACACTGGAATTTTTGGGGTCCTAATTATATGCTGACCTCTGTGCCTTTTTCTATTGTACACTGTACATTGTATATGCATGCATTATTGGGTTTAGTTGGTTTGGCTTCCATTTTGAATACGAAGAATCGCCAATTTGTTATTTATCCTCCTGTGTAAACTATCTGAATTGTTTTAGTATGTAATACATGTTTGATTTCCTTGTTATTCTTTGTTGGTCATTATTGAAGTTTATACATATTAGTGATTGGTATGCTGTTAACCAACAGTGTTAATACAGGGGCTAACTTTTTAGTTGAATTTAACGTGATTAGATGGCAGTAAAAATAAATGAAAAATTTCATCATTCATTCATTCATTCATTTTGTGGAACAAAATCATTTATTTATGAATCCATTTCTCACTAAAGATTTAACAGAAAGTACAATTAAATTATCTTTACATAAATTGACCCGCAGCATCTGAAGCTTAATCTCATTACCTGTACAGTATTAAGTAGTTCGCAGGAAAACAGCAACTGCAATAATCAGTATTTCTGAATCTTAACTAACAAAAACATAGCTCTAGACATTTTGGACATCCTGACATCACTCCAACAAGTTTTGTAAATATACTTAAAAAGGATGAAAAGATCAAAAAGACATGGAAATCATCATTAACTGCCTCATCATAAGTGCATTGTAAACACTTGAGAAATAAACAGAACCCTTGAGTTGTACAAGTGATTAAGTTAGTCCTCTCAAAGTCAGAGATTAGTTAGCTAAATATTATTATGTCAGGTTATGGTGTACGAGAACATAAAACTGCAGACTTTACAAGCTAAGATATTGCAAACAATCCTTATCGGTACAGGAACAAATTACAAACAAACCTAATGTCAGGAGCCAGCGTGTTTTTTTTACAGCTGGCTTTTATTTCCAACTTCTTGACAGGCAGAACATATTACAAAGACCAGTACACACACATACGCGGCTTTTGCTTATTATCACCTCGTTTAATTGATTCACAAGGCTACGCACATAGCTTTGTTAGTAAATACCTTGAACCGATCCATGTATGCATTTGCGTTGTGTATAGATTAGGGCTGAGGTAGATTTCCCGACTTTTCTGAACTAACCAACCAAACCAAGCAGCAGTTTTTCAAAAATAGATCCCAAAAATGAACTCATTTGTTTGCCAGCCATTTTTATTGTTTGCTGGTAGCTAACTACCAAGAAAGTAATTAGCAGCATCTCGCACTGTATTGCACTTGCGATTCAAAGTAAATACAATTTTCAGCCTCAGGCAGGAAACGGCAGCAATCTAAACTTGTGCATTAAAATATTCATTACGTGAGTTTTATTATTACCTATTCATCGGTCATGCCTAAATAAATAGAATACGGTAGTAACTAGTAACGCTATTATATAGGGCTCTCAATACTTGATTAGGTTAAGCTATAATATCGCAATTAAATTCTGGAATTCAATTCATTGTTTCATAGTATTGAAATTTCTTATCTCTTTCTCAAAACTGATTGTATTCCCAACTCAACTAAATAACTTAAATGTGTAAATTGTCCCGTAGGTTCGTGATGGCTCGTAAGTAATATTGGATTTTTCATTGTCGCTTTATTTCTTGGTTTCAATCCGTTCCACAGTCTCCTGTTTATCATACCCATTGATCGTCTCCCCATTACCATATATTTTGGACGAGCTTTTGACAGTGCTGCTGGAACTGCTGGTACTACTGCTGTATGTTTTGACCCCACCATTTGTTTTGGAGACAGCAGATGATGCAAATACCTTGTCACTCTGTTTTATTGGAATGACCGTAGCATTGCCTGCATCGGGAGAGACAGCTCGTGGAATTGTTATCATCAAAACGCCGTCTGATGTGAGATCACAAGTAGTAGCTTCTGGCTCTGAGTCTGGGGGCAACTCAAACTTTCGGGAGAATTGTCGGGTGACGAGACCATATTTGTCTTCTTTTTCTTCGTGGCTCCCTTCAATGACTAAAAAGTTGTCCATAGTTTTCACTGCCAAGTTTTCTGGTGGGAAGTGCCTCACGTCAACTCGGACCTATGGTTTAAAATTTGTACGAGGTTTTGAGCAGGGGCAAAATTATATATTTTAAAATACTTATGGACGCATACTCGAAAAATGCATTGGCATATAATACATGACTAGCTGTACAGTTAGTTTGTTACCAGCTACATGATTCGGTTAAAGTTCATTTAATTTTTCATGCAATACTATAAGACTATCGCAAACAGCCCGTCTCACTTGAGAAAAGTGCTGTATTAAATATTCCTTAAAAGCTTGCAACGCAAAACAGCGAACAGAGAACAAATTTCGCCAGCAGAACATGTAAACTGATACCTGAGTGGTAAGACATGAAAAATGCTTACACAAACGTAAGACAAACACAATATCGTATATTTCTGCTATATGTATACGACGATAACTAACTTACTAACCAACTAAAGTACGATTTTCGCAACTAACCTCAAATTTATCTCGCCCACAATGAATCTTAGAGTATGCAATGTCACGAGAGGTTTGATACTGATCCATGTGTGTCCAAGGCCGACGAAAAAGTGAGAGACGAGGCCTTGAAAGGAAAAAATCCTCATCATCTGAGTCTTCCAACCGATCGGATAGGGGCCTGATTAAAGATGGCCGATCGAAAAGGCTATCCCAAGGGTCCCGTAATTGCTTCACTGGTATTTTTGCCATATTCTTCGCACAGAAAACTTATATCACAAGGCTTTGAAGAAAGAATCTCAAAAAGTAATAATATTGTTGAAGTATTGAATTCCCTGGAGAGCCGCTGGATGCGGAACAAACAAACGTACGAACGAACATGTAACTGGAAACTGACTGACTGAGTCACTGCTGGTGTACAACTAGACGTTTTTGTCCTTCTCCAGCCGGTGTTTGCTTGCCATCTTTAGCACTAGCGTGTGGAGTTATAGTTGCTTAGCTTTGTTAGTCAGCTATAGTCCGTTAACTTTGTTTTAAGATCCTTTCAATTGCATTTAAAGTATGCTTAAAGAACTAGCTTTAATACCTCAAACCATGAACAAGACTGGGCATTATATTAAAAATTTTGTTTCGAAAAAATTGAAATTTTATTCTATAGCAGATTTGTTTACTGTCTCATGATGCTTTGCAACGCTGCACTATGACGAGTCGTCAAGTTAATATTTTGCTTTGATTTTGTAGCTTTATTTTCATTTGTGGTTATAGTTAGCAAAGTGTAGTCTGTACTGCTAATAAAACTGACAGTGAAACCTAGTTGCTCACTGGAACGAAACAATTGCAAAGGTTAGACACTTTGACATGATTTCCATACCCTTTTCGTTATTGCACTGGATAAAGCTGGAGCCCAAGCAGTGCAAAAATTGTTGGGCTCTTGCTTACTCACTTTTTTGTTGTTGTGATGAGTTCGATATGAAAGACGGAGTAGATTTTGGGGCAAGAAAAAATTGCGGTGGTGTTGAGTCATCACAGCACTGTGATGTGATCGCTGTGTAGATATAGTCGGTTCATCATGGTATTGGCTGACTGAGGGACAGGTGAAGGTAAAAAATTGACGAAATTATATGCAAACGATTTGTAAGGATATTGTAATCATAAATCAATAATGATTGTAGTAGTAGCTATACTGTTGAAATGCTTGAGATTCCAACCAAGTGTGTGCCTAAGTGGTTAGCAATGATAATTTCCACGCAATATATTGAGAATGTGAAAATAAAAGGGGCTAGATTTTACCAAAGTCAAAAGTGATGGTGCATAAGTCAAGGTAGTTATAAATTTGAGCTTGTGAAACCATGCATATCTAATTTTGTACACGCTGCATTAGATTAAATGCTGTTGATGGGAGTATTTTGCATCTATGGAGTTTGGATGATGAAATAAAGTGGATTTAATTTACTTTCATGAAGGTTGGGTTAAAGCGTATTTTATGAGCGGAGGTGATGATTCTAATCTCTGTAGTAATTATAGGAAGGAAATGACGGAAAAGAATTTTTGAATGACTGAGTAAAAGACAATGACAAATTAAATGTAGGTGAATAAAAAATAGGAATTTTTAAAATTTCTCTATTTCATAGTTATAATAGAAGACGAGACTACAATTGAATTCCATTCAAACTTGAAGGGTGACATGGCAGATGCATGGCTGATTTTTTTTCTACTTGAACGCATAAAATCACATTACACGTTTACACTCATCATCATTATATGGTGATGGCGACAACAGTAGAGAATATGTATATAAATGAAACTATTAGAAATGTTAGTCGGTTAATTAAATGACATTTTGTTTATGTTTATTCCTATCTTTCGAGTCTGTACTGTACACTCTTTATCACGTATTTAAAACGGAAAATTACACGTAAATTAGACAAAAGTAACATAATTGAGTAACTATCAATCTCGAATTATATAAAAAAACTTACAGTTCCAATGCAGAAAGATTAGTATTCATTATAAGGTGTTCTCACAATATTAAGTGAAATTACGACTCGACATTAGAGTTACATTGTGAAAGCAAGATAGTCTACTCTAACTCCAATACATGTTCTCATATCCTAACATGGCTATGGAGATTTGGCACTTTGTGCAAACAAAGAGTACATAGTGTTGAGTAATAGTGCTAACAATGGATGTGGTCACCTTAAAAACGACAGCTTAATCAATAGTAACATTAATAGTGGTTACATTTTTACCGAAACATTTTTCGACATTCTCCTAATTTACAAAATACTGATGGGTTCACTTATTGTCGCATATATAATTAACATTTTTGTAATGCACAGATTGAGTTCAGCCGATAAAATGATCACAAATCCAATTTTTCGCCGTGATTTGAAACTCCCGAAGTCACGAACAAACTATACAACTAGTAAGTGACTATTTATGCACGTACATTTTGAATTAGGACGTTAATTTATCATCAGTAAATCATTACATAATACATAGTAATGAATTAGCCCAATAATCACTGTTCTACAACAATAGGAATAGGGATTGGTTCAGGCTCCTTCACACTCAACACGGGTGCATAAACATTCAAACTTTTATCCGTCCCTGTTGCCACTAGTTTGCATTCAATTTTATCCTTCTGTACTCCATCTGGTAGCAAATATTTGCGGGAAAACTGACGCGTTATAAATCCCAGCTCACTTTCTTTGTCCTCATGTTTGCCTTCGACGACCAAATGAGTCCCCATTAGTGTCACTTTCAATTCTTCCGCTAAATATTGGCTTACGTCAAGTTTCACCTGTTGAGAAATGCAATGCTAAATGCTAAGTGCAAACTATGAATTAAATCTACAAGTTTCTCATGTATTGTGTAATTCTGACAGGAAAAAAATATTGCAGTCGCTCAACTATTTTCTCCTCAAAAATTATATTAGATAAAGATCTGCTATATACAAAGAACCGCTTTCATGGAACATTTTGGAGCAAGTTAGGCAAAGCCTAGTTAAATCTTACTTAGGTAGTTAAGTTCGTTTAAAACTACCAGAGTTTGTATATAATGTACTATGTGTGTAGGTAACTAACCTGAAAAGAATCCTTGTTGTGAACTACTTGAGAAATTTCTGTCTCCTGTTTCTTCTTTGGCGTTAAACTCAAGGCATTGTATTTTTTCTCCAGTTCTGCTGCAGTCAAGGCCATCTTTTGAAAACGAACCAACCAATCAACTAACTATAGCTACCGAGTTAAGTAGCCAGAACGGACTCGAAAAAAGAACAACTTTTCACTCCATCTTTACTTATAGTTAATTAGTTACCGAACAAAAGGGCTCGTAAAATGTCAAAAAAAATAAATCACTTTCTAAATACTCACTTATTCCCGGCTCAACTACGACTGTATCGTATATATTGGTAGGAAGTAGTAAATGAAGCCTGTCAATGTCATGCTTTCAATGCAAAACAAATCCACAAGAGAAGCTATAGAAGAAACTTACTTTTCTTGGTAACCTACATTCCCGGGCGGCACTTTTTCCACATGTCTAGTGTATACTACTAGAGTTAGCAAGTTTGTATGCATTGCAATTTGGCGAACCCGAGAAATAAGTGGAGCCCCGTAAAATTAGTTATTGGGAGTGAGTGAGTGAGTGAGGGAAAAATGAAGAAACCAAATACATAGTCTTGTATACAATCCACATCTGCCTCCCCATCTTTATAACCTATCTGTACAAGTTAGTCAGTTTGTTTGAGATTTACAAAAACTGTGCATGTGCACTGCACTTTTATTGCCAGCAATAGGAAGAAGGAAATTTTTATTGCCAAGTATTGTAAACATCTAGTCTATTAAGTGAGTGTGCTAGATTAGACCTTAAATTATGCTATGTAGTTTATCCTTTCAGAGAGTCTCGCCTGTTATCATAATATAATGCCGATGTGAAGGAAATTTTGTTTCGCAAATTAAGATGTTGCTATTATGAATTTACTGGCTCACTTGAGATCCTAATCGAAAAACGGATGATGAGAAAATAATTTATTAATATTTGCAAGTAGATAGGAGTTTTACGGTAGTAAGTTTCTGCATGCATTTATTGATCCGATTGCAAGGTCGTTTAGCCAGGTTCGTTTGCGAAAACTTGTATTTGTTCGCCTGCTTTTGTACTAGAGCAACACTAGGGCAGTTTGTTTTGTGGGGTTTGGCCTAGCTGATCGGCGTTCCAGAATGCAGACATGGGTGCCACCTAGTGCTTTTTTAAGCAACGATTTTTGCCGCTTGAAAATTTTATGACTGCTGATCTGATGATAACAATGATTGAATTGAAGTAATTGTCACTGTCCATTTCAGAAAAAAGGCAGCTGTTATTTACCTATTCCACAAATAACGAGATACACACTTTCCTTCCAATCTCATTAAAAATTTACCGTCATCTCTCAAGCTAGAGTGGGAGACGCGCTAACTACATAGGGGCAACTATCTTTTCTTCTGCAATGGACAGCAATTACTTTTGTAGGTGTTTGAAGTAAGTACATGGTATTTAATATTGAATTGAAATATTATATAAGCGTAACTTGCGTAAGTAATTTCATCGGGAAGAACACATAGTAAAAATTAACTATCGGTTACTCCGAATAATAATAGCATTTAAATCACATAGGTATTGCTAAAAAAACTAAGTATTCAAAGCTGAGAATAGAGTTGAACGGGAGCAACAGTGTAGATAGTTATATAATTACGTTTAGCTAACTATACTTAAACAGAACAGAAATGGACAAATTACAAATAATGTAGACGTAGACAAAGAAAAACAGAATCAAAAGCGGGTTTTATGGGTTTATGGGTTGAAATCAGGGGGCGGACATTTTATTAAATTTACCATGGAGATGCACCTTCTGTGCGATTACTAAATGGGCGACTTTGTCTTGCAAAACGTAGTATTAGCATAGGGATTTTAAAGGTAAATTTTTTGATAAAATGCCATCGTTTTGTGCTGTACCTGATTGCAAAAACGTTCAGAAATTTATTTGTGAGGTCTTGTTTTATATCATAAACTTCCAAAAAGTTGAAAATTACTGTCAATATAGATTGCCAGATGCAGAGAGATCAATCGATTAATCCCAAGTCAGCACAGATTTTTTCAGAACATTTTACAGATTTTCGGGAGGATTTTACAAAAAATATAGAGCTGCTGAAGCGGAAAAGTATACATATTCTCCGTAAGATAGCGATTGACTTTGGCAAGATATCCGAAGATGGACAAATAACAATATCTGTAGAAATGCTCAA
>Ga0210040_10005226_pt1 | contig 16618 bp, 18 predicted proteins | sample CryGeyCG12114_NA_FD_185462 | JGI IMG/M metagenome (GOLD analysis project Ga0210040, IMG submission 185462) | Groundwater microbial communities from aquifer - Crystal Geyser CG19_WC_8/21/14_NA (SPAdes) (version 2) | ecosystem: Environmental > Aquatic > Deep subsurface > Groundwater | place: USA... | reverse complement strand
CATATCCTTCAACTCCATGGCTTTGCACCGGTGTACTTCGGTACATATACTTGAACACTACTTCTTTACTCCGTCATAAATTCAAGTAACCCTTAAACTCCATACCAGGCGAGTGAATTTATTATTTACCATCTTTTTATCCTCGCACAATATCTATCAATAGCGTACTTTAAATAATAACTTTTTCGGGTCCATAACTTTTTAAGGGTAGCCCGCAGGGCCGAGTGACCTCTTAAAAAAGTTGTTGTACTCGTCGAGACCTTTCGAATGATGTATATATTAGGGGGGGTTATGGGCGTAACCCTCATGTTTAAAATTTTTTTAAGTGCTGAAAATGTAAGGGTCCATAACTTTTTAAGGGTAGCCCGCAGGGCCAAGTGACCCTTTAGAAAAGTTGTTGTACTCGTCGAGACCTTTCGAATGATGTATATATTAGGGGGGATTATGGGCGTAACCCTCATGTTTAAAATTTTTTTAAGTGCTGAAAATCTAAGGGTCCATAACTTCTTAAGGGTAGCCCGCAGGGCCAAGTGACCCCTTAGAAAAGTTGTTGTACTCGTCGAGACCTTTCCATTGATGTATATATTAGGGGGGGTTATAAGGAAATCCCTCATGTCCAAATTTTTTCAAAGTCCAGCGCACCTTTTGCTACACCCTAACCCACATCCTGCGATTCTTAATGAAAGCAGGACACTTTTTTGTGCGCAAGCGCCGTCTATCGACTACAAACTTGGTTTTCCATCCTATGTTTTGGAAGAAAAAATGCTCTCAACCGCCCAAATCGAAGCTATTTCAAGAGCATGTCAAGCTCACGAAAAATTTCTTCCATCTGGTGAGAGAATGGGTTTTTTGATAGGTCAGTACCATAAAAAGTTCATAAGTTGTTTTCAAAAGGTTGACAATGTAAAAATCCTTTGTTAATAATTATAAAGGCGACAGTGTTGGCTTAGGAAAAGGACGAGAAGTAGCCGGTTGCATTTTAGAGAATTATGCATCAAGAAACATTAAAAAGTCGCTTTGGATAACTGCATCTGCTGGGCTATATTTAGATACTTCTCGGGACTTGAATGATTTGCGCATTCCTTTGTCAGTGTCCAACTTATCCATGCTAAGTTATGACGACATAGAACACGAATCAGGTGTCCTTTTTCTGACGTATTCATCTTTGACAAGTAAAAATAAAAATGGACAACGTCGTTTGGATCAGGTTATCAAATGGCTCGAAGGCTCGCTGTTTAATGGTTTAGTGCGTACTTTCAAATACATTAAAAAAAGGTTACCTCATATTTTATTAACAATTTATTTCATGCTGAGAATTTTGTAGATTGCGATGGACGAATGTCATAGAGCGAAGCATTTCAATGAATACGGTTTTTCCACTCAAATTGGAAATGCAATAGTGGAGTTGCAGCAACGTCTTCCGAATGCTCGAGTTTTATACCTCTCAGCTACTGGTGCTTCTCAGCCTTCTCATTTGGGATTCATGACCCGACTCGGATACTTTGGCCCCAAAACATCATGGGATACTGCACAATCATTCGTGAATAGCATGAAAAATAAGTAAGTTATTCCAAGCTGAACCCAACATAACCCTAACCTAATCCTCTAAAAATCACGAGTTTTTTAATTAAAAAAGGGGCTTGAGTGCACTTGAAATGGTAGCTGTCGAGTTAAAGATGCAAGGTCTCTTCATCGCTAGACAATTGTCTTTTGAAGGAGCGACATTTGAGACAATTTACGTTGAGGCTTCAGATGATTTCCAGACTATTTATAACAAAAGTGTCAGCTTTGTAAGTTTTGATATGCAAAGAAAAAGAAACTGTTTTAACACAGCATAGCCTAAAATTTTTTGTATTCTTGTTTTCAGTGGGATACTTTGCAAAAAACAATTGGAAGCAACAGCGCGTTTTGGGCAGCTCATCAAAGATTTTTTCAAGGTCTCTGTATTGCTTCGAAAATTGATAAACTTATCGAAATTTGCCAGTGAGTTAATGGTGCAGATATTTATGATTCTAATGTCAGCTTATAAATTAAAAAAAAACTTTTTTTTTTACAAGGAGAAAGGTCGACACCGGATGTTCAGTTGTGATTGGGCTACAGTCTACCGGGGAATCACGACTGGAAAATTGTAATCGTGTGCAGAGAGGCGAGAGTTTTTCTACACTAAGGTCATCCTGAGTTAATTCTGCGTCAACTGAAAACATATAAGCGGCTCTAATCTATTTTTTTCACTTTTAGTGGAATTTTGGAAAATTTTCTTAATAATTACCCGGAATATCGCGGCAAGTTCGAAACTCATCTGGGAGAATTGAAAATTTTGCTGCCCGCCAATACTTTGGACGCCATTATTCAAGCTCTTGGAGGCTTCGATTCTGTTGCTGAGGTGCGATTTTTTTTTGAGTAGGCATAAAAAAAAGTAATTCAAACCAATAATTTTTATGCTCATCAGCTCACAGGGAGAAAAAATCGTCAAGTTAGTAGGATAGACGGCAGTTTTAAAGTGGTTAGCAGAAGTCAAGGGCCGGAACCAACAAACGACTTCGGTAACAGTTTTTCGTGCTTCAATAATGTTTTTTTTTAAGAATTGCAAAATAATAATAGGTTTTTTTTTGCAAGAACGGAATTTATTCTTGTACGGTCGAAAAAAAGTTGTGGTTATTTCCGACGCTGCTTCGACTGGGTTTAGTCTCCACAACACTAAATCGGGAAATTATCCCCCAAGAAAAAGAGTCCATATCACACTTGAACTTCCATGGAGCGCAGAAAAAGCAGTCCAGCAAATGGGTATCAAATGTATTAATCAATTCGCAAAAACTGTTCATAGGCCTCACTGTTGAATTTTATGCATTAGGCCGGACCCATAGATCAAATCAGCATGACGCACCTGAATATATCCTTCTCATGTCTCCAGTCCCCGGGGAAAATAGATTTGTTGGAGCTGTGGCTTCAAGATTGGAACAAATGGTTTGTTTTCATCCATATAAAATTTTAAGTATTTAGTTTTTTATGCAACGAGCCTTTGATAAAATATTTTATTTCAAGGGACCTATGACTCAAGGCGATAGATCAACAAGATTTCTTAGCATCGATGACGACTATCACATATATGATAAATATGGGCAAAAAGCTTTGGATGATTTGATCAATATTTGTTTGGGTATTGACCAAAGTTGTATTCCGTTCCATCGCTCAAACGATACTTCAATCACTTTAGGAGAGCTGCGCATATCTCTAGCATCTGTCGGTGTTGTAAATTCAGATTTTTCAGAAGTGAAGCTTCAAAATCGCACTCCAGCAAAGTTTCTGAACAGAATCTTAGGCATGCAGTTGACAATGCAGAACAAAGTTCTCTGCTTTCTCAAACGATTGGTTCAATTTCATGTCCAAAAAGATCAAACGCAAAAAATCTACGATAGTGGCATACAAGGTAAAACATTGAAATATTCAACTCGAGTTTCTATTTTAAGTTATGTCTGATTTTTTTCCAGATTTAGCAGCGGATTATATGGATCGAACAATTATTAATGAAATTCAATCTGGCAACTTTTTTCAAAAGTCAGTGTGCTTAAATGAAATCGTCATTGATCACGGTTTAGATTGGAAAACAGCTAAGGATATGGCTGAAAAGTCATGTGGAGTTTTCAAAATTGCCCAACATTCACAAGCAGTTGATGTTAGGCTATTTTTTAAAATGCCTAAGAAAAAAAGCTGCTTAAAAATCACGTCAAATGTATATTTTGTGACTCCATTCAGCGTGGACCCGGTAAAATTTGAAACAATATTTAAAAATCAGTTTTTCAAATTTTCAAATTTTATTTTCAATTTATTATACTTTCAGATATATTGCAAAGATACTTTGATGTTGGAAATGAAGTCTATATCCCTAAAAATGGCAGAGAAGTTTTGGGAATCTGAGTTTTCAGCATTCGAGAATTGCAGTTGCGTTCATGATTATACGTAAGTGTTTCATTACATAGACTTTCGTTTTTTTCTGGTTTGATCGCTAAAATACATTTTTTATGTTTAGTGACGAATGTTCGATTCTATTATGTAATCTAAATTCGCGATTGGACAAACATTACATTCTTTCGGGGTCCATTCTTTCTTTTTGGGAAAATTTGTCGCCAATATATGATAGAAATATGGCAAAGGCAAAAATTGTTCGTTGCAGCGGAAAAAACAGTTCCGTCGTGGGATTCTATATTCCTTCAGAAAAGTTGGCTTTGATGACAAAAATACTTAAGCGATACGAGTCACCTAATACATTCTCACATTCGGAGGCGGAAATGACAGAATAATTTATTAATTTAATTCAAAATCACTACTAGTTGATACATTTATGATTGAAGAATAAACTTTTGGTTTAGTTGCTGTTTATTCCTAGTGTCAAATGTAGTGTGTGTTGTTTGTTGAAGAATAAAGGTTACTTCCTTTCATATCCATTTTTTAAACAGTTTACTTGAGCATGACTCGTTATGTCTGAACAGAATCAAGAAGAATTTTTAACTCCAGTTCAAGCTAAAAGTTTGGTAGTGTTCCTCTTAAATTTACAGTTATCTAACGATCCAAGGCTTCAGAAAATTGGACGAGCATCAAAGTGGTGAGATGAACCAGATGGATTTATTTATTTTTGCGGAAAAATAAAGCAAAATGTTTCTTCTTGAAACAATTTTTTCAACGTTAATTTTTACAGCTTTATTGAACAGTTTGCCCAATTACTTAATTCACTGCAACATTCAAATTTCGTAAGCGATGATGAATCCGAATGAGTTGTGGATTTCAAATGAAAGCAGGAAAAAGGGTACTGAACCAACTATCAGGGATGAAGATGGATCAGATGATGAAATAATTGAAATACAGAGAACAACTTATAAAATAAATCAACCTAGTGTGACGGAACCAAACAAACCAAATCCCAAGCAGGGGCAAAGCAATTTATTCATCAGCAAAATTTTTACGTTTAAAGAAGACAAAGCTATAATAAAAGCAATTTGCAGCCTTGGATTCAAGGATAAACTTCATTTAGACTCTTCTTGGAAAGCAATTGCTAGAACCAACGTAAGATATTTTATAAAACATATGCTTCTGTAAAATTGCTTTGGTTTAAGATTTTGAGCTTTAATTGTATTGAACATAGTGTTCTGTAAAGTATATACGTATTTAATGCAGGAATTAACTGGTAGAAGCTGGCAGGATTTAAAGCAAAGATACGTGGACTTCAAACTTGAGCGATATCTGCAGCGGTATTCTTCAGAAAAAAGGCCAAAAATCTCAACCTTGAACTCTAAAAGATTTCGATCTGTCGGCCCCACCCCTTCTCAGCTGAAAAAAATTGTCCAAAGCATCTTAGATGCAGAGTCGCCTGTTGTGCGTGTCGGAGGAAACAGCTTTTGGCAAAACTTGGAAAATAAAAAAGTTCCCGGTCTGAGTGAATTGAAGTGGACGACTCTTCAGTCGTTTTATCGTAATCATATCAAGGATAAAATATTTAATGGAAACCCTTTTGATTTGACTGAGAGGGAGCTGATCAAATTTTCCAAAATAGTAATACGACTTATTTTCAAAAACCTAAGTACCAAAGAATATTCATAAAATTTTTACTTTGTTTCTGTATATTCCAGACGCGAACCGCAAGTTTAAAGCCAGATGTACCAAATATTGTACAGGAAAATATAGTTGATGCGATTATTGAAAAGACTGAAGATTTTGAGGTAAATGAAATTTCTTCATCTATTTATGTTCTCCATACAACTGGCGTCGATTTAAAATTTCGAATCCGCAGACTGAAGTTAATTTGCTGTCACAATTTTCCGAAGCTTGTGCTCAAGATCTCATGAGTAAAAATCATTCAGAAGAGCGAAAAAAACTTTGTCGAAATTTTTTTATGTAAGTCATCGATTTTGTTTCAATAATTCCGCGAAACGCTTCATATTTTAAAATTCAAACAATGTTTGTAGGATTTTGGATGCATTCAAAGCACAAGTCTAGTTTCCACACATCATGAATTCTGTAATTTTCAAGAAAAAAATTGACGGTTTCGTGATTCTTGGACAAAACTTCCGTTTTTTTTCGCCGGCAAAAAACTTAACAATGAAAATTCCATTTATCATTCGCTCTTACAACACAGCACATTTCCTCAAAGGCTTTCACTCCATTCAGTCTTCAAAAGTGTTTTGTTCTCATTTAGGAGAAGTGCAAGATACGTCCGTCAGTATTCTTTTTTCGTGTCTCGATAACATTTTGGACTACAAGAAACTTTGCTCTCTGATGAAGTGTACCCTGATTGAAACTATAGAAAATCATCAAGAATCAGAAACTTATCATTGCTATATGCAAACTGCGCATGAGGAAAATCATACTTCTGAGATCAATATCTATCTTGGCGATTTTGAATTTTTGTTGACAGAATGGATAAACAGGCTGAGAACGGGGTGTTTAGAAGACAACGCTAAAATTTTTGTTTACGCTAGTGCAACAGGTCAATCTTATTCAGCTAAACATCTGATGCAACAATTTCCATCTTTTAATTGGATTCATGTAGTGGAATTTGTCTTGCACTGTGCATTTGATTTTTCGGAAGCTAAACATATGCTGATGTGCCGTCGCGATGCACTTATCAACCTGTTCGGTATCCAACCAGCATACGAATATTATCCACTAGCTATCCCAAACATTGGTAACTTTTACTTTCAAACAATGGTTTCAGCGGCACCAGTGTCAATAGAGTATATCAAATTCTACTCTCAATACGCAAAATACTTTCATAGATCTCCGAATCCACCTTTTCGCACTTCTTCTACAGCAAATTTTATTTTTGAAGTGCTTTCAAGTGTCCTTATTTCAAATCAAACAACAGAAAGGCAAAGAAAATCTCGCTGTGGTAAATTGATACATGATGCTGCTATGATTTTTAAATTTTTGGAAATCAATCCTCAAAACCTGTATGCAAGATGTGAAGTTTTAGTTACAAGCTTTCAACCACTGACCAATCCTGTTTCCCGATGTTTTAGCACTGCAGAAAATTTTATCAAGTCGCAAAACATACAAAACTGTGAAGCAATAGTTTTTTGGATCCGGTTTCAGTGACTGAGCGGATGAATAATTTTCTCAAACCAGCTATTGAAGCAATCTTTAAGCACTTAAAGCATTTTTAAAATTTTCTTAATGACAAAGATGTTTTACCATCAATCACATTTAGAATTGGTAAGTTAATCATAAAGTTCTTGGACTATTTCTCGTTATTTATTCAAATACCCACACCTGAAATGTACATGATAAGACTGTCGTTGTTTTTCAGACGAATATTTGAACGTGTTAAGTGCTGAATGTCTGGTTTCGTTTTTTCTTTACGGCACTGCCATTTCTGCGAAAAGTGAAGGCCACTCGAATGTGATATGTCGTGATTTGAAACTACTTTGCTCGAGCTTTCGGAAAGAAGACAACAGCTTCAACTTTTTGAATGGCAGAGTAATAAAATCTCCAGAGTGGCAATACCGACCGGGAATCGATGCGTCGACAATACTGCAGAATGAGTTCTACTACAAATTTAGTACCAGTCAGTCCACTCTCGCAACATTGATGAATATTAAATTGAAGCCGACTGATTCTGTGGCTTTGGAATTCATTTACACAAGTTTGAAATATTCGCTAGAAATATTTGGTTCACTATCAAATGATAGTCGGTTTTTCAGCACAACAGCAAGATACGTAAATCGATTTGAGAAAAAAAAAATCGTATCTGTCGCCGAATTTTTGATGAATTTATCCATTGAGACGCACAGCTGCTTTAAAAGCAAACTTGGATGGTATTACAACTGCCTGAAAGAAATGGACTATAGCGTACACAACGAGTGCAAGTTTTCGGCAGCTGTTGAGACCAAATTGAATTGTATTCTTTTGCGACAAGTATCACCATTCTGTTGTCCATTCACTTATAACAAAACTACATATATTATTGTGCCCAGTATGTTTTTTTGCCAAAAGCAACAACAACTAGATATTTTTCGATGCAGTTTTTTTTTGCGATACAGTAACACCACTATATTTCCAGTTAAAGCAATGGAAAAAACAATCCGGATGTTTGAGATTTGTGAGGCAGAGAAACCGGAAACACTTGTCAAAATGGATGACATTGTTAGTAGTTTACTTGTATATTAAAAATACTTCACCGATGAATTCAAATCAAGAAAATTTATTTTCAGCCTTTTTTTCTGTTTTTTGTCAAAATGATTTCTATGAATAGTTGGATTTGGCATTTTTTCTAATTTGTTGATTTCGTGATCTGTTTGTGTGGAAAAATAAAATAAGCTGTTTATTATGATATTTGTTTTCTTTTCTTAAGTATTTCGATTTGCATCGGCTGTTGTAAACTAAGGAAAATACTTCTAGCATGTTTTCAAAAAATAGTATAGATTCATGTTTTATTTAGAATCAAAATTTCGTAAAGATGATTTCACATTTTATGCTTATAAAGATTTTGTGGCATGAGTGGTTTGAGAGCCGCAAGACGGGCTTCGATCAAAAACAGGAACATGTAGAAGACGTGAGAAAAGAATACAGAAAAGACGAGTGTATGGAGATGTCTCGGTTCCAAATATAGTTGAATTATATTGAAGTTTGAAACCAAGGATGTTAATGTGTTGTTCCCGTGTTAGTTGTTGGTTTAAGATTAAACCCCAGCACCAAATATCACTTTCATGCGTGATACAGTTGTTCACAGAATTTAGGGCTAATGGATGGTTAGCTAAGTCAACTTTAGCTATTGTAGATTTGGTTGCAAAGATGCACATTTTGGATTTTGAAATGTTCAATTTCATACGGTTTGCGCTCATCCAACTGTTTCCGTTTTCAGAATTATTTTGCACATCGTTAGTCATTTAAACCACATCTTTAATTTAAGAGAACTAGAACATATTATTTTCATCGGCGAATAAGAGACAACTTAAATGTTTTTAAAATATAACGAAAATCTACACTGAATAATATTGGGCCGAAAATAGTTCTTTGCTGTACATCAATGGTATTTGGTAGTGTAGTGGAGGTTTTTTCGCCTTGAATGACCATCTGTCTTCGTTCATGGAAATATGATGAGAACATAGCAGTTTAAATTTCATAAGACCGAAGTTTTTTTAGTGAAATAGAGAGATCTATGGTGTCGAATGCTTTGTTCGAATCAAATGTCATAATCCAGCGAATTTTCCTTTTGATGAGCTGTTGTTAAATGTGTCTTACAGCGCAATCATCGCATGTTTTTTGCTGTGTTTGGAATGGAATCCAAATGGGTAAGGGGAAAGTATTTTTTCAGTCTGCATGTAGGAAAATTGTTGGGCGTATAAACACTTTTTTATGACCTTAGCTTCAGTTAGTTGTACTAAAATGAGTCGGTAATATATCCCACATATCACACGAATATATCAGAAATAAAACAACCTGGCGCAAACCACTCAATCAACCGATTTAAAAATCTCCGGAGAAGTAACTACATTTTGAAATCCTACAAAAAAACATCATAAGCAAAACGAACGTTTTTTTCCAAACAAAAGAACCTAAACAAAAACTATTGTTAAAATGTCTAAACGACAAATCCCACAAGAACTTAGTTTCAACGATACAATTACCGTCACACTGTACAAAAAATATCTGCAAAACTATTCGCTGTTTGCGCAGGCACATTTGGGACAGTGGCAATGTAGAGCTCAACATGGTTTCATTTTTTAGTCGAACAAATTCAGGCCATATCAAGAATACATCCGTATTTAACTTTTTCCGACCATTGTATGCTATACACAAAAGAATAAGTTTGTTTAGTTCATAAGCGAAAGGCTTAATTTACTAATATCTGGTAACAATGATAACATTAGTGTTCTGCCTCTAAAATATATAATAGCAATCGTTACTTAACGAGCTCAAAGTCATATTGAATATATTTGAAAGCAAGTAAACAGTTTCTTATTTATGATCATTCGAACAATAACTTTCCAAGTGCACAGACCAACCTCTATTTTTATAAGAATCTTCATCATCATTATCATCACAATTGACTCGAAAAGCTAAGCAATTTGAGTGAGAACGTTGCCGAGATGCCGAAGCGCACCTGTGAAACCAACTCCATGCAGGAACAACTGCAGAGCAGACACTACCAGCGAAAAAAAATTCACATCGATTGGACCATTGACGAGATTCTGGAAGCAACAAAAACTGCTGACGAGGTTAGACTTTTTTTAAGACTGTTTTTCGATTTTTTTCAGCTTTTTATTCAGCTTATTCGTTCGAACAAAGTTTAGACAAAATTAGAATAAACAGACTTAATGTCGGAAATTTGAGACGATCACAATGACGTCAGTGACTGAACTCATTCAATAACTTCTCAAACTTATCGCGGAATATTTGATTTTTTAGCCTGCAGAGCATGAAATGAAGACTTTGGATGGAATAACTTTCTATGTTGATCCACAAAAAATAAAAATTGCCAATAAGATTCGAGCTTGGGGCGGAAATGTTGTCCATCACATTGACGAAGTTTTATTACCACATAGAAGTTATGCGGTGTTCGAAAACCACGAAAAACGAGGCATCAGACTCGCAGCTGCACGCGCTCGACTCATAAACTGTGTAACGGAAGAGTTTGTCCATCACTCAATTTTTTTTGACGGGCTACAAGACTTCAACCAATATGCACCTCAATTTTTGATCGATAGCAAAATTTGTACACTCAACGGTTTCTCAAGACCTTTAACAGCGAAAAAAATTTTAGTTCTGTCTGAGAACGTTTCGGGATTTTTACCACTCCAGTATATTTTACTAAGGTCAGGAGCGTTTGTGAGTTTCGGTTTCCGTCACATTCAGGAATTCCGTTTTGACGAACCTGAAAAGTCTTTTGATTTTGTTGTTTGTATCTCTGAGATGCCGGTTGGAACCCAGCAAACAATTCGGCAAATGGGAGTCGTACCGGTACTTGAAAGTTACGTATATGATAGTGTCATAACCGGGCTCGAAATAAATCCTGAAGCTGGGGATTATATTCCTGCTTGGTATACTGAGAATTGAATGTATGCATACTTGAAAAAATCAGATTGTAAAAATTTTAAACCTTATAACAATGAAATGTGTTTTTTTTTGTTTAAGATTCGTTTTTGAAAAATTTCTTCCTAAATGAGAATGATTTTTTGTTTTATTTGTTGCCTAGACTTAAAAAACTAGAAAGGTCTGATGAAATCAAACTAAAACCATTTTTAAGTTTATTATTCCATATTTTGTGAACATTTTTTCAACTATTATTCAAGGAGTTTACCATCATAAAAGTTGTTAAATGTATAAAAAAATAAACAATTCAAAAATTTAAAAATAAATTTATTTAGTACATTTAAGATTGTGATTATTTGATTGAAAGCATATAGAAAATTAAATAATCGATTTTGAGTCTCCTATGTTCTACATTTTAAATAAAGTTTGAACTTTCTTGACCAATTGAATTCATGTACAGTATCTTAATTCAATCATCACATTCAACATTATAGCAATAAGTAGTTAAGATCGAAAACTTGCAACTATTGATTCGGATAAGCCACCATTGCAAATGTTGTTTGCATTATTTCAATAAAATGAAGTGTCCCAAAGTTATGTTGGGGCTGAGATTACAAGAACTAGGACATATTGATAGTCGATAAGCTAGGTACTTGTGAATGAACTAATTGAAAATATTAGTTTCACAATACTGATCGCATGACTGAAGTGAATGTGAATGCAAGGACTACACACAATTACAGACTACGACTTTCAGTTAAGTCGAAATTGAAAAGGCAATATCCTTAGTCATTTTCAGAATGAGCGGACTCTGAGCTAAAAAAATTTTCAATTTTGAGTCGCTTGAGAAATAAAAGCAGCGAAGATTTCGAAAGTAAGCCCTATTGCTTTCCTGGCTTCACAAAGTCATACCAAATATAGTTTCGTACATACGAGAGTGTAAAATATTTTGGTGGTAATAGCTGTATCTTACGAAAATAGCTTTTTGGCAAAAATTAGTAAAAATCTGCTGTTCTTATAACAAGTTGCTTTGATGCTGAAATGTGCTATGTTGACCGAAAAAGTGGGTACTGATCAAGCTGTTTACATTACCTAAATTTGTAGATCGATTCAAACAGCTGTCCGAATCAGTGAGAACTGACTGAGGTTGCTGCTCGTACTCAACGTCGTCGCGCGAGTGCAACAGGTTGAACTGGTGAGTACTGACTGCTTTAAAACCTGATACTTCGCTGACGCTAAAATTTACTACGGTAACAAAATGACAGAATGTTGACTAAGGCTACTACTCATAAAAATATTTAAAACATAAGCGCAACGCTGTCACGCTACTCACTGAGCTTTGAGCCTACAGCTCACTCCGAATATTTCAAATGAAGTATCATAATAACTGAATGAGTTTTTTCTTCCGGTTTTTCTTTATCAGTTTATTTTGCAATTGTTTCTCATGGGTTGTCGTTTAGAAAGTCAGATATTCATTAATTTTGAATGAACGTTTCTAAAATTTACTGTACCTTTTTTTGTGTGAGTTATTTTGTTGCGATTGGTTTCTGAAAGCGGAGAGGCTTCCATCAATGTTGATAAGTTGTAATAACTTTTTTGTTAATTAAGTTTTTGTCTCCTTAAGGGATAACCGATCGTATTGGTGGGATTAGGACCTGAAAACAGTGGAACCAATTTGAACACAAAAAATGGTAAGTCTTTAGATGTAATGATGGTTAAACGTGTTTCTTAAATGGTTCTTTTCTACATCGAAGGAAGAAGAAAAAATTTTCACGGGGTTGACATTTTACGTGCCCAGTTCAGATTCGCAAAGAATAATAAGCTTGAAAATAAGTCTAATGGATGGACGAGTTACCGACGATATTGAAAATATCAGTTGTCCAGAATATGCTATCGCTGTATTCGAAGCTGAAGACATTCATGAGAATGAAGAGAAAATCTTATTATTAGCTACGGCGAGATTAAAGACAATGCTGATTGTCACTCCAAAGTTCGTAGACGAATGCTGGCTGGAAGGAAGAGTTATTGATCCGGAACCATTCACCATTTTTTACCCAGTAGGATTGGATTTTAATAGACTCACTGTGCAAATGTGGCCGAACTCACCTTTTTTTGGGGTGGAGATCTTGCTTTTATTGGAGAATGAGTGTATCACTCCGGAAGAAGAAAAGTTATTGTTGCAAAGCAATGCTTTTGTCTATAAAATGTCGTCAGCAGATCTACTTAACGCTGAATCAGTTCCGAACGTGAAATATGTTATCTGCCAAAAAACAGTGTCCACAAAAATTACAGGGATTCTCAAAACCAAGTTACCAAACGCGTTTGGTATCGGAATGAATTTCATCATTGAATCAATAATTGTTTGGAAGGAGCTTGATCCAACAGCTGATCATTACGCCCGTTAGTTCGGAATCTTATTAATCTTTTAAAATCTTTTTTAATGAACTTTTTATTTTCATAATTTATGTCTTATAAATTTCCGCTTTATTTTATTAAAAAGCAGTAAATGATAAATTTGGTAAATAAATATAATAGTAATTGTTTGATAAACTGAATAGATATTATGTGAGTTGAGTTGGTTTTTTTTAAGCTTTGAATAAATATTCCGGAGAAAGTGAGTAAAGTTATAGAAGGAGCTGGATCACAATTTGTAGTGAATTGCAAACCGCTGGAAAAATACACGGATGCGATGGATGCGCGCAATATCTTGTTCAAAAAACTCCAATACTTTGACTTGCATTCAATGCGTGGAAAGTTCAGAAGTGCGGAAAATAAAAAGCATTTGGGCCCAGCAAGTGTCTTGAAAAATGCCTGTGAAAATAATGCGCGTTATCAGAATTTCAGTCTATGAACTATGACTTCTGAATCCGCTTGCCTGAAAAAACATCCGTGCATTACAGAAAAAATTATTTTTCAATTTTGATTAATTCACTAATTTTAAATTATCAGATTTTCACATCATTTGAATTGAAATTTTATAAGGAATGAGAACTAATCTTTAAACTCAGTAAAGATACAATAGTTATAAAGAAGCAGTTTTCAAATAACTGTGGCGCTGTGTGTAAATAGTTCAGTTTTTATCCGAACAGTGTCTCGCATTAAAAAATCTCAAATACTCAAACTCACATTAGAGTTCTTGATGATTTTGAGAGCGCGTGAGATAAAAAAAACAGCTTGCATACTTTAACTTCTATGAAAATTTCTTAAAATTAATATACGCGCGAGAAAAATCAACGCATTGATGAGAAATGAACATGAAGGTTTGCCTCAACTTCTTTCAAAAGTATTTACTAACTATTTATTAAACTCATCATGCTAAAGAAGGACTAATCAGCAGTTAAGCACAAAGTCTAATTCAATTGTGCAAAAGCTTTGAAGCGTCAGTAAAGAAGCATACCAAATACGAACTTCAAATTTTTTTCTGAAATCGTTATCAAAGCTAGCATGAGATTTATGGTTGGGAGAATAGTGGACCCTTTAAAAAAAAGTTTGAGGCGTCTGAATGAAACTGCTGTGAAACATCAAATTACCTGCTACACACATTTGGCAGTTCTAAGCAAGTGGACGTGATTTTTTTCGATACGTGACTTCCAGTTCTGATGTTAGAATAAGGCAAACAAATTTACTCATCGAAAACCGTAACGTGTGTCCTTTAACATATAATTTTTTCTGATATCCAACGTGATGTGATGGAATAAAGTAATGAGTCTCACATTTAGAGAAGTTTTATCGAATTTGTGATTGCAGGTGTTTTTTCAGTGTGAAAATTTAAGGATTGGAAAAGTTGAAAACAATGAATATCGAACGTGATCGCAGTTTGGTATATAACTCCCTTCTACTAATTTGCTGCACATTCAAAAGATAACTGCCTGTTTTTAAGTCATCCATGCAGTATCTAAGTACCAAAAGTTTGTTTCATTTCAGGAAGAGAGTTTTTGTTGCGGGAAGACTTTTTTTGTTTCCAAGGAAATAGGATATTTTAGAGAAGAAATTTTAAAAAACGGAGGAATATTGGCAGATGATGTGAAAAAAATGAAGATTGGAAGCCAATGCTACGCGATTTTCAAAGAGTGTCCAAAGTTTGATATCGAACTAGCCTTTGCAAGAATTCAATCAATTCCAATTTTGACACCAGAGTTCATATTAGCAAACCTTTTGCTTGAGCAAACGGAAACTCTAGTCGTTCCAAAGTATGAAAAAGACGGAACAAAGTTTGAATTCAAGAAAGTTAACGAGTCAATATTTTTTGGGGTCTTTTTTCTTCTGGTGGGTGAGGCGCAGAGCAAACTGACGGATTTAGTTGCTTTATTGGACAATACGAGTGCATTGGTTGATTTTGAAGAAACGGATTCAGTGCTGACTGGAAAAAAATGCTCAGATCCCCATTACGAATACATCATTTGTTCCGATGAAGTCCCGGCAGAAATAATCAAGATTCTCAAAAGAAACTATCCTGACAGTCTAGTTGTTTCAGAAAATTTCGTAATCGAAAGTGTTATAATTGGTACTGAGGTTGATCCTATGAAATTTGGGCTGAAAAAAATTGAACAGTCTTAATTTTTTTAAATTTAAAAAAACAGCTATTTTCTGGTCATAACTCAGTGGTTTTGAAGAATGACATTCTCAGAAAATTAGACAGCTATACCAATTGTGCACTATTATAGGTTGTAGTTTATATATGATCACGTTTTTTTCTCAAATATAATTTTCATATAGGATGAAGCTGCAATTTATGTTTTTTTTTTGTTCAAGGTTTGTACTTAAAATTGCTTAAAATAAAATTTTTAGTAACTTCAACTCCAGAAGCTGAAAATTTTTGTAATGGATTTCAAAGCTTAAGTTTTTCCTCTGAGTTGGTTCATTTGCGTATTTTGCGATTTTCGCGATCATTGCATATCATAATGTATCATCTCGGGCTGGAACAGTGAACCAAACAAAGAGTTCTGTGAGAAAAAATAGAAATTCTTAATACCGATGGAATTGACAAACCAACAGAAAACAATCAAGGCAAAGCAACTTGAGACTTTTTTTTAAAAAAACCGAAAAAAAACCGAAAAAAACCTACATCAAGATATAGTGAAAGAAGTACATATCCAGGTGTACTAGTCGTAGTCCCCGTCGTGCTGGAAAGGCTGGAAAGCATCCATCATCTTTGGCTGGAACGGCATCCTCATCTTTGGCTGGAACAGTATCCTCATCTTTGGCTGGAACAGTATCCTCATCTTTGGCTGGAACAGTATCCATCATCTTTGGCTGGAACGGTATCCTCTTCTTTGGCTGGAACATGTCCTCATCTTTGGCTGGAACAGTATCCATCATCTTTGGCTGGAGCGGTATCCATCATCTTTGGCTGGAACGGTATCCATCATCTTTGGCTGGAACAGTATCCATCATCTTTGGCTGGAACAGGAAGCCGGGCTGGAACGTTTCTTCTGGCAGAGTAGGGTCCAACTGGCAGGCATCTCGTATTGCAGCTGACTATAGGAAATCCATGGTCCTATGTATCTTTTTTGAAGAATTTGGTCCACTTCAAAAAAGAGATTTTCCAAAAAAGGAAAAAGGTCGCAGGAGCAAGCAGTCAAGTCAGGAGAGAGAG
>Ga0210040_10005225_pt1 | contig 16621 bp, 1 predicted proteins | sample CryGeyCG12114_NA_FD_185462 | JGI IMG/M metagenome (GOLD analysis project Ga0210040, IMG submission 185462) | Groundwater microbial communities from aquifer - Crystal Geyser CG19_WC_8/21/14_NA (SPAdes) (version 2) | ecosystem: Environmental > Aquatic > Deep subsurface > Groundwater | place: USA... | reverse complement strand
ATGTTGCAGCTGCAAACGGCATCGCTGGCTGCCCTGTTGACAGTCGCAGATATGTGCCGCTGTTATTGGACCAGACGGGTATGGTATAGATCTCTGCCGCATAATTGGGATGCAGTGCGGTGCGCCACCAATCAGACTCTGCTGTAGCACCCAAGTACGATGAGCCGAGCAGGACTGAGTAGATCCAAAATGGTGTGGTCCGGTAAGCGGCGAAGCTGAACGGCGACGTTCCGCCCGTAATGGATAACATACCGGTCCAAAACTGGTCTTTGGTTGTCCGGAATTTAGTAAGACCAGACAGGAAAGATAGGGATCGTCAATTGAAGGGCTCTCGTTCAGTGATGCTCACGAACTCGATTGCCATGGATGGGTAAACTAGTCCGGAATGAAGTTCGATCGCGCTGTGAGGTAATATCATTAGCATGCATATCATATTGACAATGCCATCGTTTACGTTCAACAGTGTAAGAGTAGGAAGACGGCTCTAGTATATATGTACCTCAGGTCGTTCGTGGGGGTCTGAAGTCCCATAAGTAACTAATTGGCAGGTTCCGAAGTGCGATTTAGCGGTAAGATCGGCGTGAGTGCTTTGACAAAACAATATCTTCTCCAACATTCTCCAGAATATCGGAAGTTTGCCCGTTGTTTGAATCGCCGTCGAGCCAATTGGAGCAGATGTAAAAGTCCTGCCGTCGACGGTAGTAGTTGACGCAGGCAATCTCCCTGCACTGAGGCCTTATATGAGTTGCCTGCGGGTGGGGATAGGTCTGGGTGTCCATGGCGTGGAGCCAATGGTCCGTAGGGATGATCTTGATAGCAGGATCTGTCAACGCTGTGGTCTTGCAGATCATAATGTCTTTCTCGTAGTTGATTATAAGACACTGTGAGGAGATACCGGTACCGAGGACATCCCGCGGAACATCTTTCAGATAATGAGACCTGATGTCTAGCCGCTTGCCATTGTGTCCTATTCCATGGCCATCGAACGACATCAGGGATGATCCTGAGAGAAGCCGTGGATATGACACTGGTGGCGATCGTATCTCATCATCCTCCCCCATCTTATGATACACGAGTTGTCCTGCATAAGATGCTGGGCGGAACAATGCCATTTCGGGTAGGGCGTTGTGACGGGTCACTGGGCATAAGGTATCTGCTGGCCCCAAACTTCGAAGCCTCCTAAACAACACCCGGAGCTCCGGGGCGGGGATTCGGCCGTCTGCGGTAAGAGCGAGCCCGTCCATGCGGTTGTGGGGTGTCCATTCAAGATTGAGAACCACACTGTCTGAGTCACAGCAACTGGTGCCGAGACGGGCTCGGGGCCAGGTTGGCGTCTCTGAGGCTGTGCAGCGCGTGTCGTGGCTGACATCGTGACACTCGATACTGAAGCTGTCGAGACAAGCTCGCCAGTCCACTCCTTCACACTGCTGCTGCCGCCAGCCGACGATATGACTCTGGATACTGGCCCAGGTGATCTGAATATGCGCACATAGCTGTACTGATCCCTGCTGACCTAGACACCGCCGTTGCGGTTGAGGCCCCGATGATCGCTGGTAAGTGGAGGAGAACTGGCAAATGTCGTGGAAACTATGGCAGGCGTAACAGTAAAGCCTAGCGTAAAGCAGAGGATCGAATGTACCATCGGGACTCTGGCGAGACTTTTGCTGGAATTTGCAGTCGTCGAAAAGTTGATACTTACTGGATTCGTTCCAGCGCCTGCAATGGTCGCACCGGCCGTCCTTTGATAAGAGCCGCCGAAATTGTAGCCTTAGATCAAAAGTTTGAGGAGTAAATGACTGCAGCCAAGGGACTGGTTGATTCTTGAGAAGTCGGAGAAAGACCCGCGAGACTACCCGGAGACACAGTAAAGTGACTACATCGTTGGACAGACAGTCGAGTATGCACAGGAGAAGCTCCTCTGGCAGCCGACTAACAAGGGGACAGAAGCGATTATTGTAGACCTGTGCGGCTACGAGTGGGTCCATAGTGCCCCTATGGACGGTGGCCGCCCTAAATTAGACTGGTTCCTAGAAACTAGTCTGTAGTAAAGTAGTTTTCCCCTACCTTAATTTAAGGTAGGAACCTTAGTATATATAAAATATCTTATTATAGTATATTACTAGTAATTTACTATAATAAGATACTTTCTTTAATTTAGTATTCTTCTTATCTTATATATAAGGTAAATACTAAAGATTTATAAAGTATACTTAGTAAGTAAAAGGAGTATCTTATTATAACTAATTACTAGCGATTTTCTATAATAGAATACTCCTTTTACTTACTAAGAAAGTAAAGATAAGAAGAATAGGCCTAAAAATTAAGAAAATAAAAAGAAAGTAACGTAGCCTAATTTAATTATAATGTAATTTAAACTCTTATACTTATATATACTAATAATAGACTAAAACTAGTTAGCTTACTCTTTATAATAAGGTATTAAATATAAAAACGTATACTAATAGTAGTACTAATTAGCTATAGATAGGTTTATACTAGATTTAACTTATTAATTAATATATATATAATACTATAAAATACGAGGAAGGGGAAGGTAAATATATACATAGGCGTATAATCTACTTATCTATTTAAATATAAAACTCCTAGTCTACGCTCTTATTATTACCTATTACTCTACCTATAACTACTCTTACTTACTCTACCTATAGCTACTTATATCCTATTTATATAAGCTAAATTAAGTAAGCTAATTATAATATTCTTCTTACCTCTTTAGTATAATAGGTAAAAGAGAGCCTAACTTAATAATAGGGCACTTAGTATATATAAATATAGTTATAAAAGGCTTAATACTATAGGTAGATAAAAGCATTACCTTAAAGCCTTAAAGGCGCTATTATTATAGTATACACTAACTAGTATCTATTACTATAGTAAGTAGCGTAAGCTTAAGTAATATATAGCTAGCTAGCCTACCTAGCTAGCTATAAAAAGAAGAACTTAAGGACGCTAGATAGTAATAGTAATAGCAATTTAATAAAGAAGATAATATATAGCTAGCTAGCTTACCTAGCTAGCTATAAGGAGAGGAACTTAAGGACGCTAGATAGTAATAGTAATTTAAGAGAGAGAGTAGTAGAAGTTTAAGTAATATATACTTAGTACGTTAGCTTATCTAGTTAGCTATAAGAAGAAGAACTTAAAGATGCTAGATAGCGATAGTAATTTAGACTAGATAAGTAATATAGTTACTAAGTTTTAGGCGTATCTTATTATAGCAAATCGCTAGCCTTATAGTTAAAATAAATACTAGTCTCTATACGCAATATTTTATTATAGTAAATTGCTAGCTTTATAGTTAAAATAAATACTAGTCTCTATATATAATATCTAAGTCTACTTTTATATCTTTATTAAACGCCTAAGGACTAATAAGAATTAGAGTACTATATACTTTAGCTTAATTAGAGAAGAAGGCGTTAAGGTATTAGCTAGTATTTATATAGTAAATATTAACTATTATATACTCTTAGTAGAGTAGTAGAGATCTTACTTATAAGCCTAAGAGCCTTCTACTATAGATCTCTCTTATACTAAAATAGCTCTTTATTATACTAGCTTAAGTTAGAGTAGAAGCTAACGTACGTCTACTTAATAATATAGTTATAGATATAGTTACGTATCTTTATAAAGCTATAAGTATTAGCTTATATATATATATTATAGGTATTATATAAAGGTACTTACCTCTAAAGAGGCGTAACTGTTAGGACGTTATAGTAGAGTTATTATTAGTAGTAATGATACTAGCTAGATAGTAATAGTAATTTAGAACTAAGGACTAGTATACTTAGTAGGTTTCTAGCGTATCTTATTATATAATATTACTAGTAATTTACTATAATAGGATACTGCTAGAACTAGGAAAGAATTAGATTTAGACCTAAGAACTAGTATACTTAGTAGGTTTCTAGCGCATCCTATCGTATAAAATTACTAGTAATTTACTATAATAGGATACTGCTAGAACTAGGAAAGACTTATTAAGCTAAATCTAGGTATATATTTTATAATTAGACTTAGTAATATATTAGTTACGTTATTATAATAAGAGTATAGAGTAAGTAGTATATAAGGTAGAAGTAGCCTATAAGCTCTATAGTAAAGATGTAATTACTCTTTACGTAGTTATATAGTAGAACTAGGCCCTAAGAAGCTAGTATAGAGTAAGAGTAGTATATAGGATAGGTAGAGGTGCGTAGGATAATTATAGTTTATATATTAAAATAATATTAAATACTTTATTAAAACACTTATAGGTTATATAGCTTAGTAGTAGAGCGCTAGTAAGTTAATATTTATAGCCTAGTATAGAGTACTAGGCTATTAGTCTTATCCTATATTATCTATATAATACTTATACTCTAAGTAGCTAGAGGCCTTAGGTTTAAGTTCTAGTATAACTATTATATATTAAACTAAGATATAGAAGTAATCTTATTTAGTATATTTTTATCTTTAAAATAGATAGTAGTACCTTTATAGGCTAATACTACGCTAAAAAGATAACCTTTTAGAGATTTTTTTTATATAGTAATAGTCCTAACTAATAGCAATTAATTACGCCTATACTAACGTAATTTAGATAAGAGATAGTAAAGTTATAGAGGTAGTATAGACGTAAGGTTACTCTATTACTTCTTCTAGTACTAGTTTTTAAAATAGGTAGAGAGGTTACGTTATTACTCTTTCTAGTACTAGTTTTTAAGATAGGTAGAGAGGTTACGTTATTACTCTTTTTAGTACTAGTTCTTAAGGTAAGTTACATAGACGTAAGGTTACGCTATTACTTCTTCTAGTACTAGTTCTTAATATAGGTAGGTAATGTAATAGTAATAGCAACTACGCTATTACTTCTTCTAGTACTAGCTCTTATAGTAAGTAGCGTAGACGTAAGGTTATATTATTACTCTTTCTAGTACTAGTTCTTAATATAGGTAGGTAGTATAATAGTAATAGTAATAGTAACTACGCTATTACTCTTTTTAGTACTAGTTCTCTAAGTAGGTAGTTATACTATACTTATACTATAGAATATAGGAAAGATAAAGAAGCTAGTAGAGTAAGAGTTTATATAGCTAGCTATAGGTACTACTACTACTAGTAATATAGGGCTAAGTAGTAGTAGTAGTAGGAATAGTAGCTTAAGTTATAGCTAAGATAAAGTATATATTTAGACTTATCTAAATAGCTATAGGCTTAGTTTTACTACGAATATAGTAGCTATATATATAGAGTAAGTATATATAAACTCTATCTAGCTAGCTCCTCTACCTTTCTTATACTCTATATAATATAGAGTAACTTAGGTACCTTTATTTATTAGCGCTTAAGTTATTCTATATTATATAGGCGCTTAAGCTACTCTATATTATATACCTCTCTTAGAGATAGTCCTTAATGTTAATACCTACGTAAATAAGTAGATAAAGTAACTACTAGCGTTTAGAGTAAGTATATATAAAGCTCTATCTTACTAGCTTTACTATTATTCTTACTCTATAACTAGTACTTAAGTTACTCTATATTATATAGAGGTAAGTTAGTCCTTAAAGTTAGTACCTATAGCTATAAGAGTTATACTTATTAGTAAGCATACTATAACGTAATATATAGAAGTAAAGAGGAAGGTTATACTTATTAGTAAGTATACTACGACGTAATATATAGAAGTAAAGAGGAAGGTTATACTTATTAGTAAGCGTGCTATAACGTAACGTATAGAAGTAAAGAAGAAGGTTATACTTATTAGTAAGTGTACTATAATATAACGTATAGAAGTAAAAAAGAAGGTTACGCTTAGTACTAAGAAAAGGATTAACTTACTTATTAAACTATAGGGCAGCTTAGTTACTTTTAGAAAAGTACTTAAATATAGTGTAAGGAAGATAGTTAAGGAGGCCTAGAGATTATTTATATACCTAAAAGGCTATACTAATAACGCTATAAAAGATATATATAGGAAGGAGTAACTAGTATATAAGGTATATACTAGTAGTATAGGCTTAAATCTAGTTAGATATTAAGAGTAGTTATAGAATATAGGTTTCTATAGTAGCCTATTTATCTAGTAAATAAACTACTATAGAGTAGAGTAGAAGAGAAATAGAGGAAGAGGTATAAGAGAGTTTATATATAACTACTAGTACGTACTAGAGCTTAGTACGCTAGTTACTAGAGTAATTATATAGAAGGGAGTAACTAGTATACTAGAAAGGAGTAACTAGTATATAAGGAAGGAGTAACTAGTATATAAAGAAGGAGTAACTAGTATATAAAGAAGAAGTAACTAGTATATAAAGAAGAAGTAACTAGTATATAAAGTAGGAGTAACTAGAGTAGTAGCTAGCGCGTCCTAATAGGTATATAAATAATCTTTAGGCCTCTTTCTCTATTTTTCTTCTACTCTACTTATAGGCTAAGAGTAGGATAAAGATCTTCTAGATTACTAGTAGTAACTTTAAAAAACTTATCTTAGTCTAAGACGTACTTATTTAGTCTTATTATAAGCTAATCTCTAGAAGAGTATACTGCTAGTAAGCTTAGGTAATATACTAAAGAAGCTACGTAGCTAGCCTAGCTATAAATAAGAAGAAGAACTTAAAGATACTAAATATATAGTAGGATAGGGAGCTCTTAGAGTATAAAAATAATAGAGGATAAGGCTTAAGGAGAGTCTATACTTACTAGAGACGCGCTAGTTATAGTAGTAGGTAATTACAGTTATAGTTAGATTATAAGGAGTAGTATATATCTTACTTCTTCTAGATAGAAGAGATTATAGTAGGAAGCTGTATATATACTAGCTTAGCGCTACTACTACTACTACTATAGATAACGTAAGAGCGTAGGTCTTATAGGTTTATTTAGGCTAGTAGTATAATAACTTTACTATCTCTTATCTTAGCCTTAGCTTTATACTTATATAGCGTCTTTACTATTATCTCTATAGCTTCTCTACTAAGTAGCGACTACTAAGTAGAGGACTTCTTCTTTAGTATACTCTTATCTTTATTACTTTTTATCTTAGCCTTATATTTACGTAGAGTAGCCTTAGGATTTATCTTATTAAGACGTTTAATCTAGCGTTCTTCCTCTTACTCTAGTATAAGCTTATGTTTTTACTCTAGTATAAGCTTACGTTCTTACTCCTCTTTTAGATTAGTAGAATTTACGCCTATTATAAGACTTAAGAGTATAGGTACTTATAGTATTCTCTAATGCGCTTAAGAGCTTTAGTAATAATTATTATAAACGCTATTAATCTTATAGGTAATAATAATACGCTTAAGTAGCTCTATATAAAAGGTATAAGTTACTACTATACTTAACTTTAGTAGTAGCTAGAAGGTTATAGCTTATATATTTTAGAGAGTTAAAAGACTATAGGCTTACTATAAGGTTTTAGGTTTATAACTACGTAAAAGCTTGCTCTAATTACTTAGATTAAACTTATACTATACTAGAGTAATTTACTAAAGGTATAGATCCTACTAACTTATCTTTCTACTATATAAACGTATCTCTCTAAATTATATTTCTACTATTATATACTATATATAAGTACGAAGTTACTATATAGAAGTAGTATTAATAGCGTGTCTTTTATATTAAGTTTATATTAAAGTACTACTAAGCTGCTTAGAGCTATATATTAAGTAGCTCGCTAGCTATTAAACTAAAAGCGTATACTAGAGATATTTTTATCTAGTAATTAAGGTAGTAGTATAAAGATACGCTAGTAGTACTTAGCGTTATATTAATACTTATAGGCGCTGTAATAGTATAAAGCGAGTAAGCGCTATTATAGGTACTAGCGTTTAGAGGTAAAGGAGTAACTATAGATAAACTATATATACTAGGATATAAGCGCGATAAGGTATAAGGTACTAGTATTATATATTAGATAGGTATCTTACTTTATTAAACTAGAAGCGTACGCTAGAGATACTCTTACTTAGTAATTATTATAGTATTTATTAGCTTACTAGATGTAGCTGCCTACTTAGTCTTAAAGAATACCTTATTATTATTATCTATAACCTTAATATTAAGGTACTTACTCTAGCTTTCTTTAGGCTTTTACTATACGTTAAAGAACTATTATTAGATATCTTAGCTATATATTCGTAGTTTATATATAGTTAAGGTAGCTGTATATTAGTTAGTTATATATAGCTAGATTAGCTATATATTAGTAGTTTATATACTATTAGGTTAGTTTAGTTTAAGCGTAGAGGGCTATTAGGCGAGTCTAAGCAGAGGCGTAGAGTAGTAGAATAATAACTAATAGGTAATACCTTAGGTAGTAGTGCGTATCTAGTCTAGTATATAGCGTAGCGCGCTAGCGCTACTTTATAGTATTCTATATATTATAATCTACGTTTAGTAGCTTACTAAGAGTAGATTATACGCGCTCTATAGTAGATAGAATAATTATTATCTATATTCTAGTTAGTATAGTCTACTAGGCTATGCGTTAATAACGTCTATATCCTATTATAGTAAATTACTAGTAATTTCGTATAATAGGATATAGGTATATATTCTATAGGGCTAAAAGTACTTATAGTTATATATAATATTCTTACTTAGCTACTTTTATCTAGTAACTTAATATTTGTATACTCTTAGTTATTATATATAAATAGGCTACTTAGAAAGAGCTTAAGGAGTCTTAGTCTTAATATACTACTAGTATCTTATTATAATAAACTATATATAATCTACTATAATAGGATACCTACTAGCATATAGAACTAGTAAAGGCTATTATAGTAGTACTATAAGAGAAGGTACTATTATAGTAGTGTTATAGGAGAAGGTACTAAGAGTAGATTAGGGCTATTAAGGACACTTATTTAAGATACTGCGTATAGAGAGCTATAGGAGAGAGTACTATAGAGTAGATTAGGACTATTAAGGATACCTATTCTAATTATTAGTATATTACGTAAGTATAGTATAAGGCTTATAAATACTCTACATCGTCTCTTATAGAGTAGAAGGTGTTTATTAGCTTATTAATACCTATATATAGTTATATATCTAATCTTACCTTAGCTGCTATAGGAGGCGTTTGTTAACTTATAGATAGCGACGTTAATAGCGACCTTATCTATAAGATGTTCTTACTTAGATAGTTATAGGAAGCGTTTGTTAATATATAGTATATAGTAGTATATAGTACGTAGCTAGGTAGATAGCTTCTAACTACGTTAGTATTATTTTAACTATAGGTAAATATATATATTTTATATATACTACTTATATAGTACTATACGTATCTTATCATAGTAAATTACTAGTAATTTTATATAATAGGATATAGATAGTACTAGAGTATACGTATAAGATAAATAAGCTGCGTACTTAGTAGTTTTATAGGGTATATAGATTCTAATTAGCTAAGCCTTAGACTCCTATATATATCTTAGAAGCTTAGTATAAGTAGTATTTATATTTTACTATACCTAATTACTATACGATTTAGTGTAATAGGATATAAGAAGGACCTATATATAACGCGCTTATAAAACTAAGGAATATTTAACTACGTAGGCCTATATACGTATATCTACGCTACCTTAAAGATGTCGTATATTAGGTATCTAAAAGATCTTATATATTAGACCTTAAAGATATTATACGTCTAATACTTAAAGATCTTATAGCCCTTTAGGTAACTATATATAGTAACTAGTCTAATAGGCCTAACCTAGATAAAGTCTTACTAGATCTATATTACGTTAAACTTCTCTTAGACTATATATTTTAGATATAGAAATAGCCTTAGAGTAGTAATAGGAACCTAGTAGTGTAATTAGACTTATCTAGTTTTAAACTCTTAGGCAGCTAAAGCTAATAGAGACTACTAAGACTAATATAGTAGATAGTTAAGCTAAGATTAATTATATACTACTAAACTACTCTAATACCCTTATAGGAGTTAGAGAGGAGTAATAGGTATACTTCTAGAGGAGGTACGTATCTAGCTTTAATAATAAAGGCTAGACGCTAAATAGTAATTAAAAGAGGTAGTATATAGTACTAGGGATAAAGGAAGAGCCTTTTATATACTCCTTAGGCGATAAGGCGCTAGTAGTTATTGCTAAGCTAGTAAGGATAAAGATAAGCCTATAGAAGTACTAGAGGTACTAGAGGTACTAGGTATAACGCTTAAATTTTGTAGAGGATAGAGAGGATAAAGTACTACTAGTTAGTTTATTAGGTATTGTAGTATAGAATATATAATATTAAAAACTACGATATAAGCCCCCTTAAGGTATTACTAATAGTAATAATACTTAATAGGGCTACCCTATAGGGATTATAGTCTAGCGTAAGATATTAATAGAGCTTACTTTTCTATAGCTATAGCCTAAAATAGAGATTATTACTTAAAGTTATATTAAAGGAGAGAGGAGGTAAGAGAGGTTAAGTAAGTAGAAAGGATAGCTAGGTAGTATAGTAGATAAAGTAGGGGTCCTTATAGCTCTTAAGCTGCACGTTAATATCTTAAAAGGTAATAGCCTATTTATTTTTTACTTTAAGGATCTTAGAGTACTTTATATCCTATACTAATATAATAATAGTCTTTAATACTAGTACTATTCTCTCTTACTTTATTATGTAGAGCTAAAGCTAGTATATACTAAAGAAGGCTATAAGGTTCTTATTATATAGTATACTTATAGTAATACGTACTGTTATTATAAGGAGGTAGTTAGTAGGTAGTAGGCAGAGTATAAAGTAGTAGAGGATAGAAGTATAGGAGAAGGAGGGTAAGAGCGCGTAGAAGGTAAAGTTTTACGTCTTATAGTAGATCTAGCGATAGACGTTAATAGGCGTAGAGATAACGAATATTTAAGGAAGGCTATTAATAGTAAGCTAAGGATAGACGTGTATATATAGCTTACTAAAGTAGTACTCCTAGATATAATTATAAACCTTACTAGACAGACGAAGGAGTAGAGAGGTAGTCTAATCTAGGCTATATATTAAATATTAGTTTATAGTATACTAAAGTATACTTATAGTTATACTTACTCTTCTAATAGTAGTAGAAGACTTAGCTAATACTCCTAGGTATTAAGGATAGAGTTAAAGGCAGATATAATAGTATTATAGTAGAGTATTAATAAGGAAAGAAGGGTAGAATTACAAGGAGCTATATACTTATAGCTAGTAGAAGGTGTATAAGAGTCTATAAGATAAAGTAAAGATAAGGAGTTATAGTAATAAGTATAAGAGTAAATAGGCTACTAATAATAAGATAAGTAAGTAGAGAGGTTTTGCTATAGGATAAGAAAGAAAGAGTAAAACTAGTAATTTAAGCCTATACAGTATTATATAAACCTTATAAGTATCCTATTATAGTAAATTACTAGCAATTTACTATAATAGGATACTAATAATAGACTATAGGTATATAAGAGGTTTATAAAGTAAATATAGTGTCTTTATATAGTATATACACTATAACTAAGATAGGAGAAGTAAAAGAGATAATATACTACTTAAATACCTTAGCTTTATTTCTTATATTCTAACCCTCCTAAAACGCTAGTAATACCTTATAATAGGATATAGGCTTAATAGTAATAGTATATAACTAGTATTTAGTAGCCTTAGAGCTTTATTTTAATATTTATTATCCTATCTTACTATTACTACGTCTAACGCGTACGTACTTACCTTATTAATATTACTACTACTACTACGCGAACCTTTACTCTTTATACTTAACTATATATATATATTATTAACTAAATTTTTACATAACGCTATAGCTCTTTCTATAGTTCTAGTTTACTTATATAAAAGCTTCTTTAGTACGTTTAGTAAATAAAGTCTATTTAGCTATCCTAGCTAGGCTAGAAACAGCTAGTATATTAGGCCTTTAGGTCTAATTATTTCTAAGGCCTACGTTACGCTAAGACGCAGCTAGATAAAGGAGATAGTAAGAGAGTAAGTTATTCTCTTTATATATAACTATAACTAACTTATATAGGTTTTTAAGTCCTACGGTATTTATAGTGTAGTATAGCCTAACTTTAGTTATATACTTACCTATCTAGATCTTAGCTCTAGTATACTAGTTTTCTATATAAGAGTAGCTAGGCGATAATAATAATAACTTTAAAGTAGCTAGCCTTATAATATACGAAAGTAGTAGAGATAATAAGGGTGCGATAGATAGAGTAATTTCTACGCTATCTATATCTACTATAGCTAGGGTAGTAGCTATAATAGCTAGAGTAATTCCTACGCTAGTAGTAGCTAGAGTAGTTACGCAGCTTCTTACTCCTATAAACTTACTTACTAGAATTAGAGATTAGGACTAGCTCCTAGAGTTAGTAAAGACTAGCAGCGTTACTACTCTTAGTAGTATAACTAATAAAGACCTTAGTACTATTTATACTAGTATTCTATATAGCTACGTCTATAACTTATAACTAATAGAGCGTAAGGTAGCTAAGTAGTAGTAGGCTTTAGTTCTAGACGTAATACGTTTCTATTAGAATTTCTTAGTTAAGATATATCTATCCTAGAACCTCTATATTATCCTATAGTAGATTAGAAAGTAGTAGTATCTAGATAAGGCGTAGTTCTTATAATAGAATAAGAATAGGTAGAGTAATACTAACTATATTATTTATATTATAGAGACTAATCTTAGTAAGGTTATAATAAGTAATAATAAGTATAGCAGATACTGTTAGATAAATTTTAACTACTATAAGTATATTAACTCTCTAGCTATACTCTAGATAGTTAAGTATAGTAAGGCTAGCTTTAGCTCCTACGCTTAGTATTAGTTTAACAGTTATACCTATAACTAATTAACTATACTATATATACAGAGTTTAGCTAGTAGTATTAATATACTAAATATAGTCTAAGGCTCTCTATTCTAGCTAATACTAGACTTATTATAGTAAAGTCCTATAGGTTAGAGGTTATTTATACTATACTACTTCGTCGTCTATTAACGTTATTAATTATTAGCTCTTCTATATCTAAACTTAAGGGGATTAGTAATATAGAGGGAACTAGCAATACTAAGGAGATTAGTAATACTAAGAGTAGTAGTACTAAGAAGTTTAGTATAAGTACTATACTACTATCTTAGTAGCTATTATCTTCTAAGTTAGCGTAATTACGCTTTAGTATATAATATAGATTTCGTTCTTTACTTAATATAGCTAAGTCCTTAAGCTTCTAATTACGCTTTTAAGTTATCTAGCTTAACTATAGTAATTAGAAGATAGGCGTCCTAGGTAGTTAGCGTTAAGTAAGTTTATTAAAAAGCCCTATTAACTAGGCTTACTAGCAGCGACTTTTTAAAAGGGCTATACTATATAGTAAGCTAGTATAACTTATATAGCTACTAATATTAAGGTAGCTATACGATAACTGTAAACTATACCTTCTTCTTCTTCTTAATAGTATAGGTATTAGTAGATAGTACTTTCTCTTCTAGCTTATAGATACTAATTATTAAAGAATAGGTTAATTATTACTCTTATAACTCCTCCTATACTAGTAGCTCTCTTTTTTACTTTATACTCTTATCTAACTATTTAGCCTTAGGTAGTAGCTTTAGCTTTAGTAGTAGCTTTAATTTTACTAGTAATTTTAAGTCTTTATAGCTTAACGCTAGAGATAGCGTAGTTACTAATAAGACTTATATAGATAATATAGTAAAATCTATAGCTATAAGGTTTAATTAGGATACTTTTAGAGTCTCTAGTTTTATAACTATACGTCTTTATAACTTAGGCTTAGATATAAGCTATAACATAGCTAGTACTACTACGTAGTCTATATCTTAGTTATTATTATAATCCTCTATATTAACCTCTAAACCTATATAGGCTACGTCTTCCTCTTCTACCTTATCCTCCTCTACTTCTTCTTTCTTTTCTTCTTCTTCCTCTTCTACTTCCTCTTTTACCTCCTCTTCTACTTCTTCTATACTATCCTTATTACTAGACTTATCTATAAGACTACTTAATAACTTATTACTAATAACTTAGAGTATCTTTAAACTATAGCCTTATTTTATACGTAGTTTACCTACTATCTTACTTACTAAGAGGCGCTAGCGCTCTACGTCTCTAGTATAGAACTATAGTACCTATTTAGTATAATAGCTAGACTTAGCTAGTATAGTTAGGTCTTATCTTAGTATATAAGTATTAACTATAGATTAACTACTGTTAAAGTATAGTATAACTACTATCTTTACGCAACTTAGTAAAGCTCTACTAGTATATTCTAGCTAAGTATATATAGTAGTATTATTTACTACCTTACTAGTAAATATAGGACTACGATTATAGTATACTAGCTTAGAGCTAGTAAGAAGTAGGTTAGATATTATATATAGTATTACTTAGCTAGATAGACTACTATACTATAGGAGACTACTTAGGAGCTAGATAATAATACTAGATAGCTAGCTAATAGTACTACTCTCTACTATAGAAGGCGTTACGCTAGGAATGTACTTTCTATTCTAATTATAGGCGTAGCAGCGATACACCTTATTAGATACTCTTACCTACTTATTACTTTAGTAGTATCTACTATATAGCTCGCAGAATTTCTTATATTATAGACTAATACTACGCTTCCTTACTAATATATAACTTTAACTTATTCTACTCTTATTTATATAGCTTAGCCTACTTATAGGCCTAGGTTACTATAATAAGATTATCTCGTTCCTTATCTTATAGTTAGTATAGTATTATTATTATTTATACGTAGAGTATATAAGCTAGAATAGCGCCTAATTCCTTATAAAGTAAGAGAGAAACTTATACTACTTTTTTTTAATAGTAAGTAAGTTATTTACTATCCTATTATAGTTAGCCTTCTTCTATATAATATTAGTACTATAGTTCTTAACTATAAAGAGGATGTAATCCTATAATAGCTAGAGCTAGTCCTCTAGCTCTATAATATCTTTATCTATAAATAGCTCTTAATAGTAGCGTATATATATAGTAATATCCTTAACTATAATATCTTCTAGTATAGGTTTAGGTCTCTAGATTTAGCTAACTTAGCCTCTAATATATAATTTAGGCTATACGCTAGTAGTAGGTAAGAACTTAATATCCTTATAAACTTTATATACTACCTATAGGATAGCTTAACTTATAAAAGGACTATTTATTATAATTAAAGGTACGTTATAGGGTGTTTTCGCGATATACTAAGTATTAATAGTAAGGTTTAAAGTTAGAGTAGTATAAGTCTTATACAGCTTATAGCTAGCTGTCTTAACTAGTTAGAGATAAGTAAAACTAGCGCGTATAGGACTGCGTTATTAGATATATTCTATTGTATAAAATTACTAGTAATTTACTGCGATAGGATGCTTCTATAGATAATATACTTATAAGTTAGAGTATACTTTAAGTATATCTTTTACTAATTTTATAAAGAGGCTTATATAATACTAAGATTATACTCTATATACGCCTACGATAATTAGATATATACCTACTACTTTTAGTACTGTATTTAAAATATAGCTAAATACTAGTAATTTACTATAATAGGATAGTAAAGGGGGTAAGATAGGTTTAGACTAGCGACTAAGCTAACTAGAGTCTAAGTCTAGAGTTTACGTAAAAGGCTTTCTACTACTATTAAGCTTAACCTTAATACTAAATAATGCTATAGTATAACTATATTAGCCTACTACCTCTTTATACTAGCTGCTCTATCTTAAAAGTACTCTATATAGTACTATAGATAGTAGTTAGTAGTACTTTATAACTAAGAAGTCTATATACCTACTACTATTAACCTCCCTATTATAAGTAGTATTATCTACCTTTAAGATACTACTTATAACTAGATATAAGCTCTAACTATATTAGTTAATATAGTATATAAAGCTATAGTAGTAGATCGCGCCTAAGATCTAGTCTTATATCCTAGTAGGTATACTACGCGCGTATAGGCAAATCTAATAATATAACCTTAATATAGCGTAGGCCTTAAAAGGATATAGTAGATAGTAAGAGAGTGAATTCTTAGACGTAAGATATATACGTCTCTTATTGTAGCTAAATAAAGAGATAAACGCTAAATACTTATAGTAGTTAACTACTATAGTAATATATAACTAGAAGACGCTCTCTATATTTAGTTTACTAGCGCTACTAGTTTTATATACGCTTTATACGTAATTAAATATTAATTTAATATTATCTAGAGTAGGCAGCTTATAAGAGTATATAGTATTATATCTATACTTAGGGTTAAGAAAGAGGTAGGTAACGCGTATTACTATAGTCTTTATATCTATAAACGTAGAGATAATAGCTATAGGACGTAGATAGAATCTAGCTAAGAAAGTAATAGTATAATAAAGTACTAGAGTACTATAATAGTGCTTTACTATAGTATAATAGGGCTCTAGAGCTCTATAATTAGGTACTAGACTACTATAATAGCGTAAGGTAGGTAGTATTATATAATATAGTAAATAAAGAATAATAAGAAGAGAGAACGTATAAAAAGACGTATACTATTCTAATAAGTATAGATATATAGGTTAGTTTAACGTAAC
>Ga0210040_10005224_pt1 | contig 16623 bp, 26 predicted proteins | sample CryGeyCG12114_NA_FD_185462 | JGI IMG/M metagenome (GOLD analysis project Ga0210040, IMG submission 185462) | Groundwater microbial communities from aquifer - Crystal Geyser CG19_WC_8/21/14_NA (SPAdes) (version 2) | ecosystem: Environmental > Aquatic > Deep subsurface > Groundwater | place: USA... | reverse complement strand
TTATAACTTGGGATCGGAGCTTCAGTACACAAATACCCGGGTATCAGTCATACACTGGGGCCTGTTCTATCAGACAAGACACTTTTGAAAAGAATCCATGGGTAGGAAAGTAGTTTTAAATGACTTTTGCATAATGATGATGATGAAATTTACGTAATGCATCATTATGAACTTAATCTCAGACTTGGGATCTCAGACGCACATTAGAAAGAATGCGTAATTAGAACTTTAATCAAGTTTCAAATTTTTTTGTGCTCCATAAATTCCTCTTATAAGTTCATATCACAATGTTTCAATCCTAGAAGAATTTTTTTTTTTAATTTTTAAGGGTGTATGCATGATTTATGGTTCATTTATGCTTACATTGACGTTTTACATGAAGATTATCATGATGTACAGTTACAAACTGCACTATACGCTTAATTTTATTCTGCTGAATTAGGCGATGGGATAACTTCACACTTGTCGGCTAAAACAGATCTGCTATCTTCTCTCACGTGTGTACAATATGAATCCGAATGGCAATAGAATGAATGTGTGCATTTGTAATCAGTCAATGAATGTTGGTTGTGCAATGCTTTTCGTGTTATATTCAAAAACAGGTCAATATATTTACGTTATATAATCAGTCTTAAGTTATTATTCCGCGTTACACGGAAACTAGTTTGTACATGAATTGTTAATAAAATATTATCTTAGTGGAATAAGTTGAACAGTCCACATTTATCCTCTATATCCATAACGATGACGGCGATATCCACCTCCATAGCCATATGAAGGATATCTAGATCCTCCAAAAGTACCCTTGTATCCTCCTCCGTAGTGACCATAATGTCTACCTCCATAGCCATATGAAGGATATCTGGATCCTCCATAAGGACCTTTGTAAAAATGTGGGCCTCTTTTTCGTCGCAACAGTGCAAAGTGTTCCGCTCCAGTTGATTCTCCTATTTTGTCTTCATCTGAGAAAATTAAATGATCATGAATATAATTTTGTTGTACGCATAGCACCCGGATAGTCGATTTTATGTCATGAATTTTTGACATGATAAATCCAGTCGCGCGTTAGATAATAAAACTTACCGAAATTTGTTAAACCGTCATTTTTGTGCAGCCGGCGAGCGGATCCAAAAATAATACACAGAGATACGATTAAAAGCACAGAAAAATTCATTATAAAATAAAAAAGTATGGTCAAAACTTAAAATCGTTCGTAGTTTCTGGAGCTTCTAAAATGTACGAGTACAAAAATGTGTGTGGACTAAAAATCAGAAATGTAAAAGGTTTTTTCTAAAAAAAGGTGACTGCCAGTTGGGTCTCTGACACAGTAAGTGCATAGCAAGTTTACTTTTTTTCAATTTGCATGCATTGACTGACCGACTGTTATATGCATGCCGCAAAGTTTTAATTAGACAAAAAGGTAATTTCTCGGTAGTCCACCTGCAAGGTATTTTTGTACCGAGTTCAGTCGTTGTCCTAAAACTATTAGCCTTTGTCTTTACTATGAATAAGTACGGGATGGAATGAAGGAACTTAGATATGCATAATATAGTATTTTTGGGAATCCCAGAAAGCATAAAAAACTATTTTATTGCATTATTGTAAAATAATATTTTATAAGGAATTCAACTTCCACTCCTGAATTGAAATAAATTACTTCATAAAGTGTATTATTATCGTCATGGAGCAATATACTTCCAAGTTTGTACACCAGCATTGCTTAAATGGACAATATGCGTGACAATCTAAATGGCTTGACTAAAATCATGCAAAACGTGTATTAAATAAATATTCTGTTGACCGTTAACGCAAGTGGCAGAATGAAGTAAAAACTAAATTCAAAATAGGTTCATGACAAGCTATGTTTGTATTCTGCCTTCAAATGAACTAATTGAAATATTGTTTTGTTTCTCAGGAAATTATCCTGTGAATCCTGTCCGTCGATTTGCAACCGGAGACTGGTATTCAGCCTTTCCATTTTGGTTCTCATGATTTTAGTCATACCTCTAGCATGGTTCATTTGCTCTCTCATTGCCGGTACATGCTTATATACTTTAACTTTCGTAATTTTCTGTTGCGGACTGAGAGAATGTTTATAATGACTATTATGTGGAATTTGGATATCAGGAAATCATGTTGGTACACTAGTGGTAGTGGCTAAAAATAAAAACAACTCTGAGGAGGTAAAAATGCATGTTCTTGAAATGAGTGAGGAGTCTCGAATTGATTCGGATGATAATGATGTATGGTACCCAGTCATTGACAAAGGGAGAAGTTTTCGAAGAGCCAAGACTTTTTCTCAAGAGCTTTCCATGTCCATCCCGCAATCAGGTTTATCAGAAAATAAGGTCACACAAGAAGAATTCAATATGGAGTCCGTTGCTACAGATGAAAAGTCTACTTCTTTGGATAATATCCAATGCGATAAAAAAGTAGGGTAATAGTTAATTACGATAGCTTGTATTGGAGGTTTACTATGGATGGCTACAACTAACAAGAAAAGTAGGCTAATTAATGCTAAATACTTTAGGACTCGTTCATGCAATCAGCGGGCCATATTAATGAATTAATTGACAATGTAAAGAAACTTATTCCTTCCAATTGTGTGTCCAAACTGAATGCAATTTCCGAGCTAGTTCAAAATTTGGCAACAAAGGCATCACTTTGTGCAGAAAACTGGATCAGTGATGAAACGAGTCAATCTCAGCAAAGTCACAGCTTTAAGCGGAATGACTCCACAAAAATTTCCAATAAAGAAAACTTTGATTCACGTGGTTTGTCATATTCATATTGCAGCTTGTAATAACAATGCATCTACGCTTAATTTTTTTAATTCCTTTTGTCTTTGAATGTATAGAAACAGATATAATAGGATCTGGACAAAGCGTTGAGTCAAGCTCTGAAACCGAGCAGCCTAAAAATTTGGGTATGTAAAAAAATGCAACCCAAACTAATCATGTCCTGGACTGATTTTGCATACATTCATATAACGCATTTAGAATTGGATGGAGTATATGAAGAGCACACAGAAAATTGGAGTGTAACACAGCAGACCTTATTGGAAGACTCAAATGGGGAAATCCATGTGATTTCTGAAAATGAAACTTTTCATGAGAAAACACAACTTTCCATCAAATCTGATGAAGCTGATCAAAATGGGCTGGCCTCGCCTGGGTACCAAAGAGATTTTAAAAACTACAGCGGTAATTCCTATACCATTTCATTTTTTTTCCTTTTCGTACATGCAGTTGGGCTTATAGTACTTTTTTCTATCCAAACAACAAGTTGCGGATTCCTCCAATAAAATTTCGCCGCAACAAGATACAGGAGCAGTGAATGGGATTATCAGTATGGTGAAAATGCCAGATGGTAGTCACATTGTAGTAGGTCCATTTGCATCGGAACAAGATTTCTACAAGTTTTCTCCATTAGCAATGCAAGTGCCACAAGTGAATTACAATGGAGGCATCAATATGGATATGGACACATTAAAGGCCACGGAAAAAGATGAAGCTGAAAAAGTTAAACTACTTGAGCAGAACCCTACGATAGAATTTTCGAAAGGAGATGCTAACAGTAATTGGTACCATCAAAATCGGCAGCAAACAGAATATGCTGGAGCGCAGAAAACGATAGAAACAAATTTGGAGCATGAAAATGATGCCAGCAGCAATAATAACAATGAAGTAAAATCTGAAAAGGATAAGAGTCTAGAATTAATGGAGATTTTGAATCTGGAAAAAGCATTACGAGAAAATAATCGTCTCGGTCAGAGAAAAGATAATTGGAATCGCGACAAAAAAGAAAATGTAATTCGGAATCAGATGAGGGATAATCCGGAATTTAGAAATACCAATAACGATAAAAACATAAGAGATGGGAGTAGATGGTTCATGATGAAACGAAAAAAATAGTTTCCAGATGACCTTAAGATGTAGTTCGCCGTAAAATTGTTCTACATGCACAAAAATGCAATATAGGACAACACAACAACACGTAAAGTAAATGAAATGGTATATAAGTCATCTGATTTGAAATTCAGTAATGATTGGAAATTAATACTTTAATTCTACAAACGTAAACCATATATATATATATATATATAAATAAAATATAAAACACCAACAACTTTTAGTATAGAAAGCCAAGGATTTTGCATTAAACTTTGCAACTAACATAATAAGTCCCAAATTTTTATCAGGTAATTAATTCTTCATCTTCATCTACACGCTCAAAGATGCTGGCTGGATCCGTTTCTTGAAATCCATTTTGCTCATCCTCCGAATTATCTTCAGCAGCTAAACGAGAATATCGTCCTTTCTCATTTCTCAAATTATTGTCCACTCCTTTCATATCGTCTAATGTTTCAGGCATTGTACGATTTAACGTTTCCTCCAGCAATAAATTCAAAATTCCCGATGTCAAGCCCATAACTCCGAACACCAAGTATGATATTTCCTGCAAGTAATAATATACAACCCTTAGAAAACTCCTGGATTGGCTACCTTGAAAAGATTCTTCAAAATCATTCAACAAGCATCTCCATCAATTCCAATGTGGTGGAAATTGGCAACTTAAATGGAATCTTTCTATATAAATTAATTTTAGACAACCCAAAAGAGTACCTTTGGAGTCGTGACAGAAATTGGTTATCAGAGCACCCTAGTTTTAGTTATTATTTAGATATTCTTTCTTCCAAACATTTCCCAGCGTCTCATTTATGTATAGATTTCTCCCTTGTTAAGAAAAGATTGATTACTCAGTGCCGAACAAATTCTAGCTATATAAGACTGAGAGGAACTAACTATAGTTTTAAAGAGAATTGTCCAATACGTAATAGTGATGAAAAGGATTCGTCATACCATATGCACTTTTCAATTATCTTATGCATAGTTCGTCAAGATTTTTTCTTCAAGCTACCAGACAAATGGATGTTAACATTAAAATGCTATCAATTGTGGATGTTGTGCAGGGAAATACTGTTGTTAGCTATATTAATGCTTGCTTTAATAGAAGAGATTTAGCTTTATAGATAGCATAAGCCGGGTTATGCTAACCTCAAAGTATCTACGTTCCATTTATTTGCAACACAAATGAGACTCCCCGGCAATTTATATTAATACATTGAAATGGTAATTTTTTTGTGAACAATGGGCTGTGGCCCGCAGGGTTTTTGACATTTACGATTGAATAAAAATAAGATAAAAAATAAATGTTTCGGGCATTGTACGATTTAACGTTTCCTCCAGCAATAAATTCAAAATTCCCGAATCGGGAATTTAAAATCCCGATGTCAAGCCCATAATTCCGAACACCAAGTATGATATTTCCTGCAAGTCAAATCACAGTTGCAGCAAATGCGCATTTTATGTTTCAACATCAACACATCCACAACAATAAGGTCGTCTCAAATCGAATACTATAAATGCTATTTACCATCAATGTAAGAAAAGGAGAAAACATTCCTCCTATTCGTGCAAAAAATATGCATAGACCTAATCCTGAGTTTCTGATCACAGTTGGGAACAGTTCAGCACTATGAATGTAAATTATTGAGAAGCTCGCTGCAATTGATAATTTGCCAACCAAAGCCAATGCAAAAGATGTATGTCCCAGCTTCAGGAATTGAATTGCAGTGCAAGACGCTCCGCCAATAATCATATACGAAGCTAATGGTACTCTTCTCCCGATTCTGAATTATCAAAAATACACCAAACTTGAAGTGCAAACTATATCTACATTTTAAACACAATCCATCGGATAATCAATACAACTTACTTTTCAATTAACACGATAGTCAGCAGATATGCAGGAATTTCAACAATCCTAACAATAATACAATAGGAAAATTATTGATTGCAGCAAAATTTCTAGTTTGTAACATATTATACATAAGCTTTACATCTGTATTTAATTTTTTTAAAGCCTTCTGTTTCCGAACGTATGGTGAATATGCAATGCCCACTTTTTATTGCATATGGTAAGTGGATAGAAATATGAGATCTTTTTTTATTTTTATCTTACCCACTCAACATAGTAGAAACGTACAAGTTGTTGCCCAATTTATTAGTTTGTAACGTGAGGCCGTAGTAGACACAGCTATTGACCAACCACGAATAAGATTGAATGACAGTGGACGAAGCCAATTTTCTACTGCTAAAAACATCCCAAAGAGTTCCTCTTCTAGCATTTGGAATAGGCACAGAGATCTCTAGATCGCTTGGAAAACTAGACCTATTTTTATCAGCAATGTGTCTCAAAATTTCTTTTGCATCCCGGGCTCGGTTATGGGTTAGTAACCACCTGGGCGACTCTGGCAAAAACCTGAATTGTAAACATGTAATATTCTTGTTAATATGGCGTAAATGGAGCTCTTTCGAGAGCAACGCGAAAACTGTGTTGTATACACACCAGAAAATAATGAAATAAAAGGCACCAATTGCGGACGTAACGAACGACAGGACTCGCCAGGAAGGGACCAACATTGCTATTCCACAATAAATTACTATTCCAATGGCAAAAAAACACTAAAAAAATCGTCCAAGTTCAGTAACAATCCGAATTAAAAAATTTCCAGGTTAAGAAGCATTTTTTTACCAACTTGAAATAAATTACCACACAGCCCACGTTTACTTGGTCCCACAAGTTCACTTCATATCAACATGAAAGAATGAAAGACAATTTTTTGAAATAATCATACAAATACAAAAGTAGTTAACATAAAAAAGCTATTCTTAGAACCTTACCTGGACAAAACAAAGGAAGCCAATATATTCCCAGCGGCAAAAAATCCAGTCATCGATCTGTTAATATGCAAATCATAGGCAAACTAAATATTTTAGCAAGCAATAAGTTGGTAAGCTTAAGTGAAAATGCATACGCTTTTAAAAATGGTATTGACACTTGGATAGTTTAGTACCTCAGACTTAAATATAGGTAGTAAAATGGAACAAAACTGGACGCAGCCCCACAAACAATGATCCCTAGAAGGGACCAGGCTATGGTCCGTTTTCGTCCATATGAATCAGCAACTGGTCCTAATACCATAGCTCCTATGCCCACTCCCATCATGAAACTGGTCTGCACAAGTTTCCCTTTGTAGGATTCATCACATACTAAATTCCACTGCAGCAACAAGTAAAATTTCAATTTTTGTTTCAGATGTAAACAAAAAGTATTGGGTACAAAATAAAATTTTTAGCTTACATCATTTATGAAAGAACTAGGAGATCTGGAAAAGTCTAGTTGGTCACAGTGTGAAATCTTATTCTGCGGACAACTGTTGTTGTAAACAGTTCCATTCGAGATGCATTGAAAAACGGGATCCCTTCCTATGCATATGATATGAGTTAAAGCTTAGAGAAACAGAAATACTTTCCAATAATTCACATCAATCCTTTCCATCAAAATGCATAGATAGTTTTTAGTTACCTGTGAAAACAACTTGTAAGAGTTGTAAAGGAGCAAAAGCATTCAATAAGGCTAGAGATGCAAAATATAACTTTTGCTGCAGTCCAAATTCTCCGATTTGAATGTATACATCGTCCAAGTCCATTGTGCGATGATGATTTTTTCTTACTAACTAAATATCTCAGTTTCACCTTTTATCCAGTCTTTATTCGTGTTCTCGTGAGAAAGGCATCATGGTTTGGCCAGTTGGATATTTCCCTAGTTTTAAAATCCAACACGGTTTTCAATAATAATCAAATAAAAAAGGTCAAATAATGACTTTTCATCTTATCTTAACTCTAATTACATAGTTGGAAAATTTCAAGACTAAGCTTAGGTGAGCCTTTTAGCTATAAACACATAATTGCTATTTGCACGGTTTCCGAGATGTTTAATCCGGTTACAAGCAGCCAAAGATTTTGGATTACTATTAAAGGCAGCTCAAAAACAGCTGTAGCTGCACTAGATTATGGGTGTATTGTGTTTATGTACGTCTATTGCACGCCAGCAGCTTTATCACCACTTTTTACTTGAGAAGTTCCCATGCACATACGCTTCAATAAGTAATATGATCAACAAGTAGTTAAATCCAATTTACGGAATATAGGCAGGGAAGAGATGTACGTGCCAGTCGTGCCAGTATAATGTATGCTCACAGTATCTGTGCCTTTTAGCTTTCAAAATAAATATACGGGCTCCACTCCTCAATAACCACAAAGATTAAGCGAGAAATTATGTCAGAGATAATTTTAAAGAAAGATTTTGTGATGTTTAAAATAAGCATAGTTAGTACAGATGCGCATTAGACATAAAGCTAAGTACATGCGGAACGTATTTTCCTGACATGCAATTAAGCCTCATGATTTAGCCAGCATTTGAAGAATTATGCCTTTTGAAATTATCTGCTAAAGCAACATAGCTTAGTTTTTACATCCATGTTTAATATCCCTAAAGCTATTAAGGACTAGGGCTAACATAAAAAGCATATCCTTACCCAATATCTCCAGTGAATCAAAACTTTGTACTATGATATTGGTAAGATGAATAGCCTTTTGGGAATTTTTAAATGGAACAGTTTGTAAGCAAATGAGCGACTCCAACGAATATTTTATGTATGTGAGTTTCTGTTAGGTAATAGCTGTTTTGCATGCACCTAGACTATAAATGAAATGGACTTCAAAAAGTGATATCCTGGAGCTTTTAAAGAGTTTGCATGAGAATCATATCATTTCCATGCATTCACATCACGACATCACACATCATGAAGATCATAGGCTGATTAATGCTATAGTTCTCTATGCATTCAAACCGAGAACGCGCGATAACTCTCACTGTCGCCGTCACCTCACCAAATATTATAATTATAGTTTATGCACATATTATTATTTATTCACATTGCTAATTGGAATTTTTGCTTGCTGTCACAGAGTCGCTGAATCTCACATTCACATCACGTATCACAAAATTTCAGTTTTTTTTCGGCTCTTCAAAAACTCAATATTCTCAGTAAACTCACTATATTATCAGATGGGTAATGACACAATTTGAGCTCATTGATTAATAATTTCGTTATCTGCCAACAACGATCATGGGGAAGGATAAGAAGCACCAGAGAACTAAAGGAGGCATTAAGGTATGTAGATAATTTTTAAAAAACTGGTTGTAAAGTCTGAAAACTTCGGGTATATATACTATCACACCAAACTACTATACAAAAGAATTACAATTTTTGCAGCCTTCGAGTTCCAGTCGTACTGCTGAACTGCTGGAATCCAATCCATTTTCTCAGATAGCTGCTGCGGAATTCAGTAAGTACCTTCCTTTTTTCACCATCTTTAGTATGAATATGAAATGTTTTATTCGTATACCATTATGTAAAGTATTTTATAGTCCGCGTTTGCTTTGTTACAACAGGTAAAATGTCAATTGAAGGAGAAAACTGTGGATTGCCCCTTGCATCAATGATGATGACGCAAGATTCGACTGGGGACGCTGGAGAATCTTCGTCTCTTTTGTTGCCAAATGTCCAGATAAACTCTTCAGGAACAATGAGTTCCGCAGCCGTCACTTTACTTATCGACGATTCTTCAGTTTCGGACAATTTGAGTCCCAAAATTCGGATGACTCTTAAAAAGCTGCTGAAAAAAGATTCTACGACCAAAGTCAAAGTATTTTGTAGTTAAACCAAAATTTACAAATCCAACTGCAAATATTCCAAAATCCCCTGTTTTAATGCTGCATTTAATTAACGCTTCCAGGCTCTGCAAGAACTTTTGAGTTCAGCTGCTGAGTTTTGTTCTGCCGCAGATGACTGTAAATCCTCAATGTCTGCTTTTATGAAAGTATGGCCACCATTGTTTCAAAAGCTCACGCTAGACGACTCGAGAAAAGTTCGGGAATTGACACAAACTGTGAACGAAGAGATTTGCAAAGGATTGGGACGAAATTTTGCTCCCTATTTAAAGTCCATTGTGCCTTATTGGTTCCTCAGCCAATTTGATTTGCATAGTCCAGTGGGATCTGGAGCCACCAAGTCCTTTCAACTTGTGTTCCCTTCAGCAGAGAAACAGAAAGGGGCAATTTCGTACGCTATAAACGAGATTTTAGATTTGGTCCGAAGGAATTTGCAATCGGCTCTCGTCGGATGTAAAAAAGGACCGGAAGAATCTACGGAATCCCATGTGGGAAAGAAAGGTCTGAATTGTTTTGTAAAAAATGTTTTCGTTAATTTTTGTTCAGCTAGAAGAATCGGATTGTTGAGTATCATGTTCTTATATGGCTGACATAGGAAAAAGTGGGAAGAAATCAGCTGAAACTGTCACGTTTGCATCAGACAATGAGGAAAATCTGGAAACACGCCTTTTATTTAGTAGTTTAAAAGCTTTAACAAAGTTGTTGTCCCAGGAAGTCATGGACTCGCAACTCTCCCTGTTTTTGCAAGAATATGAAGGCCCATTTTGGAAGCTTGTGGCACATTCCAACGAGTATAATTCAACTGTAAGCTTCACATATTATATTTACTCCGTTTTTTTTTTGTCGTGTCTTCCTATTGAAACACTGTGAATTGTGATGCTGTTTTGTATGTAAAGGTCCGAAAAGGATTGTACGAATGTGTTGGAAAAATAGTTGAAAAATCAGACTCCACTGACGAAGAAAGGCAGCACTTTCTTATTGGACTTTTAGAACGTGGCATGAAGGAAGAGCGGGAAATGACCCAAATAGTCTGGAATTATTTCCTTAAGTATAATTGAAAAACAATACAATTAAGCTAATATTTTTCATGTTGATATCATGTATTAGTATTCTACTGTAACAACTCTTATTATTGTTTGAAAAGTTTGGCAATGGCTGGAGGCATACTAACTGGAGAAAAATGCTGGAAGATTCTCCAGAACCAAATGTTGAGTTGTGCAAAAGCTGGGTTTCATGGACTATCGTCATCTATTGCACCCAGTCTGCTTCCATTGCTGCACAAGGTTACTTTAAATCATCCTGAAGAGGGGACCGGGATTCTACAATTTTGGAGCCAACTTTTGGATGCTTTAGCTACTGGGTAACCAGGCATTTATCATTCGGCGACTTTGCCCAACTACTAACAGAAGCAAAACCAATGACAAATTCAATATGATCTAATATTTCATGTCACAACAAACATTATAGATACGGAAAAGAGCAAAGTTTGCACGAAAGTCGTGCAATTTTGCGAGCATATGCAGAACTGTTTGGCTACATGACCAGTCGAAATGAGTCTGTTTCGTCTTCAGTCATCTTTCCAAATCATGTTCTTCCTTTTCTAAATGCTCAAATGGAAACTTTTGGACCACACGAAGAATTTCCTGCCCTTTTAGGAGTATTGGTGAAAAGTGCCGATTTCTACGCTAGCTTTGGTGCTCCCTCCATGTTTCATGATTCTGAACCGTTCGCTTTATTTCTGGTAGCCTTATGTAGGGGAGAAGATGGAGCCAAACATGGCAAAAAACCCCGTCGTAAGTCAAAAGTTCATTTTGACGATGAAGAAATTATAGAATCTGACAAACCTGTTGTAGTTGGTGAGTTTTTCTTTTGAGTGATCGTGTTCAGCGTGAACTTTGTGTATATTTTTTATCAGTTACAGAGACAATATAACTAATGCTTGAATTCTTGACTCTCAGCCTCAGCTTCAAATGAGACGGCCAAAACACTAAACCCAGTGAAAGCAGCTATGTTGTCCCAGGTTTTGAAAACAGGGGGATCTACACGTGCTTTCAAATTGTTGTCGACTCTTTTGCCCCTACTACCACTGATCCCATATGTTCCTACTGTAGAGGACTTAAATCCCTCCCAATTGTGTTCTCAACTATTTGATACTTCCGGTAGTTTAGTTGTATAAAGTAAAGTATGCAAAAACTGTTGTTAAACGCAAGTATTCTAATGCCCGTTTTTTCAGAATCTAAAGACACCTGTGACTCCTCAATGAAACTCCGCATTTTGTTGTCGCTTCTAAGCATCTATCCGGAAAATCCATGTCTTTTATCGGCTTTATCTTCAAATTTCTCAGAATGTTATAAAAATGACATTCCGGGGTTTATAAAATCCATTCTACCGCATGTGGGATCTACAAAACCCTTGAAAAAATGGCTTCAGAGTTCAGATGAATTTAAGGAAGCTCTTGTTTCTCAATTGGAACACACAGAAAGTGAAGAATTTGTATCCTCTATCTTGATAAGGTTCACTGTGCCTCTCAAAATGGATAGTCTCACGCAGTCGGTCGTCTCAATTTTGAAGAAACGAATTCAAGATGTAAGATCAAGTTTTTATCAAATTTATTCAGCAGCAGGCAAAATGGTTTCACATTTCGATTTCATTTTATTTTTATGTTTCAAGTGCTCGTTGAATCCCGAAGGAGATTTCAAAATTGTATCTGTTGTCGCACGAGTGCTTCTAAAACCTACGTTGACACCAAGTATTCGCTTGAACCCTTTATTTGAAGAGCTATGGATCTTATGGAGAGATTTTAATTGTTGTCAAGCAAGTCAGGATTTTTTGGGACTGGAAAAAGACTGCATTGAACGTGTTGCCTTGAGGTTGGTTTTTAGTAATACTAAATTTTTGCACGCTTTTGAAAAATATCGGCTGATAAGCTCATTTAAGATATTCAGAAAATAGTATTTAGAGTATATATTTATTATTTTGGTAAAGGATGATATTTTCCGCACCATTAGCTGCTATCAAGCTCTGATATGAACTTTTGTTTTACTAGACATATGCAAGAGAATGGAAAAGAATTAGACCGTATACTAAGAGCAACATTAGAGCCTAGACAAGTTGAAATGAATGTTCCAATTTTGAATTCATTTGTACAAGTTATTTCTCAAACTTTGGATCATCCCAAAGTCAGAGAGGAATTCTTGCACATTTTGAAGGATTTGAAAGTTGAAATTCCTGCTCGAGGGAATAGTCTTAGTCCAGGTAATAATTGCACCCATGAATTCAATGAGTTTTTGTGCATCAGACGTACATGATTGATGATTCGAGATTCCCGATTTTTAGTCATTGTAGTTAATATTTATTTATCTAGAAATTTTATCCCTGCTGGATTTTGACTACCGTGCTCATCCTGTCAATATTCAGAGTCTAAGTTGTCCTCAAACAGAATTCCGATGCTCATATTTTGAAGTGTCTGCTCGACGACTTGTCCTGAAAATATTATTGCTCCTTAAATTGTTGATTTCATGTAAAAACGATGAAGATAATCTGTCTGAATATTTTGGGGCCATGTTTTATCACGTACTTTACATTCTCAGTTTGGGTAGAATCTGTGAAAAAATGGCTATCAATGGTGCTATCGAGGTAAACCAGGTTTTTTTTCAGAATTAAAAGAATTTCAACTTTTTAAGAATCGTATTCTACAAGTGATCCGATTTTTGAGTAGAAAGATGACTGGAGACAATGGAACGAAGAAATGTGGAAAGACCTTTCACGTATCGTTGAAGCGCTGCTATTGCAAGAAAATATGCCTCTTTGGAAACGCACACTAAATTGTATTTGGGCCAAATGTGATGAAAATAAAAACCCAGATGGAGGCGAAGTAATCTGGGGTAGTTTTCTCCCCTTTAACATTTTAAGGACATATTGTTGTAAGGCTGACATTGATTTATCAGTCGAGATTACACATTCCAACGTGGATGATTATTTCGACAATTTGGATAACATGGATCGTCTGCTGTGTCGTTTGAGTTGGGATTCCTGTGATCAAAGATTTTTATCTAATATATTGACCAGGTAAAAAAAACTCACCTAGAAAATAATAGGTTAATAATAAGTGCGTAATATCCAAAGAAAAGATTATTTGAATATTGTTTATTTCAGCTTGATCACAAGACGGGAGAAAGTTGCCGCAGACTTTGAATTTGAAACTGTTTGGCTGCATGTTAAAAACAAACTAAAAGTTTTGAAACTTGCACAACTCGTTTACAAACTCTTATGTTGCTACAAATGGACTGATGGAGAGTTAGTTTCCAAAATAGCTTGTTGGGTTGCCGCCTGGATAAAATTCTCAAAAAATATTCATTCCCCAGGTTGAAACATGAGAGCTTACTTACGTGGGAATTCGCTTCCATCTAATGTCTGTGATAAAAATGTGTTATTCTTTTCTCTTTCATAGAAATCACATCCGAAAAATTGCAAATTCTATGGATCAGCACGCTTTGCAAGTGTGTTTATGAACTCCAAAAGCTCTCGACAACTGAACTTGATAATTTAAAAGTGTTCTGTACAGAATACAAAGAATTCCATTCTTATGAATTCTATCCCCCTATCTACGGTTGGTTCATTCAACTTCAGAACACTCCGCTGTCTACGGTAAAGATCTAATTTCTCTATAATTTGTCTGTTGGTGCGACGAATGGGAGTATTTAGCTCTAATGAATTTAAATTTTACTTTAGAAAACGAATGAACCATTATTAGCTCGAAGCTCACCAATCTGGGAGCTCCAGGCCACATTTGATGCCGGAAGGCTTCTATGTTTGGCTGAAGAGCGTCCGATGCGTACTCTAGACTCAGATTTGAATTCTTGTAGTGATAAACTAGTTCCTTTAATTACTTGGCAAAGTTTGACTGTGAAGTTGGTGGCGTCAACAGTTCTCGGGAAAATGCAAATGATCAAAGAAGAAGACAATTTGATCGTTCCATTTGTATTCAATCAAGCAATTATTGAGTGTGTGTGCAAAATCCAAGAGGCAAAGGAAAATGAACAGGTCTTATTAACCCCGGAATTCCATCAGTTGGCCACATCTTACTTACTTTTGTGGAATGTACTTTTATGGCTTCAGAGGGACTCCATTCAGTTTGCGACATATGTCAAGTCAGCTAAACAAATTACTATTCTGAATATAAACATTTTGGTTGTTGGTTTAAAAAAAAAGTTTATAATGAGAAGAAAATTTATCACACATTAATTTTGTTTTCATAGGGGAAATGAGCATTTGCTGGGACCATTATTATCCTTTTTATTTTTACCTTTGGAAAGTGGAGATATGAAAACCACACAATTTCAACTATTGCCTACTACATTGGACAACAATCTTAGCAAATATTTTCGGCGAGAAAATGTGGAGAAACCTCCTTCATATGATTTGAATCAAATCGACGGAAAATTAAACTTGACTCGTTTAGCTTGTGAAACTATTCACCGGTGAGAAAACTATTTTTCCAGTGTCTCGACAATGTAGCTATAACTAACATGTAATTTTCTAATATGCTTTCAGATGTTTGGACGTATTACCATACACTGTTCGCTGGTGGTGGAGTAATCATGTCACTAAACAAAGAGATCGCGTTTTTATCGAGAAATTCATTGTCAAGTACCTGAGCCCCACATTGGCTGCCCAAGAAATCCTCAAGGTCAAGTTAATTGACGATGACTGCACCCAAACCTTCCCGGGCGAGCAATCAAATGTGACCGTACGTAGAGGCACATATTACGCTAGTATACAAACTTTGAAATATGGTGGCATTATGCCTTACGGGTCGAAGCCACATATAATAATAATATTGATGATATAAATAAAAACCTTATTTTTTCTGTATGTATAGATCCAAACTCACGTTGGGAGTAACGAACTTTTAGCCCACTACAAAATTGAAGAAACCCGAGTGACTCTTGGTATCACATTGCCGTTGAATCACCCCCTTGGGCCTGTGGCAGTACGAATCAGTGATAAAAAACTGCACAATCGAATTACAAATTTACTAAATAGCCAAAGCCATTCATTGTCCACAGGATTGAAATTATGGAAAGAAAATCTGGACAGTATGTACAAAGGGGTGGATGAGTGCGCCATTTGCTTCTTCATTTTGCATCACGCTACAAAGCAGCTGCCCAAGTTGGCATGTAAAACTTGCAAAAAATTATTTCATGCTGCCTGCTTGTACAAATGGTTTAGCACATCCAATAAATCCGAGTGTCCTCTGTGCAGAAACATTTTTTAAATCTTGTGTACAATTGAGTGTAAAGAGTAGTTGAGTTGGTGATCAGAAGAAATTTTAGTTTTATTTTATCATGTAAAAAAAGCTCAATAAAAACCGTGTTAGGCACAAATTACAAAATATTGCTACTTTTAGTCAATTATTAGTAATTATTATATTACTCATTTAATAATAAGTTGTCAGTTAGAAATTATGCTTTTTACACATCGAACAAATCCATTCTTTGCCAAAAAATGTTCCACAGGCTTGACACATCACTTTTGAACAAAAACAACACTTGCCACCCAAAAGTAGGAAATTTGTTTTCTCCTCTGAGAATGGATCTTTCATGATGAAACTTTTCGCTTTGAATTTTATTTGATCACAAAGAAATCTTGGGCAATGTCCGTACAATACTTCCGTCTCTGTCAAATTACAGAATTCACAAGCAAAGTCACATTTTATCACCTTTTCAGATTCCCTCTTGGTAGCCATAAAGCTATAAAAAATACAATCAAATCAGGATTCAGTGAATTAATATATACCAGAGTAGATGTTGGAAACGTAAGCAGGACAGATTTTACTATTTGGGGAGATGTTGAAATCACCACCACCACCACCACCGCAACCGCCACCACCACCGCCACCACCGCCTCCACCACCACCACCTCCAAACCGTAAAATAATTATTAAGAATCCCGTCCTCAGTACAGAGTCAGTAAAACGGA
>Ga0210040_10005222_pt1 | contig 16627 bp, 5 predicted proteins | sample CryGeyCG12114_NA_FD_185462 | JGI IMG/M metagenome (GOLD analysis project Ga0210040, IMG submission 185462) | Groundwater microbial communities from aquifer - Crystal Geyser CG19_WC_8/21/14_NA (SPAdes) (version 2) | ecosystem: Environmental > Aquatic > Deep subsurface > Groundwater | place: USA... | reverse complement strand
CTAAGGGTTTTACGGCTTAGACTCCCGGGGCGAGGGCACTCCGCACCCACTTGACGATCACTTTAAGGCTATTTCGAGGCATATCGTTCCAGTAGTTTTGGCCCGAGTTCATATAAATATGGTTTTTTGAAAACACGATTATAAGAGTAGATTTGTACGACAACTCCCAATTACAAAAGTAATGATAGGGCTATTCTGTTGAGGAAAAGTTACTAAGATTACACATACATATGAAAGAAAAGAGTTTCTAATTGTTATACTTAATTACACCAGATTGATAAATGACAGAGAAAATAATATCCAAAAATGTCATTGATTTTTATGATATAAACAGACAATAATAATATTAGGTTTTTTGAGAAGTAAGCAAATAATGCAGTGTTTTAGATTTATAAATAGATATAAATATTGCTCGTTTTTTATTATTAACCATATTGGTTTCTTTAATTGCACTACTGTTATCCGATGAAAAATAAAATAAGAATCATTGTTAGTCTTCGGACTGACTGACTCTGAGGATTTATATTCCCCTTGGGCTTGAGTACAGTTACAACTCTTTCCCGTACGGGATTGTATTGAATTAAACAATGCAGTAATGATGAGCTCTCAAATAGCGTTTTCTAACCAAGCCCTGTTTTTTGTCTTGCAAAAATCATACTGTGTAGTAAATACATTTGTAACCATATCGTATATATGAAAGTGTTGAGTGTTTTGTGAAACTTGCAGCAGTTCCATTCTATCCAGCTCAACTCGACAAACTGAAAGAAGAATGCACTATAAATGTTCCTTTCAATGTGAGAAAAGAACATTTGCTGCCATTTATAGTTTCTACACAGAGTGTATAAGCGGGTAAATAATCCTTGCTATACAAGTCTTTCCCTAGTCCTTCCTGCTCCCATTCAAATGAAATTCTCACAGCTCCCACTTTTTCCTTCTACAGGACATCTCACTAACTAACTAGCCAACTATAAAGCTGCTCATTTTAACCAGCAAAAATATATATACAAGACTGTATCTACTGCTCCAGTGGATCTTTGTGTTGAACATTTAAGCAAACTTGGCACTATTGCTATCCTACCACTGAGGAAGCACAAGGAAATAAAATTAGGGATCTGCAAATTCTTAGAAACCCTTAATTGGTTTACCATCGCACTGTCATTCACAAGAATGGGAATTCCAATTAATATTTTAAATGTGCGATCCCACCGTGCTAAAATTGCCATTACGGTGCAAATATGTATGTACATGTAGTTGATACCTTAAGCCAAGGAAAAGTTTAAATGAACTTCTAGACAGGTGTTTGTATATAGCAAGTTTAAAAGTCTGAAATATTTCGTGGGACGCACGTTGTTTGGTGCATGTACAAATTGGATGAGAGCGGCATAGCTTTTTGACTTGAGCATCTGTACATGCTTTATATTAGTGGTAAGCGGTTCGTTGAGCAGCACAAGTCGTGCAGATAATTCAATTGTGCTCAGCAAATTGAACTAATTAGTCTAGTTTTTTGGGTCCCACTCATTTGGCATTTGAGAAGAGGAGAGAAAACTTTGAAACTAACATTTCATAATGACGCACAGTCATTTGGATTATTTTTTTTTCTCTTCTACTTACTATTTGGTCCCATCATCTTGTTCTCATTAGAGCTGTCTGTATAGTTATAGTTCCCGAAAACCGCACATTATTCTTGGAGTCTCTGGTTGGATTAGTTAGTGATTTTGGGGGAAATTTCTCAGTTCCTTTCGTCGAAGTAGTTTCCATATGGGAAATGGAATAAATTTCCACGTAATACTCGTTTGTGCATTAGGTACGTAGTAAGTTAATTGGTTGTCAGCAGTTTTTGCTGATGTCTTTGATTGCATGTCTTACGTTTTCACCAAATCCTATGTGAATAGAAATGTCTCGTGTAATATTTTGTGGAGTAGTGAGTGACGGATTCCTGTGGTTTCTGTGTATGTATTGATAAGATTTCGGGTTTGTGTCCAAATCTCATGTCCCTGCTCGTCACATGTATAGGGCTGTAGAGAGTTAAGAGGGTTCCATCATTAAAATGGGAACCAAAGATTTTGTTGATACACTTACAAGACGCATGTATTCAGCACACAAAACAGGACTTTTGTGCACAGTTTCTCGCTTCAAAAGCTATAATGTTTCCATCCGCGCGAGTAAAAAATCGATATGGCAAGAAATTCTTGGTTAACTTTCATAATTTTTTTCTTCCCAAACTCTATATAGATGCATTTACGACGTTTTCTGTACTTTAACTTTTTTACTAAAGGAGGGATGAAAACGAAACTTTTTTTCTCTTGATATGACCTATCGAATGCTGTATAAGTTGATGGCAAATTGGATTCACTCTTAATGAGTGGTTTCAAAGGAAACACACTGATCGTGAACGAGAAAAAGAATCTTTGTTAGTAACTTATAGTTAGTTAGTTAGTTGGTTAGTTAGACCGCTGAAAATGACTGGGGACCTGCATGCATTTGCCCACTAAAGGGAGTAGAGTAAGCTAAAAAGTTTTGGCTTACGTATGCAAATGCGGGAATCATTACAAGCACACTTATTACGAGATACAATTTCTTCTACTTCTGGCTGCCCTTTTGGGTTGACAGCAGACATTTGGGAAACTTTAAAAAGCATTTGGCAAATTGTATCTGGTCTTTTCATCCAAGCTTAGTTAGAACACTGAGCTGCCTAGTCGACTCTTTATGCATTCACTTCAATTCAATCTGCATTCCATTTCTGCATAGCTTGTATAGTTACGAATAAGTAGTGAGCTTTGGGGAGTAATTATTAATTTTTTGCTATTTTCAGAGCATTTGGACGAGTAATTTGCGCCTGCTGCTCCCGAAGAATGAGACGTCCATACCGATCGGGCGGTCTTCGACCAAGACTAGCTCGCCTAACCCAGGTAAATGATTTGGAAGTCGCTTTTACTGGACGTTACGCCTAGATTGATCTCACACACAAGCAAGTTTGTATAGACATATTAGCATGTTCAAAACAATGTCTTAGTTCCATTGGCCCTCTATGTTCCTTGAACCTTTTCTTTTCCAAATAATTTGTGTATTTATTATTCTCGTTTGCGCTTTATGCGGATTGATTCTGAACTGTAACTTACAACTATAGTCTGATATTTAATAGCAAAGCAAAGAGGAAATCTCAAATCTGTGTAAACATTGGTAAGTAAGTATATGCTTGTTTTTATTTTATTTTTATTATTTATGAAGATATAGACACAAAACTTGGACACAATGTCTAGGAATGTCAGTGTAATGTTTGCTGGAGATAAACTAACTAACTAAAGAGAATCAGAATTAGTTACTATTGATTGTAGTCCAACCGTTGCATGACCATAGCCCGTAATTTTGATTAAATGTATTGTGTAAATATTTGATTAGATTCAAACCTGACTTAACTGTTTGTACGCTACAACTAAATTATTGTGTATGTAAGAATGATTCAAGAATATAAATGATCATGAAACTGTTCCAATAACCATCTAGTCTCACAAAATAGTGTACTTGATCTATATTACGACAAGTCAACTAGTCATTATGTCGTCTGAAAAAAATCATTGGTTTGGTCTTGTTATCATAAAGTGAAACTTATAGTTTGTAAGCCCCAACATTATAGTATGTTAATCTTACTCAAGTCCAAAATTTTTTACCGTGAGTAGTATATTGTATGATTCACACAACTCGATTAACCTAGCAAAGCTTTTTGATCCACTGTCACTTACTTAAAGATGCACTTTTCTATGCACGTAATCTAACAAGGTAGCCCAAGAATTTTAACACACTGTGTGTCATAACTATTTACTTTGGGAGTCAATACTGCATGTTGTAACTTTTTAGGGTGGAAAAGTATCCTTAAAAATCTACCAGAGCTTCAAAATTTGTATTTTAACTTTTCACTTTGTTGTACTTACTTAACTTCCCGATTCTATCTATGGATGAGAAATGTTTACAAAGTAAGTATTAGACTAGCCCTCATATGATGGTGAATTGTATTATGTGATGGAGAATTTTTTTTTGCTGATCAGTGAATTCCTTGAGGATCACTTGGTGCGATTAAAAGAATATACGCCACTTAACTATAACGTGCATGATGATAATGGTCTTTGTCTTGTGCCCATGTCTACTGCTTTATTATTTGCATCCCACTTTTCTCATATATACTACTTACTTACCTACTGGAGAAAGGGTTGTTATTTGCATACCTTTTACATAATATACCATCATATTAGCTTGCAGAATTCCAAGGCTGTGCTATCAAAAGCAATTCAATTCTATTCCTTACAGTTACGAATGAACTTTTGGTACTACTGGGAGGTGCTTTCTTTTGATGTTCACTGGATAGGTATTAAAAATAAAAGTTAAGCCAACAAAATTGAATGTAGTTTCATCCAGTGCTCTGCACGGTCCGGTGCAGTCGGTTTGGTTTGGGTTTGGTGTCCATCAGTTGTTTGGACCAGACAGAAGCCAGACCGACCGACCGGTTTATGGTCGGTTCGGTTTTTTCGGAGAGCACTAGTTTTATCTACTTTTCAACAATACTCTCTTCTGCCCACTCAGCTTGTCGGCTGATTTTCTCGAAAACCCCGAAAAGGAAATTACAGTAAAAAAACAGTGTATACAATGCATAGGACAGAATTGTTTACAACTACGGCAAGTAACTAACTACATGATAAATCTGCGTATGCATATAGGAGAACAAAAGCTTTCTTCGTATTTGTTTCTTCCGTTATTGGCATGTCAAGTGATCCATTAATTTTGTTTCACTCTGCGCCTACAAATGCATAGTGAAAAAACACCTTCCATTTGTTGTGCGAGTACCAAAAGTGTGCGTACTGTGCTAATGTAAGGTTTGGAGGTCGGAAATACAAAAACTCATTCTTAATGCGACAAAAGAATTTTTGGCAGTTTCATATCATCACTCATGGCTTTAGAGAGCCCTAAATTCTTTAGTGCATTTCCATTATTGTTAGTAGTGTATTAGTTAATCTGATGGTGACTGAAAAAATGGAGGCCCTATGGGAACTATTGAAAAACCCTTGTTGTAAATCCGTATACAAGTTGAAAACTAGACTCATTGCAATTTGTTTGAAAAATGGAAAGGTAAAATATAAAATGCTTTGTCGGTTTTATTCAACTTCTGAACAAACCAACTCGTTTTACTCAGGTAAAAAAGTCACTTAATGATTCCAAAAATGATGTGTCGAGTGCTTATTGAGTTATTGGAGTTTCAAAACTGAGTTCCATGCTAATAACCTGACTAATGGGAGATTCCTGAATTGGATTGGTCATGAAAAACATTTTTTCTAGTGTACCTACGTTACTTAGAAGGACAGTTGGAACTAAGTTAAAATATTTTAGTCGACTATTCAATCAAATGAACACAATATACTTGGCAAAGCATTAGCCATCGAGACATTTTTAGCTACCCACACTTAATATTGTGACTCTGAATGAAAATATTCTTTGTGCTTTTTCATTCCCAAAGCTTCCAAGCTAGCAAACGATACCCAGACGATTCTGAAATGATAGCAATTCTCTCAAATTGCACTAACTATATTATTCCACTGACGACGAAATTCAACATAAATATTGAATTCTACTTGCACATTTAATGCAGGTCTCACGATACCCCGATAGATCCGGGATGCATATCATGTGTTCATGTTTCATGCTGTAGCATGCCAATGAATGTGCAATGCAATTCTACTTTCAGTGAGCTTTTCTGTGTGTACAGTTGTAGTATTGCAATTTCTATTTACTTGTATTGTTTTGTTCTGGACAGCATCGGCTAAAATCCTAGGTCAGGTTAACATAGGAGCATCAACTGTGCGATAGTGCGATTAACACATTTTGGCCTGTGAATGTATCTTACACCTCTCAAGATGTCATAAACCCATGTAAAACCCACAATGGGTGGTTTCCAGACACCAAAACGTTCGACTCAAGACATCCAGTTTAATACAAGACAAATGTGAATCAAGATTAGTATACAAGCACAAAGCGCATGCAGCTCAATGGCCGACAAATATCGGTCGAATAAGCATAAGCAGATAATCATGTAAATCCAACATTGCCATGCAAAGCAACATTATGTGTCTTATATATTTTTTTAATCCCTGTTTGATATAGTACCAAGGAATTTATGTTACTTATTTGCAAAACTAAGGTTATCTTATGCATTTAAAAGTTCAGTTTATGCTACTAAAATCCAACAAATGTTAAAAAATTCGGAAAAATCGTGTGCTTAGATTTCTTGTGCTTTGAGGCAGTGTTAGCAGGGTGTCAAACATGCAATAAAACACTTTGATTAAACTATTGACATTTTTATGCATTAATAGCTTTTTTCCCCGTTTCTTTGTTCAATCACCTTTGATAATTTCTGGGAGTTGTTAATCTCACTATTTTTTCAATTAGTACTTTTAAGTATCTCTCTCTCTCTGGTGTGTCTAAAGATCTATAATCTCTCATACGTATTGCTCAATCTAAATCTTGTAGTCCAAGTTTGAAAAAGTACGATTTCTTGGAAAATTGATAAACTGTGTGCTCATTAACTAAAGCGTATACTTACTCTTAGTTTGGTAGAAACTATTGATTCAACCAGCTCGGACTGTTTTGCAAAAGGAAAAATCTTTTTATTGAGAAATTCGCATGCCTTCTGTGAGTTAAGCTACCTTTATTGGAGCAAGAATTATTTCTTTCTGTAGTTACAATCTATACAGCTAATATTACTTTTATCAAGTCAGAGGCTAATTATTAAGAATGGACGAGTAGTTAGTTTGATACACTGGACATACTAATTTCAATGGCTCCTTAGATTATATTTTGCTCACTAAAAGGCCCGTAACATTGCCCATATTTCAAATCACTGCTGCTGCAGTTTTCTTGTTTTTGGCACATGATTTATAAAGCGGTTTTGAAAAATCGCATTTGTATTCAGAGGCTTCAGGGGGAAGATAATTTGCTTTGGGATTGCCATCTTCTGTGTTGGTAAAATTGTTTGGTAAGATGGGTTGCTTTGTTGGTAAGATATAATGATGATTGTGAAAGCTGAAAGGAGCGATCATGAACAAAGTTGTAGTTGCACAACAAATTATTTGTTTTATGTCTGCAGTCTAATCATCTCAACTGGTGAATGCACTGATGATGCCACTACAAAGCATTTTGATTTCTAAAGTCTGGGGAATCATGGAATTCTACGAAAATGAGTGCTGAATAGCAAACGTAAATATTATGCACTAACTAACTGACTACTAATGGCATATTGCTATTGTTACCATACGATTTCTTCGTATAATAGGGCTTAATTATAGGATTGTACTGCTAACTAACTAAAAGTCGCACTAATGGACTGTACAAAGTTCGGTATGTCTTATAGATAGTATCCCATATTGAATTGTAGCTTAAAATGTGCACGTTTTACATTTAATATACTAACGGTTTGTTTTTGAAATAGTTTTGTCTCTGTGATGATACCTTACAAGTGGGAGGAAGGAAATTGTCTATATGCATGTCACAATGGAAATATTATTAGCCACATACATATGTAGCTGCTTGTTTGTGTACCTTGCTTTCGTAGCTCCTGAAACTTGCTACAAAGTCAGTGGGTTGTAAGTTTTGAAAATATTCCATTTTGGGACAGGAACTGTTTACATTACATGAGTACATATAGACAGTGGAAGGATTATAAATAGGGTTTCGTTTGGAAGAGCTTAGATTCCCTGTGGGAAGAAAATGCATGGCCGATAATTAAAAATCTTGGCGCAATATATATATGTATATATAGTGAAATTAGAAAGCTCTTGGGACAAAAAACTTATCTGACAAGCTGCGTCTATCTTTGTTTGGTAAAAAAAGAGAAATATTTCCCCTGTTGTTGAATTGCCAGACCCCATGGATATTATATACTTTGGCTGATTATCCAGTAAAAAAAAATGTCGTTTTTGTGTGACAGGCTAACAAATGATGGGAGGAATTCATATTTCACTCTATATTTCCATCATAAGGCTTATGTATAAAAAAGGAAAACAAACTTTTTCCCACGAATAGATATATTTACCCAAGGAAAATGGGGTTTTTAAGGAAAACCAGATTTGTGTCTTGTATTATACAATGTTAGAGTCAATGTAAGTGAATTGAATTTCTGAGTCAATTTCTTTTTTCTTCGATTTTTACCCCTCAGGTTGAATCTAGACTTGTAAAAAATACACAGTGCAAGTTGCATCGTAAAAGTCCGTTTACTTTCCAATTCTGTGGACGTGCGACCGCAATCCTAGAATGGAAATTGTCTGTATATGTGTGTGTGTGTGTGTGTGTAGCTCACTCACACGCTCATTTTTTGAGAATCACACAATTCCTCGTCTAGACTGGCCTGGCTCTAGAGGAACACACATACACACATATAGTCAGTCCCTTTTGTTTTCTTAAGAGAAGCCATTTTGTTGGTCCATTTACTCACCAAGATTGCTTTCCTCTCATGGGATAATTTTCTCATACGTGTTAGAACGTTTAGTCACCACTTTAGGCTATATACTCAATTCACACGAATTCTCTCTCTCTCTCTCTCTTGTGTATATGTAGCTCCATGCACACTTGTCATATCCACTTATTTTGTCTTACCTGCTGCTGATTTCACTCATACAGTTAGCAAATAGTAAATGTGAATCAAAAATCACTTTTATTTACAAAAATAAAAACATTTTTTCATTCAAGTTTCCCTTTTCTGTATGGCTAATGCAACACAACCAAATCCGTCAAATAGGGCACTTTGTGTATGGAAACTTTTAAAATTCTACTCTAAAAAATCTACTTATTGTTCTCCCATGTGTATAATTTCTGTAAATGTAAACATACTTGAATTGTGCTTACGTTTCCATTACCTGAGAAACACACAAGTAGTTTCATACTGCTCCTTGTATACCTTGTCCGGAAAAAGGAGGTAAATTTTATCCTATCCTACTACACAAATTTATCACACACAGGACAGGAAAAATTTAGCTCCTTTTTCCGGATGGTCTATACATGAGATTTGTTGCTTACATATTGAGCCGTATGTGAATGCAGGAAACAAATGTATAAAACAAGAATATTTAGCATTTTAGCTTGCAGGGAAAAAAAATTGGCATAACAAAGTTGTAAAAAGAGAGTTTAGCTAATAAGTATAGTAAATGATCCTCCCACGCATACTTTATTTAATGCAAGTTATATTTTTTTCGTCAAGAAAAGAAGCCATTTTATATGGGTATCATTATAAGAGCCGTGCAGATGAGGGCTTTAGCTAAAACTTTAACTGAACTAACTCTTGAAGGAAATGATGATTGCATAGTTTTGTGTTGGTGTGCTCGTGCGGCTTGATAGAGATCAAAGAAAACTTTCCAAGTGAACAAGTGAGACGATGGATTTTTGTAAAATTTGTGCCAAAGAGATTCAATACTCAAGTGTGCATGTAATATATCTACAGGACTAATACTAACTAACTAACCAACTAACTAGCTATGTATAAGTGAGTAATAGTGGTTAAAAGGAGGCTAGTATCCCTAGATTGGACAAGTAGGTTCGTGAAAATGTGTCATGTGCACGTAATTTGCGCACTTGAGGGCGGGGAGCCAAACTGCTCGGAATGCCAGTTTTGTGAAAGGATTCTCTTGAATATTTTCTCCATCTTCATATATGTGAGTTGTGCAATCGCCATGCCTCCATGCATTTGATCAGACGACTGACTGACTGAGCACATATGGACGAGTTGGACGCAAATAAATATGCCTGAGCTGTGTAACACACTCCATATAAAGAGGGAAAAAAACATGTAGCCTCAAACGGATTTATTGAAGAGTACTGACGGAAATATAAATTTTTTTACGACTTGTGGACAAATTGCATGAACGCAAAGTATAATGGCCTCAAGAAATAAACTGCTTGTTATTTCTTGTCCGCAGTCAAATAAGTTGAGGGTCTTGCAAAGTGCCCGAGTTATAAAAAAGTTACTCTCTCAAAGTCACTCACAAATATCTACAGTTATAAAATCCACATGGAGCCTTGAATTATAGATTACTGACCTGTTGACCCACCTGAAATGTCTGTCCAGCTTGTTATGCTAACTAACTAACTAAAAGTTGTCATACTGCACAGAATCAATACTATTAAAATACAGGACTCAATATATAGATTCCATGCTTGGGCAAATTATCGTCCTCAAATAAATAAGTGTGCGTACTTTCCGGCCGTTTACGAAACAGTCCATCTCGGAAGGGCTGCACACTAAACACTATGAACATGCTACAAAGTGAACCCCAACCAATTTGTGTTCTATATAGTAAGTGAGCTAGGATTGGGAATTTCAAACTTTACAGATAGATACTGTGCATAAATTGAGAAATGATTGGCATGAGATGACTTTGATTGACGCTCGTGCAAATCTAGTAAGTCTCCTGCTTCCATCCTCATATGCAAAAGAGCTCCATTGGTAAATGAATGCATTTGAATCATTACATACTTTCTACTATCACACTATATAAGTTGGCTAGTTAGTTTCTTGTACACAACTCAGTCCGTCTATATTTGAATGACAACAAATAATCTCCCTCTGATAATAATGGGCTGGAGGCTGGATATTAGTCAAGTGTGTGGAATAAGTGTTATGAATACATTTAGGTATAGGATGACTACGATGACTATTTTGACAGTACCTACTATACATGAAATGTGTGGTGCCTCCTTTTTGTCCCAATTGTGCTCTTCAATTGTTCAAACATAGAATCCTATTGTTTTGTGTGTATATGTCTGTATCCCTTTCATGCGATGTACAATATAGTATGTTAGTGTGCTCGGCTATTATCCCTAATTATTTGTTACTTTTAGCTATTTAATTATGTAATGTTATAAAGGATTTTAGCCAACAACCATTTTAGGTATGGCGACTGTGTTGTTGCACTGATTTCTATGTACAACTTGCATCCTTTAACTTTGGGCTGTCATGTTTGTATGCAACATTTCAACCCCTTTTCCTTGCTACAATGCCCTTTGATTATTAAAAAGCTGTTTGAAGTATGGGGCTCTTAAAATACATGCGCTGGCTACAGGGATTTTTTTAATTTAAAAAATTATATCAAATCAAAGTGAAACACATAATTTGAAGACCACCTATCTACAAACTAACTGCCATGATTTGGGATGATATTATATTATGTTATTGTTAGTTAGTTGGTTAGTTAGTTCAAGTTGGCTTTCTTTGCTATGCAAGCCATTGGTTTTTTCTGGTGTATGCTCATGTCTTTATTGTTCCTTTTGGTGTATTCACAGTCTATGACGGTGACGATGACAACTGCTATGGTTATAACGCCAACTAGTCCAGGACCGGCCACAGGAAGCTACTCATCTGTCAGTCAAGATATGTTTTCCTCGTGAACTCATCTCACATGTTTGTTGTGGATCCCTCATAAACTTTGCTTCAGGTCTCGGTCTACTTTGGAACATATACATTTCCGCTCTATGAATGTAATTCAGCTCAGGGGAACTGCTCGTCATTTCGTCAGAGCTCTATACATTTTATGTGTTTAGCCAGAAGAAAAATGGAAAGTTGGGAGCACTTTTTTGGGCTTGTGCAATTTATTCTGAGTGTAAAACTTTTTAAACGTTTTCTATGTTTTCAAACTTTCCAGTTTGTATTAGTTATAGTACAAGTGTTTAAATAAGAATCTGTGGGCATGGGTTATTCAAAGTTAGTAGGTAGGAAAACAAAAATTATTTTTGAGGTATCGCTAAATCATGTCCCTTTAACTTTTCTGAGCTTATTCCTGAGGAGATGTAATAAGAACAATACATTGCTTATGTAAATGGCTGGTTATTATTATGTATTGGTTCAAGTATGAATGTTTGGACAGTTTTTAACGGCGACTATAATAGAACTTTTAGAATAGAAATGATGGAGAAAGCATTTATTAATGAAAGCCGACACAGTATTAATATTTTATGTAAATGGTGAACTCTTTAAAATTTATAATACAGTTTGTATCTGATTATAAGACTTTAGAGCAGTTAGTTAGTAGCTCTACTACATGGGTGTGTTTTGTGCTACATAGTTAAAGTCAAAGTTAATGGAATTTCATATTTGGAAGCCCACCATTTGTATTTTTGAAAAATGCTTGCTCTGAATATATCCACAGAATCTGTAATCAATTTTATGTGTTTAAGACTGCTGTGACAGTAGATTTTTTTAGTACTTCTATAGGGGCAATATTTAATGCATAGTGAACTTTCTACTCACAGTTTCCATGTTGTAGTCGTATAGCTGATGCGTGTGAAAGCACACGCTATTGATAGAGACATGAGAGATGTGAAATACAAAAGTGCTGATTTATTTATTTATTAATTGGTTGTCACTTAGATTTGAATTATCTGTATGTAATAGAGCGAGTACTAACTAAATGTAATTAGATTAATGTCACAATGATAAAATATAAAGATCTGTCCATCTAACGTCAAATAATGAACTGTGAACGGTGTGTAGAAAAAGTGCATTTCATTGCTCTCTTTGAGGGGTGATTTATGTACAACAGATAATTTAATATCTTGTGTATTTATAAGTTCATATAATGAAATTTAATGATCTCCCTATTTCATATTAGTTGAAAGAACGCAGCACGATTAATTAGTGATGTGCATTTTATGACTATAACTTCACGTGTCTGTGAGTTAACTATATACTTTTAAAATGTCAAAAGTGTATATTTACACTGCTTTTGTGGCTAAATTTAGTATTCATGAGTAAAGTGGTATTGAATGCTTTTTTTCGTTTACGAGTTACCTCTGCACTTTTATTTTACATGACAACATGATATTCAATCACACATTCTGAATAATGTAGTCTGCACTGACAATGGATTCTGCATTCATTACTTGAAGCTAGCTCAAGAAAGAGCTTTTTCATTTATAATGCATGGGGTCAAATCACTTGGCCTCTTTCTAGAGTATCTAGAGTCTTCAAACGTCGGCCAGTTTTGCATATTTTTTTAGGTTTTTAAAGCTAACTCATGTATTCAAACGAAAAATTACTTCCTGGCTGGTTGGTTGTTGGTACACATTTTTTCTCATGAAAACCAAAACCGAAACATTTGGCGGAAAAATTACCTGCCGTTCCCCCAACCAACCACAAGAAATGTTTGTTTTTATGTCCGCCTTTTTTCCCAAAATGTCTTGAGGCTGTCAAAACTGTGCGACCCACATTGTTTAAAATGAAACTATAAAAAGTGTGTATTATAGGGTACCCGTCTCCACGGGCATCTAATGCTTCACTACTGCAAAGTTCAGATTTTGTATCGACGTAATGTACAAACATGTAACTCGCTAAACTTGACAATGTTACCGACTGGTCAGATAGAGCTTATAGTCAATTAAAAAAACTCCTCCGTTTTCTGCATGCATTATTTATATAAGCTTGAAAAAGAACAGAGAAATACTATACATAGGTAGGACAAATGCAACGCAACGTTCCAAAAACTCTATGCTCGATAGCGTCAGTGAACAAAGAGTAGACAGAAGTCGAGTTACACACATACACACACAAGCATGGATTTGGGAATTGCCAAACATGGGAAAGATTGTAATGAAGGAACGTAAAGTCCTTGCACTTTATTAGCATCGATTTTAAATGGTGAATCCAATCAAATGGACCTAGCAATTGCATCTCAACAAAAGCCATTCCATTTTTTAAAAGTTTTTAAAACCGACATGACAAGTTGAAACATTTTCAGTTTAAACAACCGTTGGACTTGTCATTTTAAACATGGAGAATGCCAGTACGCTTCAGTTGGACGCTGTGGGAAATCCAAACTCTCATCTCACTGTACCAATCGCGTACAAGTACTCCATTTGGCGCAATTCATCCCTCGCATAAGTTAATTTCTCAAACGATGCCATTCTGTCTGCTGTGAAGCGCGATGGAGACTGGTTGTTCTGTTTTCTCAAAGCATTTTGAACGTTTTTTTTTTGAACGTTGAAGATTATTTGCCAACTTGCAATTTGATTGCTTTTGTGTAAGCACAAACTGTGAATGTAAGTAATTAATTGCACTTGTTAATTTTCGCTTGTTGCTCACGATTATTTTAATTTTTTCCAAGCTGATGGTTTAAAAGGTAATTTTAATTCTCATTCCAGTTCCCCGAAAAAAATCATCATGAGCCCCAATGTCCATGTGCGTGCACAAACGTGGACTTCAACTAGCCAGTCAGCTAGTTACCAATCGCCAGCCACCTCGACAAAAGCAATCATGACCCCGAATGTCCATGTTCGTGCCCAAAAGTGGACTTCAACCAGCCAATCAGCCAGTTACCACTCCTCAAGCACCCCGAAAAATAAACATCGTCAACCCGCCGAGTCACAAGATTGGCGAAACACCAACTCCAACCCCCGAAAAAATATCCCGTCTAAACAGGTGTCAACATCATATTCCTATGAGCAGAAGGTACTAGGAAAAGAAGTCAAGACTATGAAACCAAGAAATGGCGGAAGTACTGATGGTAATAATAAAAAATACAACTACAAGTATTATAATTACAATTCCAATTCGGAACAACGAAGACGAAGTGGTTCAAAAAAAGTAAAAGAAGAGTTGGAGCCCTACAAGGAATATGTCAACCCTCCGGACTCGGAGTTTTATCGGAATGTTTATACCAACCCAAATGTTCCTCCACAGTATCGTCACTTGAAAGATAATCCTAAATTGGCCGCAAGAGCGCAAAGAAACCATCTGAGACATCTTGAGCGAGACTACCAGGAATTGCTGAGGACTGAGGAGGGACAATGGTACATGTTTGGAAATTTGAATTATCACAGGCCGAGACCTCCACCTGACAATGTTCATAGATATTCGGGAGCTAAGTTTGAGATAATCCCGAGATTACATGAATTACCAATGCCGCCGGCATCTTGGCTTTGTAGGGAGTTGGTCTTGTACAATGGGATCGGCGTTGACTGTGAAAGTCCAGACTGACTGCTGCTGCTGACTTCCGTGACTAGTTTCGCATGGTGATTGGTGAATGATTTTTTATATGATCATAATTACTATGTACCTATTTGTAATAGATAGATACTAGTCTTTTACCGGTGTCAACATCAAGACCCAATGAGAAGTTTTATAAAATCACCATCATGTGAAGTGTTATTAATTACAAACCGGCTTTTGTGAGTTTTATTTTAATTGTAGTCTGGCGACTCATCTTAGTTTGTTTGTATGATGATATTATTATAGTTAGACCGATCAGTTAAGTTTGGAGCATCGAAGCATTAATTTGGCTAATTATTGAGAAAATGTCGGCGGACCAAGATTACAATTTCAAACAAATGAATTAATGAATGTAGGAGCTTTAAAAAGACTAGTGGGCCGTCACGATGAATAACAGACTCCAGTTAAGTCAATCAAGCTGTTTAAATCCGTTACATTTTTTCCCAAAAATTTAAAATCCGTTAAAGACCCCTGGCAATCTATTGAGAATGAAAAAAAATCCGCTTTTTATTTTGCACTTTTAGCATTTTCTAGATATCCATATATAGTGAAAAAATTCCTTAGACCACTTTTAAACGGATTAGGATTGAAGGCTGAATATAGTAATGAAGCAATAAAGCAATAGTGTGATCAGTCAGTTATAGCAGCAATATATAATTGTTTTATTACAAATTTGGCAGTAATGTAGAGCCAAAGAACTCCAATCAAAGTCATAATTTCATTTAAAAATGCAAACAATTTTCATACCCAAACATATTGTGGTGTGTATATAATGAAGTACGTGTACAGAGAGTTTTTCTATATCTAACTAACTAACTACAAATTTTACAAAGGCGAAAATGAAGTTAGTTTTACATATTATTTAGTTAGAAACAAATTAGTGTGGCAGAATTCATAGGCAGTAGTCAGTTAGTTATAGCTGTTTTTTATAAATTAATTTACATGTATAGTTTCGAAGACTGTACTAATGCTCCGACTAATGTCTTTAGACTTTCGGATTTTCGTCGGCCGTAAGAAATCCGATCGGAAAAAGTGAAAATTTTCTTACGTCAGCGTTTCCGATCGGCCGTCGGTCAAAACAAGTTTGGCTTTACACTTCGGAAATTCTTACGATCGCATAGATATTTTTTCTATGACTTTTTAGGCTACACCTAACTAGAGGTGTGCGTCGATTGAGAATCAGCAACGGCGGCGTAGAGAGTGATTTATAACCGACGGCGGCGACGCCGTCGTCGACGTCGATCACTTTCGACGGCGGCAGAAAACCATAGATTTTACTATAAACCATAGAATTTTTCAAACTAGAGCGCGAAATTTTTTAGAAAAAATTTAAAGCTTAAAAATAAACTGTCCACAATTTAGCAAAAAATTTTGGCCGAGAAAATTTTGAAATTTTTACTTTGAAAAATTCCATTTCCTGGCCGATATTTACAAATTTTAAACACTTTTTTGTAAATTTTTTATTTGAAAATTCCACAGCGGTGGTTTCTTATCGACGGCGCATCGACGCGTCGGCGCGTCGACGCGTCGATTAAAATCATCGACGGCGACGGCGTGAAATTTTGACCAAAAAACCGCGTCGACGACGGCGTGATTCGACGGCGCACACCTCTA
>Ga0210040_10005221_pt1 | contig 16629 bp, 15 predicted proteins | sample CryGeyCG12114_NA_FD_185462 | JGI IMG/M metagenome (GOLD analysis project Ga0210040, IMG submission 185462) | Groundwater microbial communities from aquifer - Crystal Geyser CG19_WC_8/21/14_NA (SPAdes) (version 2) | ecosystem: Environmental > Aquatic > Deep subsurface > Groundwater | place: USA... | reverse complement strand
TCGCTCAATCTCGGGAGCGCGACGGTGTGAAATTTGAGGGAATTCAGATGGCCCTGCAAACCAGGTGATTTCACCCCGTAACTGTCCCAACGAGACTCACATGATCATGCAACCGAAGCCTGGCTATCTGTCTCGAATTAGAAGGGCTGACAAGGTTGGGCAGATGAGGTGCCTATAATGCAGCATAGACAGACTTATTAATAATTAAGTTAACTAATTTAAATTAATTAATTTACTCTACTTTTAAGAGGTCTTAGTAATTTAATTAAGCCTAAGCTAGCCTTTAAGTAAATTAATTTAAGTCTAATTCTAATATCTAGACTTAATTAATTAAAGTTTAAGATATAAAATTAATTTAAATTAATTAATTTAATTAAAGATTAACTTTTTTATTAAATTAATTAAGCTTAAATAGGTAAGGCTAGCGATTAATTTAACTCTAAGTCTAACTTATAGATTTAATTAAATTAATTATTAACAAGTCTAAGTATAGATGCCGTTAATTTGCAGTGATTGGAAAGGAACGTGTCCTTTAATAACGAGTAGGGCTGAGCAGACGTCGTTTGCCCATTCATTGTTTGTTAGTATCTCGATTGCTTGTTGATCGTACCCTTGTGGACATTCAGGTCGTGTTGAACTGAACATTCTAGAATTGGCAGACGCGAAAACGACGCGCTAAGCGACCCGATTCGGCGGTGACGTAGACGAATCCTGGAAAATCGCATCCCCCTCCTCGCTCAACCATCATCACAACTACGTGCCTCTGACTGTCGATGCATTAATTCTTCTTGAATTTCCTTCATCGGCTACTTCTGCTGTCCTCCTCTAATGTCCATGGCGCTTTCTACTTCGTGTTGTGGTATTTTCCATGTCGTGGACGAGTCGTGTCCACAATGCCACTCACTCTCTCGTCCGAGGTCGTCAACGAGTCAAACTCGACTCGACTCGACTTGTCAACCTTCTCGCAATGCTTCCTGTTTCGATCGTCATTACTGCGACACGCCCCGAACAGCTTTATGTCTTTGGGGCTGACCCTAGTACTGACATAATGTGATCTGGCTCGAAGCGCGCCCTAAGGACTAAATCGATGTAGTATACCCCTCGAACAACCCAGGACAAGGACTCTCCATATGGCATCAGCTTAATAACATGAAAATTGACATCGTGTAGTTATTAATAAACCGTGGGAACCCTCTTTTCACTTTTACAACATTGTATATGTACTTCGAACCGGTTGAAAATGTCGCACGTAGTGAAGATAGCCGGCTACGCACTCGTTCTACTCACTTAGGTACCTTTCACCTCTAGCTCAGCCGCCATGGCTGTGACCTTTCACGCTATAATGCAAATTCTCCCCAGTACGCAATACCCGAATCATCCAACCCGCACCTGCTTGACCCACGGCTTTATTATATTCAACCCTCAACCTCATCGCCTGGCGCTCATTCCGATTTCAACCTCATACTACCTATCGCAAGCATGTCCACCATGAGCGACACGCTTCCTTCCATGGAGGACTTTGTCCGAAACCATCTCGACGAAGAGGTCTATTTCGACGAGATCAACCACCAGACGTGCGGAGTGTGCCAAGATGAGCTTGTCAGCAATGACAGGGAGGGTGACGCTGAGATGGTGGTGCGTCTGCCTTCGTGTGGTCATCTGTTCCACAAGCAGTGCATTCTCAACACACTTGACAGCATCTTGAATAACCGGAACCAGTGCCCACTGTGCCGCACTGCACTGTGCGAGCTAAATTTGCTTTCGCCGGACAAAGAGGCAGCTCGTGCAGCAGACGAGCACCAGCATCACACCGCTCTTGTCGACTTCGACACTGAAGTATATGCTTTTCTCATAGCCGTCACGGATGACTACTTTAGTAGGCAACAGGGACACTACTTTCGTCAGGGCCGAGAGGATTACATCCGCGTCATTAGCGAGGTTCGCCAGTGGTGGACCAGGAGTGGCCACTCCGAAGTACGTGTGTGTCATGACCATGTTCGGATGGGCTGGGACTGGTTTGAGTACGAAGTCGCTCGCCGAGTGGAAACATTGCTGCTGAATGCCAACGCCACCACTTCTTGGAGCGGGCGTCTGTTCGCGTCGTACATAGAAGGTATACGACGGAACCTTGATCACTTCTGGCCTCTCCCTACTCCTCGCGCACCCTCAGAAGCTAGCGACGATACCGAGCGAAGCGATACCGAAGAGGACAATTTCTCGATATATGGCGATCAACTTGACGACGTCCCGACGGTGCAACCCACACAGGGCGAAGACGCGATGTCGGACATGGATGCTAAATCTACAGCCCAGCCATTGAACGACGACGAGGAGTATGAACCGGTTTCGATCTACGACCTGCAAGTACCTCTGACGCCACCGTATATGCCAACGGCACAAGCATCTACCCAGACCGAAGCTTTCACACTTCCCGCGCAAGGCTTTCCACTCCACGGTGGCGGTGCACCTACGCATTCCGTTCCGCTTCCCTTGTTCGCACCGGCCCCAATCCACGAATCGCAGGATCACTCCAGCATGGAAGACGACGAATTCGGCGGCTCAACACTCGGCGCATCTCGACCCAGCTCACGGGCGACTTCACGGTCGGACCCGTCGTCAGTGCCATCGCGTCGCCACCGTCATCGACGAGACCGCACTGAGGACGCGCACCGTGACCGCGAACTCCGCCATTACCGGCGCTCGCACTTCAGCAAGAATCGCAAGTGGATTGAGAAGCATTATGACATCGTCTCGGAGATGAACAATGTTGGCCCGGTGGATAATCTCGGCGGCATGTCGTATCGCGTCAAGAATCGTGCTGGTAGGGAGATCTCGATCGTACGTGGTGCGGTTGGGTACACTTATCTGGGTGAGAGCGTGGTGTTCTATCGTCTTAAGGACTAGACTGCGCGGTGAACATGCTGAGTATACGCGAGTATCTTATACAAGTGGACGAGGATGTATGGAGATGAGTGGTGAGTTGACGAAGGTGGATCAATAGACATATTCTGTACGCGGAATAGCATAGCATGACAATCTCAATCTGAAAATGACTTCGTGTTGCGATCGCCAGTCTTGAGGGACTTCAGCATTCGCTATCGCAATAATTTTTTTCGCTCCTTGATTTTAGCTCGGGCTGTCAAAACCGGGCGCTGCAAGAATTCGTGATCCGCCTCCAAGAAAGCTTGTTGTGATCAGGTGGCCTGTGTATATTCAGAAGCGTATCAGGAGTATAATGAATTGCTTAAAACGTACGAAGGCTACACAGGTTTGGTATGATAGTGGGTTTGCAGGACTTAGAGTGAATGTCTGTTGAGATGACGTGATGGGATAGGTTATGAGTTGTGATTGTGGTCGTAACCCGTACTTTACCGCTCTTTGCCTGCTCGAGATGCCATCGAACTAATCTTTGCGTGCTGGGCATGCTAAGGCTACGGTAGCTCATTTTCGTTCTTCTTGACAGCAAATATCTTGAAAGAGCCTAGTACACGTGAGTATGGGCACACCACACTCCACAAAGAGCACTTACCAGCCCACTCGTTGAGATCCAAATCTCTCAAGCCTTTCTTCATATCCGCTGCAACCCCGCCATCCTTCTCCTTCTGTCCACCACAACAACTAGCTGTCCCTACCTTAACAGTCCTCTTGTCCTCACCAACCCCAGAACAACACTCAGTATCAACCTCACTCCTAGTGTACACGTTCAAGTCACTCGACGCATCTACAATCGCCACGTCCTCGAACCCGGCCTCCATCAACCACCTCTCATAATCTTCCTTGCTGCTGGCGCCCGCTACACATCCCACATACAGCGCAACATTTTGCTTCATGTCTTCTGAGAGCGGCTTCTTGGTGAGGATGTCTGAGACGGCGACCCGGCCGCTTGGCTTGAGTAGACGATGTATCTCTTTGAAGACGAGGTGCTTCTCTGAGTCAGGGACGAGATTGATGACGCAGTTTGAGATGACGACGTCTGCTGAGGCGTCTGGCAGATCGATGGTGGTGATGCGTGACTTGACGAAGGAGACATTGGTAATTTGCGTCTTGGATGCGTTTGAGCGAGCTTTGGAAAGCATGTCCTGTCGCAGTCAGCGGTCGTCTCATTACATAAGCTCCGATTCACGGACATCGTTCATATCGACGCCAATAGCCTTTCCGGTTCCACCGAGCTTCTTCACAGCGAGAAACACATCGAAGCCAGCTCCGCATCCCAGGTCGACGACTGTCTCGCCTTCTTTCAAGCTGGCAAGTGCTAAGGGGTTACCACAGCTCAAGCCTAGATTTGACTCGTTTGGTATGGATGCCAGCTCTTCTGCAGAATAGCCAAATGCTTCGGCCACTGTTTTGACGTGATGTGTCGCAGTGTCGCCACGTGCAGTAGCACTGTAGCGTTCGGAGACATGATTGTAGATGGCGTCGGAATTCATGGTGAGGATGGTAGAATCGCGCGGGTAGTAGAGAGTTACTAGCTTAGCTGCACCGCGTCCGTTTATGAACGTGTCGAGGGGCGGACGAAAAGCGTGCGATATGTCACTCCAGGGCTGGGTAAAAGCCCAAGAAGCTACCCCGCAGTCGGGGCATATAAGCAACGGCAGTCTAGACTCGCGTGACTGTTCAGTCGGATTCGGATGAACGAAACCGTAAACTTGGGCCTGCAAGAGGGAGGCATGTTCACAAGCCAGTCGTGAAGTAGGATTTGATGGAGCCCTGGCTCTCAGGTCTCACGAGAAGCGCATACAGCCACGAGTGCGTTGGCATAAACGTAGGATTGATAGCTCATCCTGTCTATCTTCAGGGCTTCGAGCTCTTGATCCCTGAGAGCCTGGCTTTTTGGCCCAGTCGATTTTTTTGAACATGTGTCCCGATGTTCGATCTCAGCTTCGAGATTCGCTCAAAGTCCACTGATATAGTCCAGCAACCTCATCAGAGCCCCGTTCTCCACACGACATCCTTCTCCCTCCCTTTGCGCTCGCCTAAGACCTTGTGCGAGCCACATCCGAATCGTTTCAGGGTCTAGGTTGCGGAAGTTTTGCTGCGATATCAACACAAAGGCTTGCGCACACAACGTCGTGCTCTCGGACGGGTCCGGTGGTGGTTTCGTCTTGCATGTTGAGCATTCGGGATCGATAGGATCATCGGGTAGTGGCCCGCTAGCAGTGTCCGAACAACAAGGCGGCGGACCACCAAATGACTCTAGCTCTTCTGTCGCAGTGGCTGCCAACGGCAGCTGCAAGTTGTTGATGTCGATGATGAATGCAGGGGAGATGTCGATGGCGTCGCCCAGGAGGGAAAGGTCTGGGTTACTAAGGTATTGAAAGTGGCCGGGCGGGCCGCCGTTGTCGATGGTCGCTAGCTCAGAATGCTTACTTGAACCATCTTTCTCCTCCGTGAAAGGCACTCTATCCTCTGGCATCTCTAGATGGCGGTCGAGGCACACGCTGTTCGTCGCTTCTTGCTGTGCTCTGAGGGTTGCGATCTCCGCCCTCGCTTCCGCCAGCAACTTTTCGGTTTCTGCGAGCTTTTCCTCCAACGACGCGACGTGGTCTCTCTGGCGTGCCCGGTGCCGCCTCTGGTTCTCTCGTACTCTGTTTAGCGTATGTTCGGCAGATACGCGAGGTCTGCGTCGCGATGGCACATTGTCAGACGTGTGATCGGATGACGTCGACGCTGGTGAGGTCACCGCCGACATTGTGGATGATGTGCGGCAAAAGAGCCCTTGATTGTCTTGTGTCTTTGTATGGTGTCGAGTAGCAGGTTGGGAAAGAACGAACTAAGAAGCGGCATTGCTGGCAATCGGGAAAAGCGAACATGAAGCGTCAGATGTTCCAGGCTTGGCGATTTCGATATGTCACCATTTCCATTGGCTGAGTCATGGGCTCGAAACACATGATGCGTTTCAGGTTTCGCGAGAAGTGCAAAATGAGCTTACATCCTAAGAATTTAACCATTCAGATTAGATAAATCATGGGACGAACAGCTCGTCCTGTCTATCTTCAACGCTTCGAGCATCTTTACCCGTACATTGTCTTTAGATGTAAGTCAGACGTCTTTTCTCGAACTGAACGCTTCGAAGGCACAATTGCCCCCGTATCCACGTAAGTGGAATAAACAGATCAGCGAGCAGGCCGTTTGCCTGCCCGCGCAACTCACAGCAGGAGGAGTCGATCGCCACCATCAACGAAAGTGCTGCCCGTCGCTTTGTATGTGGGAGCACGAATTCAAGCATACCCCTGGATAGAGAACTGACAGGCGTAGATTGATTCAGGACCGTAGGAGACAGGCCTGGCGGTAGGTCGCCGGTGATCCAGTGCTGTCATTGGTCATGACTTTCGTAGAACTTGTCTGCACGCTTCAGACCTCCATCTGAAGATATGCTTGTGTGCTCTCGATCAACAGCAAAAGCTTGAACGGATTTACTATGTATTCAGTGATACCTATACGCTATGCAGATGAAATTGGAGTACATTTCTCGTCTCATTATTCTGTTCATATCAGCACATGAAGCTCCCCAAGAGCACTCATGCGGTGGTCGGACATGCATGGACCGACTTTATCGGCCCATGCGGATGACACCAGCATGCACCAGTTTCTGAACCTTTGCACGGATGTCTGGGTTCCTGAGATGTTCTTGCAGTGCGGCCGGATCCTCCTTGGCTTGCTGTAGGATGCTCTGCATGATGGGGTCTTGCAGAATACTAACGATCTGATCGGATTGTTAGCACATCGTACATGCGCCTCATTGGACGAACAACCTACCTCTGGGTCTCGCTGAATGCGCTCCATGGTCTCTTGCTCAGTCTCGCCCTCGCGTGCGGAGTACTGCGCTTGCAGCGCCTTCTGTTCTTGCTGTTGGATCTCTCTCGCGTTCTTGCCGTCCTTGTCGTGTTTCGTGGCCTCTGTACACACATCCACACACTTGCTGTACTCGCGCATGGTGAAGTATGCCTGAGCCTTGCGCAGGTACGCCCGGATGAAGTCAGGATCCTTCTTGATAGCCTCGTCACAGTCTTGAACGGCCGAAGGGAATTCGAGAAGCTTGATGAAGCAGGCGGCGCGGTTCGAGTATCCTCGTGGGTCATCGGGCGCACGCTTGATCATCTCAGAGTAGGCCTCGACCGCCGCTGGCCAGTCTGACTCCTTGAACTTTGCATTTCCGAGCTCACGAGCCTTCTCTGCCTCGTCAGGGTTGATGTAAGACTCCCTGTCCTTTGTGATCTTGGCCTTCTCTGCTGCGCGAAGCTTGGCAAGGACTTCGGGCGTGCGGTGTTCGGTCTGCGCTTTCTGGTAGAAGTTGATGGCGTTGGCGAGATCGCCCATTTTCTCGTACGCGGTACCGATACGTGCAAAGGCTCTGCTTGAGGTTAGTAACGGGCTTGTACCTTGAAGCGCTCAGCTCACTTGGCAATGATCTTGAAGTCTGCGTAGACCTCGCGACCATACTCGACAGCCTCCTGACACGCCTTGATGCAGCCCTCATAGTCGCCCTTTTCAAACTTGGCGGCACCTTCGTTTGTCTTGTACGCTATGTCCTTGTGTGTCTCCCACGCCTGTGTGTAGTTCTCAATGGCCTCGTCGAACTGGCGCTTTTTGTAGAAGTCGGTACCCTTCTTCTTCAGCTCGTCTGCCTTTGCCTTGGCCTCCTTTGCAGCTTTGTCCTCTTCGCTCTCTTCTGGTTCCGGCTCTGGTTCCGGCTCTGGTTCCGGCTCAGGCGCCTTCTTGGATTGTTCGGGGACTGGTTGCAAGTCGGGCATCTCTTCGTCGTCCTCCTACAAATGTATAGGTACGAAGTCAGTGTATGCTCAGTGATACGATGGCTTGAAGGTATACAGGACACCCTAAGGCTCGCATGCATGCCCTTCGTACATATACCACTTACCTCATCCACCCGCGATGCCTGGCCGCCTTGTGCACCAGCCCCAGGTCCGCCAGCGCCGCCCATGCCTCCAGGACCACCAAACTGCATGTCGATGCCCAAGAGCACGCTCATGACCTGCAGGAAGCGCGGATCTTGCATGTACGAGCCGACGGCGTTGGGGTTGTTCTTCAGCTGCTGGAGCTTGTTCATGAAGTCGGGGTCGGCGAGGTACGAGGCCGTCTACGAATGTGTAGGTACGAAGTCAGTGCATGTCTCAGTCACACGATGGCTTGAAGGTATACAGGACACCCCAAGCGACTTGCATGCATGCACTTCGTACATATACCACTTACCTTCGGGTTGTTGGCGAGCTTCTGCATCATGCCGGGGTCGCTGAACATGCCACCAAGGCCGGCGGATGGGTCGCCGTCGAGCCCATCGGACTTTGCCTCGGCCTCGACCGCGCGCTTGACAGCATCAAGCCCGGACTTGGCTTGCGCATTGTTGGGGTCGAGTTTGAGAGCTTCCTCGAAAGCATCGGTTGCGCCCACTGTACACCGTTAGCCACACACACTCCCTACTATGAGACATGCCATACCCAGGTCGCCCTCGCCGTGGAGCGCAGTGCCTTTGCGACCCCAGCCTTTGGCCCAGTCAGGCTTGATCTCGGTCGTCTTCTTTGCATCCGCCAGCGCCTTGTGCCAGTCCTTCAGCGAGGCATATGCGCCGGATCGGTTCGAGTAGAGAACGTGGTTTGAGGGGTCGAGCTCGATTGCCTGGGAGAACTTCTCGCTGTAGCTGTGTTAGCACATGGCATGGTTCGCTAAGCGCGTGTTTGCGGGGAACTCACATGGACTCGGCGAACTTCTTCTCGGCAAAGAGCTTGTTGCCTTCGGCTTTTAGGGCATCCGCCATGTTGGTGATGTGTGTGATGGTTTGGGGGTATTTGGGTGGATTGCCGCAACTCCTGGTAGTGTGCAGGCTGCAGTGGTGACTGCAGAAATACTTTGGCCGTTGAGCTAGAAGCTTCGACTGAGGCTCTCGCGACAGGCACGGGCCCGCAGCCAAGGGCGTCATCCCACGTCCACATCGAGCACTTCACTGGACCCTCCATTTCTGGTAAGCAGAGCAGTTCGCATTCACCAGTCAGAAAGGGCTTTAAAAGGGCTTGATCCGTCCTTGGCTATGTCTCAGCCCTGCAATGAGCTAGCACGCCATTGCAAGAAAGCACCGAATGGTGCATCGTACTTCCACCACCAGACGCTGACATGTTTATAGTCTGCTTGCGCACCGATCATCGCTCTTTACTGTACCTCTTGCTTCTTTGAGTCGACCTCCAGTCCCTTCATTGAAACTTTTAGGCCATGGCGAGACTCGTCCGACAAGCAGGGTGGAACGCAGAACTGGCTCGGAGTGAGCATTTCGACAAAATCATTGTACAGAACCTCGATATCACTGTCAACGCCGGCACGGATGTATGGGGCCGCAAAAAGAAGCAACGAGCCTTTGTCAGTGTCACCGTAACGTTGGACACGAACTTTGCCTCAGCCTCATCCACAGACACGGTTGACGATAGCACTATCCACTACGGCATTCTCAGCAAGGCAATACAAGCGCAGTTCGCTGACGAGAACCACGAATGGGTGTCGACATCTCAATTTTCGAAATCTATCGCTGATAGCGTAAGAAAAGTGGCCGGATCAACTGGCGTCTACGCCATCGAGACGGACGTGTGCTATTTGAAAGGCAGCATGTTCGGAGATGGCGTTGGTCTCCTCACGTCGAGCATCGAGAGTGCGGGTCTATGCTCGAACACGCTGTACCTGCGTAATGTGCGCATTCCATGCCTGATTGGCGTCAATTCCAATGAGAGGCTGCAGAAACAGCCCGTGGTTCTCAATCTCTGGATCGATTGCGTGGATCCGTCAAGGATAGACGCTTACGCAGAGCTGGAGACGCTTCTATTCACGGTGAGTGTATGCAGAAGCAACGGATGAACTCAGTCTGACACAGTACAGCACATCTCCTCGACTGATTTCAAGACTTTGGAGAGTATGCTCGAGTGGACCGTACAGCTCCTCAGGGAACAGTTTTTCACGCGGGACGGCGACAAGTCTTCGTGGATCCGGCTTCGGATCGAAAAGCCTCTTGCTGTTCCTTTTGCAGATGCTCCAGCTGTGGAGATAACTCGCCCAGTGGCATCGACGTGATGCAGCCATCACCATCATTTTGGAGTTCCGTTGTCGTGTCCGTACCTGTTTTTAGGCGACGACATCGGCTCTACACAAGGATGCAGAGTCAAAGACGGCTTCCCCCACGTGGAACAAGCGAGTGTCGGGAATGAAAGCGTTGCCGACTGGCCCAAACGTCCACCGCCTTTCTCCGACTTCAAGCCGCAATCAGGGTCCATCTCCACCAGCTTCGGATGGCATACTTCGCGGAAACATGCTTTCCTGTCCGCGTCCACCACACTGTCACATGGGATATTCTTCGCCACTCTCCGGGGTTCATCCTTGGCTCCGGTCTGGGGCAGTTGTTGAGCCAAAACATCGGCATCGTGGTTGAGGATGGCCATGGTCAAGCCGCGTTGTAATCCCTGCTAGTGCGGGCTAGACGAGGGGCCGCAGCATAGGATGGTCATAGCTTCAACGAAAATTTACCCCAACAATTGTGCATCGTGAAGTTGTGAAGATACCGCGGATGAATTCGAGGGTCGTGTCAATGTGCCGGGTACTTTCGGGCGCACCCTTGATGATATGGGCTTCCAGTTCACCGTCAGCCTAGTGCAGGGCACGAGGCAAAGACATAAGGAAAGACCAGGTTGGAGGGGTAAGATGGGGCAGGAACGATGTGCAAGCCTGCAGCCATCGAGGATGGAACATGCCTATGCGGTGAAGCTTTAGGCGATATCACAATTGGGGTTGATGCGGAGAGTCGGCTTCAACTAGACAGCTTACAAGGAAGCAGCACGGTGGTGCGGAAGGAACGAGCAGTTTTGCAGCAAGCTGACTTGACAAATTATGTTGAGATGCTCCAGGCTTGAGCAGGAAACCGATCACCAAGTTATCGCCTCGGTGCTGTGCTAGCATGACGGTCTGCATTCATCCCAGTTCGCCTGCTGGTTCGAGGCACGTTCTTGCCCCACGTTCACACGCGCCAACACAGACCCGACAGCCTCTATCCCTTAAGTTCAGACCGCTCTCCCAGTTGCACACCGTCTTCTCTCAACCGCTTCCCCCGCAACACAGACACAATGGCCTCTCGCGCAATTCCGTCACACCTCAAGCCCTCTGCTGCCGAAGGCAAGAGCGAGGGCGGCTTCAACTCGCAGCGCCATCATGGCAAGTCGCAGTCCCATGTGGTGAGTCTCTCTCCTGTTGCACGACGTGGACGACCCAAGACGCTCGCTTCGAAGACCCGTCTTCCGCACCACGAGCGATCAGCCCCACTATCGCTGGGGGCACCTGCTCTGGAGGGTCTGCGAATCGGTAGCTGCGGCCCGACAGCTGATCGCAGTCACTCTTTATGGCGGCTACTTTGGATTTCTTTGTATCTGGCTGCCCGCACTTGCACCCGCTGAAGCAAGCAACGTTCCGCACAACTCGGACACAGAACGCTCGACTACCAACGTGCTCGCTACATTGACCCAAAACGCCAACCGAGCGTACATGCCAATCTGCTGACACAAGACGCAATTAGGCTTTCGAAAACACATCAACCAACGTGGCGGCCTCACAGATGCGAAATGCTCTCAACAAGCTCGCCGACACCGTGTCAGACCCCGCCGAGAAGAAGGTGAGCGCCGACCCTCGACAGCACAAGCTCGGTATACTCGCTGTCCTCGCGTGGCATGCTTGAGACTCAGCTACGGCACTGGAGCGTCTGCTGACCCCGCACAGTACTTCGAGACGGAAATGGACAACTTCTTCGCCCTGTTCCGACGATACCTGAACGACAAGGCCAAGGGCACCGCCATCGACTGGAACCGCATCGCGCCCCCAAAGGCCGAGCAAGTCGTCAACTACGACGACTTGGCCAACTCCGAGGCCGTCGAATACCTGAACAAGTTGGCGGTCGTCAAGCTCAACGGTGGTCTTGGTACCTCGATGGGATGCGTTGGCCCCAAGTCGGTCATCGAGGTCCGCGACGGCATGTCCTTTCTGGACTTGTCGGTGCGCCAGATCGAGTACCTCAACCGCACCTACGATGTCAACGTGCCCTTTGTCCTGATGAACTCGTTCAACACCGACACCGACACGGCCAGCATCATCAAGAAGTACGAGGGCCACAACATTGACATTCTCACCTTCAACCAGTCACGGTACCCGCGTATCCTCAAGGACTCGCTCCTGCCTGCCCCCAAGAACAACGACTCAGACATTGCCAACTGGTACCCGCCAGGTCACGGTGACGTTTTCGAGTCTCTGTACAACACTGGCATGCTCGACAAGCTGCTCGACCGCGGCATTGAGACCATCTTCTTGTCCAACGCTGACAACCTCGGCGCCGTTGTCGACCTCCGCATTCTCCAGCACATGGTTGACTCCAAGGCCGAGTACATCATGGAGTTGACCGACAAGACCAAGGCCGATGTCAAGGGTGGTACCATCATCGATTACGAGGGTTCCGTCCGTCTTCTTGAAATCGCTCAGGTCCCTAAGGAGCACGTCAACGAGTTCAAGTCGATCAAGAAGTTCAAGTACTTCAACACCAACAACATCTGGATGGACCTGAAGGCCATCAAGCGTGTCGTTGAGGCCAACGAGCTCGCGATGGAGATCATCCCCAACGGCAAGTCCATCCCTGCCGACAAGAAGGGCGAGGCCGACATCTCTGTCCTCCAGCTCGAGACCGCTGTCGGTGCTGCCATCAAGCACTTCAAGAACGCACACGGTGTCAACGTTCCCAGGAGGCGATTCTTGCCAGTCAAGACCTGCTCCGACCTCATGCTCGTCAAGTCAGATCTCTACACTCTCCAGCACGGCCAGCTCGTGATCGACCCCAACCGATTCGGCCCAGCTCCTCTGATCAAGCTGGGAAGCGATTTCAAGAAGGTCTCCAGCTTCCAGTCTCGCATCCCATCTATCCCCAAGATCGTCGAGCTCGACCATCTCACCATCACCGGTCCCGTCAACCTTGGACGTGGCGTCACTCTCAAGGGCACCGTCATCATTGTTGCGACCGAGGGCTCAACCATCGACATCCCGCCGGGGTCCATCCTCGAGAACGTTGTCGTTCAGGGTTCGCTGAGGCTGCTCGAGCATTAAGCGGGTTGTATTGGTCTTGCAATTTCCGGTAGATTTACGAGGATACAGGGCTATCTTGCGGCAGGGATTATGAGGGACGACATGCATGTCCTTTACTGTAGCTGATAAAAATAATTCTTGAGGGCGATTGGGAGTGTCATGGTACGCACTGCGCCGACGCCTTGTGAAAGTAATAGACACAAACACATCTACATATTCACGATTTCTAGTTCTGTTCGACCACTGTTCGTGTGCGTGCCTCAATGCTTTCTGCCTGACAGGATTGCTGCCTCACGCTCGCAAGCTCAGCCCTGCGGCCATGGCGCAACCCGGACCGTGATGTCAGACTAAAGCAATCACCAGCCACTCTTCATCGTCCACCATGAACAGGTTCCTGCGCATTCCAGAGGCGCAGCCCTCCAGTCAGCTGCCTGACGCATGCCCGGTCATGGATCTCTGCTGATAGGGAGGCCCTGCTTGTTATGCACATGTATAAGCGGCTGCTGCTCTCCTTCCGGCTCGTCGCGTCCCAGGTCCCACGTTCCACGACTTCCCAGGATCACCGCGGGGCAATTCGGACCTCACCGCATCGTCGACTCCCAACGTTCAGCTGGGCGCATATATATGCTCAAGTCGAATAGCGCGCCGACCGTAGTCGCCGATCAATGCAATGGCTTCAGCACCGAGCAAAGAGAGAGAGCAGCGTGAGGAGAGGCAGGAACATGCAGCTAACATGGACGCGACACACCGCGAAGCTTATGAGTATTGGGGCTATTTGCTGAAGCCCGATAAATGCGGAACAGAGCTGCTCGATCGTCTACTGAAAGGCATCGCGCAAGTGATTGTGAGTTGCGGCGCGTGTTTGGCGCATGCAGCTATCGATGATCATGGCACTGATGGCGCTACTAGAGCAAGAAGTTCGAGCCCAGCGAATCGCCCGATCTCACGCCTTCACAGATTGCCGCTTGGTATCGCGCTGTAGGCGGCAACTACGACGTCCTCTTCAAAGACACCCCGCCGTCCTCAATCGCCTTCATCTACCGCTCGCTCGGCGCATTCCACAGCCTCCAACCCTCGCCCACCGATGACGGCTATTCTACTCCAGCCGTACCCGCGCTGAAGAAGCAGGGGTTTGTGACGTGGCAGACGATACAATTGTTACTGGGGCCAGAAGAGCATGTGCCGTTCCTGCAGAAGGCAGTGGAGCTCTACGATGTGAAGGATCCAGATACCGGCAATGTTTTCCCCAAAGTACTACCTAGAGAATGCTTCCCAGACAAGCCAGACGAGGCCATGGAAACTTGGTACGAAGGCGTGGCTGCCAGGCTCAAGAAAGAGGCGGACGAGGAGGCGATCAGGGCGCGCATAGCTGCCGAGCCAGGACCACGAACGTCGGCTGATCTATCTGGAGATGGCTCGTCTGCTGATGAGCGGAAGGGCGCCTTCAAGTACTTCGAGGACCCCATGTATCGCAAGGCGCGACCACGCCCGGGCTTCATGCGACACGTTTCGAAACAGCAGGCGATTTACCCAATGGAGGACAGAGGGGGTAACGCTGTTACTTCCAGAGTCAGGCACATGCTCAATCCGTTCAATGGCAGGAAGAAGAACATTCCTGGGCGTTACGAAAGCGATAGCATGTCAGATGAGGATAGAACGCCCATTGCGACTCAGCCACCTCCAGTGCCACGATACGGGCTGCACAAGCGACCTCATCCACCACGACGTGGAAGTTCGTTGTCGACGACAGATTCAGAGTCAGACGAAGAGCGTCCACCTTCGCGACGACGGACGCCCGATTTGCGCGAAAGGAGATCTCATGAACCTATACCGCCACGAGAATACTTCCCCACTTACTATGAGGGCGAGCGTCGTAGTTCGCACCACCATCCTCCAAGCGACAGGCCATCGTCCAAAGCAACATCGCCACAGCCAACTTATGGGCCTACAAACACACCACTCTTTGCAACACATGTAGCACAGATGGAAGCACGCAACTACTACGATCGGAGACCTACCATGCCACCACGAACAAGCTATCGACCCGTGCCACAGAATGGAAGGTGGGGAGGAGCTCCGGTACCCGTCAGTCCACCGCGAGAAATGCACTCGCCGTATGCTCGCAACCACCACCACCGCCCCGATCGCGAACGAGATCGCGAACGAGATCGTGACCGAGATGGAGAAGGCGACACCGTGTCCTATGACATGGCAACCGGCGCTGGGTCCCGCTCCCGTCATCGCCGCCGCTCAACAGAAGACGCAGCATACCCACGCGAACGAGAAGGCGAGCGCGATACTGCTAGGACTAGGAGTCACGACAGAGTCAAGGACGAGTGGGAGGATCGTGATGCTAGTCGTGAACGGAATAAGAAGGCTGATTGGGACGATCAAGGTCGCTACGACAGGTCACGCGATGACAGCCGCGAAAGAGACAGCAGCAGGAGAGTGCACAGGTATGTTTCGGGAGGAGTGCAAGATGGCGTCTCTGGAAGAAGGTATCCCGTTGCGAGTGGTCCTTACTAAACGTGCGTGCAGGGTGGGCGGTAGGATCGTGAGGCTTTTGAGGGAGTTTTGAGGGCGTCCGCGGAGACGATCGTGTTCCCCGGGCGGGAGGTGTGGCGCGGTAAACTTGTTCAGCTTGACAGGGATTCTTGATCGTTTTCATTGCGGACTTTCTTGGACATGAAGGAATATGCTGCCATTCATAGGGTAGAAGGGATTAGCACCTGGGCATACAGCGGGACCCTGATGACGAAGGCACGATGATACGATATAGCGATCAATCACTCTACAGAGTCAAGCAACAAGACCTACTCGTAGCAGTCAGATTTCACATGTCATAACCGTAAACGTGGCTCATGCACAAGCGCGCGGCAGAATGGCCGCGGCATGGACCCTGGCGATATCGAAGCTGACCAGGAAGACACGGCCGGAACGTCATTACCGGCGCGGTGGTTGTCGTGTAAACAGACGATGCACATGCACCCAAGCTCCCCTCCCCAGCACTACACCGTGTCTAGTTCACTCTTCATCCTCCCTCGTCGGCGGTTTGATCCTATTTTTCTTTTGCTCTTCCTTGTTTTTTCTTTGCAACACACGGCTGCACGCAAACGATTGGCAGTGCAAGTTACATGGCCGACATGGCTACCGAATCGCGCGCAAACGAGCTCAAGACAGAGGGCGCCATGGAAGCTGCCCGCGACCCGCATTCGCGCGTCACGGCCGAAGCGGCAGAGAAGACGGCGCTCGACGAGGCACGCAAAGGCGGCAGCGCAGCCTTCCAGTTCGACCCCGATGCCAGCCCCGCAGAGAAGCGCGCCCAGGCACGAGCACGCGTGCCGCCAGGCTTCCACCACGAGCGGAACAAGAATGCCACTGCATTGGTTTCAGACGCAGACGACTCGGGCGCCCCCCAACAATACGACCTCCCCCCGCCCACCACAGCCGGCGCCATCTCACCCGCGAGCATCGACCGCGAAAAGGCAAACGGCCACGCGCCCGAGCCCGACGAAGACGCGAAATGGG
>Ga0210040_10005220_pt1 | contig 16634 bp, 14 predicted proteins | sample CryGeyCG12114_NA_FD_185462 | JGI IMG/M metagenome (GOLD analysis project Ga0210040, IMG submission 185462) | Groundwater microbial communities from aquifer - Crystal Geyser CG19_WC_8/21/14_NA (SPAdes) (version 2) | ecosystem: Environmental > Aquatic > Deep subsurface > Groundwater | place: USA... | reverse complement strand
AAATATTTGCACTATCAACGAAAAATGAAGCTTATTGGAACATTGAAAATTATAGTCGAGAGCAAACAAGCTCAACTGATGAAACTTACTGAAAAAAATCTTCAATTTTTGCGCTAACTAAACAAAATCTCTGCAGTATACTAGTTTACTAGCTAACCTAATAAATTACCAAAGCTTTAACAGTATATTTCATGACTGATGTCAAGAATTTTAAAAATTCTTTCACATCTAAATTATAAAATCCACTCATTTGGGCATAAGGTGGTCGACAAGAGATTGCATATTTTTGAATTATTTTCCGTTCATGATTATTTCTCCACACTCTTTTCCAGCGTAACTCCCAAATCAGTTTTTCGCAGAAGTAGCCCAAACAAGACGATCCTAATAAAAGTAGAGACCACGCAGCTGGCACACTGATTATTAAAAACAGTACACTCAAAATCGATCCAAAAGGCAGTAGATGCCACATATTGATTAGGCATGTATTCAATGCTACACTAATTATGGTTGCGAAACAATGTGAAGGAAAAATCAAAAATTCTACAACAGAGTTTGCAATCTTCATCAAAATTCTCAAGGAATTTATGTATCGATATATCGCTTCACCACGTAAGGCTGGATCCTTTAGTTGTAGCTTTCCCTTTTTGCCCCTAAAATCATAAGAATGCATGTAGCTTTTAAATATTTAAAATAGTATTGCTATTTTGTTCAAAACATTGTTCGCTATGTTTCCTGACCTCACTGATACTAAAATTTTAGCATTAGTGTACATCATGATAAAACAAATGATTATGTAGTAAAACGTCACAAATCCACTGGCCAAGTAATGAAATGCTTGAAGAATTACAAAAAATATTGAAATCTCCGGGTTTTCTGATGCCAATCCATTAAGCATAATATGAGTTTTGCGATTTTCGTTTTCAGATTCCACGAACAAACTAGCATACACTATTGAGATAGGGAGTGGAACTACGATATTGAAAACACAAATGCAAGAAAAGTACAGATCTTGTCGTTTGCTGTCGTATGGAAATAGTAATAGATTTCCTGGAACAACAAAAAACACTATACTTCAACTATCTGTAATACGAAAAAAAAAATCTGTCTCACCAAGTTTTCCTGAAAAATGCAGGACCGAATTGGCATACAAAAGATTCCGTTTTCTGTGTAAAATTAGAGACGTCCATAAAATACCTAAGAAACTCATAGCAAGCAAATGAACGAACTCTATTAATCGAGTTTGGAAAATTATCTCCAATCGTGAACCAATATGTTTGAGTTGATATACTCTGTATGTTCCGTATATAATCTGAAAAACAGTGTATAACCACCAAACAATCATTTTTGTCGCCGCTGTGTTGTCAATAACGAAGCACTGATTACGAAAATTCCATTTGAAAGGAAGGCATCCAAATCTATTGCATCCATTGGTAAGGACAGCGATTTGTTTTTTCATTTTTTCGGAGATCATTTTTATTCAAGAATTATTGTCGCCGAATAAGGGCACTCCTGGCACTAAACTAGTGTTTCATTATATACTGCATGAGTTGATGAGGTAGGTGCATGGTGATTGGATAACTTAAACACGAAATGGATAATATTTTAAATTGCATATTTGACCGATTTGACCATTCATTTCACTAAAATTGACTTCACCCACCATGCGGTAAGCGGCCTGATAAGCTTGATTCTGTCTACGGACGTTTTCGAGTTTTGTTGCTGCAAAATACTTTACGGGAACTATAAATATATATGCATTTAGATTTAGAGCTTAATCACAACTAGCAATTCAGATATACTGCAGAAATACAATATTCAAGCCTATTTAAGCTTATTCTAATGAATGTCTTCGTAGTTAGTAAATTATCATCAATTTTGTATTTATTGATTCTCAACGAGAAGAGTACTGTGGTTCAATTGCTGCAGATAAAATTGACAGGCCTTTTAATATCGGAAAAACTTATATAACTGTCCATTTCAGGATTAAAGATAGTTACTCTTTATGTTGAAGACCGATGCAGGTCCAAAGGTCGTTTTACAGTATTTCTTGTTAGTGGTGGTTCAATTTGGTTAAATAACAAGTACTACATTCCAGTAATTGTACACCAATTCCAATTACATGTAATTTTTACAAGGCAGAGCTACTAACAATTTTGCAGTATATCTGGTAACAGTTGTTACAAATTTTAAAGCCTCATGGGTCCCAATTACGTAAAATCCACTCATATTTGGACACATTGGCACACATCTTTCATTTGTACTCGCTCCCAAATTTTTCGTCGATGAACATACCAAATAACTCTATTTAGCAAAGAATTTCCAAAAAGAATTAAAGACCAGGTAATGGGAGGACTGAAAGTCTACAAAATCATACTAATAGCATTTTGAAAGACAAGGGTTTCCCACACCCGTGTTTAACATAAGGCCAAGAATATTGTTAATGAAGCGGCGAAAATATGAGTTGGGAACATCAATGGATTTAATGCATCGTTAAGAATGAGCTGCAGAAGTCGGATACTTCGAAGAACAAAACACATATTAGCCGTATTCACGCTTACTCGTAACCATGTATATCCGTAACAAAAATCAAGTTACGGATGTTACCCCGTGAACACACTTTTGTTGGTTTTCTTACGGATCATCCGTAAGAAAGGGCTTGCAACTCAACCCAATAACAGCTTGCTTTAAACTGCATTTTCTTTTTTCTTCATTTTGTTCATGCATAGTTTTGTAAAGGCTGCATATTGCCAAAAGTATACGAAAAGTTTTTACAAAAATGTACAAAAACTCAACTCAACTCACCTAAGTTGTTTATTTCCATTTATAATGGTGAAAATGAAATGGAAATGTGTAAAATTATTTTAAAATTCATTTCAGTTACTTCAGAAGTATTTATTTCCGATGATTGACTCATTTTGAATGTAACAACTTTTAATTGTAACTGGTTTTTTCAATATTAAAGAAGAATTCAAATGTTACGGATTTATTTACGGGTGCTTTTTCTGCCGTATCAAGTTACGGATCCGTAAGAAGATATTTAACATGGAGTCTTATGAAAATTTGTTTACGGCGTTACGGATTTTGTTACAGATTTACGTGGTTACATGGTTACGGCGTTACGGGAAGTTAGCGTGAATACGGCTATTGTACTCCTCCCACATGGATTTTTTGATTAAAAGTCGAGTTTTGCCACTTCTGCACAGTTTTTTATAATCCTTAGCGACGAAAAACAATTCTATTCTTCTAGAATTTTTAATTTTTTTTAGAACGGGAGCTTTTATTTAATTTGAATAGATCTCATTCAAAAGAATGCCTTGTGAAAATATTGGTTTTTGTTAGTCGAGTGAGAGTGTGTGACGTGTGATAAAAATTTACAATTTACATAATTTACAATCTAGAAAAATCAATAATCAATTTGATTAGAATAATTCTAATAAGTTATCTTAATAATAATAATAATAATAATTCTTTATTGCAGATCATTTGATCCAAAAAAGCACAGGTTACAAAAAAGTTAGTCACAGTTAGAAGAGTACAGTAAATCAATCCAATTGGACCTCACAGTATTGTGAAATGAGTCCGCATAGATAATAGACGTCACGATGCTATTATCACTATCTATTAGCCTACCCCACAATGAGTATATAGCCTTTCTTCTCAGCCCATTAAATGTCAGCAAGTTAAGCGCTACCATTTCATGCGACACGCTACAACGTCCATAATTTCTAAAAACTGCTCGAAAGCAGTGATTAAAAGCTACTTTTGCTTGCTTCAGTAGACGATTACTTGGCATCCATAAAGAACAGCAGTAAAAATTACTAAAAAATGTTGAGAACAGCAGCTGTTTTACATCATGAGAAGCTTTTCCAAATCTTGTCCCCACTACATTAGCTCTTATTTTTGCTTCTCTTAACCGTTTCTCAATTTCCAAGTCATCTGCGTGCTTTTTGTTGGTAGAAGTATAGCCTAGGTAATTAAAGCTATCTACCCAATTGAGGGAGGTATTGTCAAGAAAAATCGTAGGGGTTACCAAATGTTTTTCACAAGATGCAGAAAATTGCATACAAACAGTCTTATCTGTATTAAAACTGATATTATGCCTATCTACATAATTACTAGCTATGTCAATCAATTTTTGCAATGCATATCGCGATGGAGCTAGCAAGCATAGGTCATCAGCGTACCAAAAATTGTTGCAATAATGCCTTCCTATTCTAATAGTGGTAATTTAAAAAAAGTTTGATCTACATATCTTGCATCAATCGTACGCTAGATATGCGCTATACGCTGTATTACATTTTTGCCCGATTTTGAAAATTTTGGCTAGTTTTGGCAGTTTTGCCGCTCTAGCCGGGCAAAACCCACCACTGCAGTGCGGTTATAGTCGTGCACCTATACGTAAAGTTAAATTGCTTACTTGATTTAGCAATTTTTGGTGTTGAAGATAGTTGATGAGCATGAGCTATTTCCTCAGCAGACACACGTTGAGACCGAAAAACTGCCTTTGGGATCATCCCCAAAAGGTCGCTCAAACTTTTAGACTTGCCACAGGTGGTTTCCCCTAGCAGTTTAGAGCTCAGCTTTTCGTTAAGATGTGTCGCCATGGCATGGCTTGTTTCAATAGTCCGCCTTCAATTCAAAGTTTGCATGCAATGATGAAACCTAAGCAAGAATAGCGCACAAGTTAAAAAGTAACTCAACAATAAATACTGAGTACCTCCTAGGGGACAAGGGATTAGCCAACAATGTGCTGGATATCCTGCTGTCAGTATTAGCCATATGAAGAATGTCGGCGACGTCAGTAGACTCCAACTGCCGCAACTCAATAGGCATAAATTCCTCCGCATCGTTTAAATTAATTGCTCTAAATGGCAAATTCTCCCCATCTATGAGTCCACTGGGTAGTTGTGGCCCACCTTCGGACCCCAAGTTTTCATCTTCAGGTGGGATTTCCAAGCCTTGCAAAAACCACGGGCGACATCCTGCTCGATTTCGTTTTGTTCCAGCAAGTTTCTAATATAAAATTTGGAAAAATTTGTTGGAACCAAGAAAAAAAAGGCAACTTATGAATGATTATAGGAATAAAAGTGGTTCATGACAATGGCACCCACTTGTAATGCTCTGCGCACAAAACTGTAACAAGATTCATTTGGACTTGACAGATCTGAGCTGCTCTGTGAACTGCTGGGACAAGCTGGATCAAATGACCGGCCACGATGTCTCACACGAACCCGCTTTCTAAACGTTCCACTATTCATAAACAATGGCATATGTAAACGATGTGCATTGGAGTTTCCTTCCAAAACAGCAACACACACATAATGTTTACAGCTGTCAGGTCAATATATTTAAGGCACTTTTCAATATGCCAATGCCAATGCCATTGGTATTCGTAAGTTTTGTCAAACCTGAGCGATGGGAAAGAATCTGAATCTGAAGTTTGAGTGTACGCATGATAATGAGTAGCATCATCATCAGAAGTTGTGGTGGTTGTCGAATTTAAATCCCGCTCAATCGAAGATGTCTTATCGTCACTGCTTGATAATAACGGTCGGTTCCATGGCACCAGCACGTCTTGTGACTCAAACTGTGCATATAATTTCATTAGTTTTCCTTTTTATTATGTGTTTAAAAGAGTTTCGTTCATATTGTAAGGTTGTAGTGTTGGCTAAAGCTATGAGTGCCTTGTGAAAGTATTGGGGGAATGCAAACCATAGAGAATCGAATAATGGCACTCAAGTATCAAAATACATTTCGCTTCCGCAGAAAATAGTTTTAAATGTAGGAATAAAACTTGACATGTTTGGAATTTATGCGAGATTTTCGTCTCACCCTGCGATGTCGTTGTTCCATTGCCCATACTGTGACCATAAGTTTGCCTCCGATGCGCAAAATGCGTGCCAATTCTTGTAGTGCAGCCACTCTTCGCTCCGTAGTAGCAAAATGATGAATTACAGCTACAGACAGCACCGCATCACAGCATTCGTTCTTAAATGGTATTGCCAGATTATCACAGTCTAAAACCTATGTATTTTTACACATTCTCAGTTCAGTGATTTCGTGTTTACGAATAATCGATTTTGCGTTGCTATCCAACTATCATAGATTACCTCATAATTCTTTTCTCGAGCTATGCACGTTAAATGTGAGCATCGGTCCAACCCAATTTTATAAATTAACGGGTTGATATTCAAATACTTGCCGTTTCCACATCCTTTAAAGCACGAAATAATTCAGCATTTTGTTAGAGGCTCTTAACAATGAATCACGTGTGACAAGTAAAGTCTCCAGTCCCAAAAGTTAGTAAAAGGGCTAAGATTAGTGGGAAAAGTGTTATTTGGACATAAAATGTTCATACCGACATCGCAGACAATAGAGGCAGGCTCTAAGTCGAGCAGGAACTGTTTTACTTTTGGCCACACTCTGTAGCGAGAGTCTGAAGAGGAAAAATTGGACGCAATCTGTTGATACACGTCATGAACATATGCTTTTTCTAAAGCCACACTCCGAGCTTCTCGCTCTGTGCTCGAACTAAATTCCTCAGGTTTATTGTTCACATTGGTGGAGTCTGTGACTCCACATTCCGACTCCATATTAGTTAGTATCCGTTAGTTGTCGTCTATTAGTTGTAGCTTACTTACTCGTCCGGTATTTCAACGTTCACTACTATATATACTGTATCTGAAAATCCCTATAGGCCGTTTCAATGCACTTTCACCGTACCTTACCTTATTCGTCTACACACATTTTAAAATTGAAAATAACAAATTTCTAAATTATTGTGCACGGAAACAGTAATTTGTAACTGACTCCCACGCGTGCGCTCAGTAAAAGTTATAGTGAATTGCGATGTTTCCGTAGTTTACACTTTATGATCACAATTGTGGTAATAAAGTGCTCAAGTGGCAAGAAAGTTTTGCAGCCAACCTATACAAAGTTTGCGCAACTATGGATTTAGATGTGGAAGGTGGAGAAAGTAATGTCCCGAAGAATGTATGTACATGTAGGAAGTAGGGACTGATAATACTTTCACGGATATGAATGTTTCTATCAGTTGCATGAGTATCACTTTTATCGGCTCATGCGCTACTATATGCAGTCATAATGCTCTCTGTATACGGTCTGCATGCTTGTTATTTAATTCAACAAAGTGTTTGTGGCCTCAAGACGAACATAATATATAGAACCAAACAAAAAGAGAAATTTTGTAATGGCGTAAAGAACAAAAAATCTGTATCTGTGGTCATCCTGTGAAATGTAATTATGCTTGGGCTATACTATAGACTATGTGAATAGAATTGGGGTCTCTCAAACAATGCATCAAAGATATCTGATTTTTTATCTTTCTCTTAAAAAAGAAGCAGGAGCTATATGATGAACTCACTTAGCTAGTGAGCAGTCAAAAGTTTAAGTAAATATGTAAAGTCATAGTCATAGCATATCAATCAAAAGGGCTCTAGATCAAGTAATTTTCAGTGTTTATGGAAACTTGCGAGCTAAGGATAAAGCCACCGAGTCCAAATCTTAATTCTTTTTCTTCGGTTTTAACATCAAATAAATGACTGCATATAATTTTTATTATATTTTTTAAATTACAATAATTCGGGATCTAAACTCAACAAGTTATTCAATTCAAAAAATTATGAATAGGATGCTGCGGAAGTTGAGAACACTAACTATAATCATGACCATATAGAATACATTATAATCTCATATATTCAGAAATGACTTGCACAACTGAACAGTGTACAAACATTGGGGTACTCTAATAGTGAAAAAATGTGTGCTGTAAGTAAAGCACTTGTCGCAGTAATTCACTTGAATCTCTTGTTTCCCCTTTCTACGATTTTTTTGTTTCACTAAATAATTTAATTGAGTAAATTATACAAGCATTGTTGATTTCATAGTACTATTTATATTATCCGAACAATAAAACTCACAGAAAGAGCGGTGGGAGTGCAGATCTTTAACTACAAGCCTTAGCCTATTATAGTAAATCTACAAGATAGGGAAAAGCTGTCAATATTCCAATTGGCAAAAAGATCCCTCAATCAATTAGTTAGTTCCGTGGACCACAATATTTTAACATTTGACCAACAGTGCATGGTCGCTCACAGCACTCTTCAATGATGCTTCGTCTAAATCGTATCGATGGATGGGCTTTTGTGGATCCCGAGCTTACAAGTCCTAGGCCACCCGTGTTTGAATTCTCGGGCCACATCATGTCCAGTTCACTTGTATAGGCGTCGAAAGATCTACGGCCCCATGAATCCGATGAAGGGCTTCGAACTATTTCATTTCTTTCACGTCCAATCGACTCAATTGCGTTCCCAACGGGTTCCCTCAAGATCGTGTTTGGAAGTCCGTACATGATAACTCCTGTCAAAAAAATATACATATTTTAATATTTATTTTACGACATATCTATAGAATGCTCGAGTTCAAATTTAAGGCGAATAAAAATGTGTTTTTTCCAAAACTATACAACAGAATGTCAAATTTTTTTCTAATAAAAATTGAATAAGGATCGGGTCAGGCCTTATACGATCCAATCCGATTGCAACCTTAGCGCAAGTACTTAATCGTTGCACGATGCACACTGAATTTCGCAATGCGCTGCATTTAAAGTGGTTATGCGCTGTAGAAAATATACGTAGGTGAGTAAACATGGTTTTAGGGGCTGCAGTGAATGTGATGGGGCAATAATGTGAGCATATTGCGAAAAAGTAATATCTGTACATGTGTGTTCGCAGTCAAACCGACGGAGCATATAATAACTATGCGTTGTTAATTAGAAGGCTCTATATAGCCCTATTGGCTCAGTTTTGGAAGTGCTGCATGCTGCATGACCAAATTACATTTTTACAAAATCAGAATTTGAAAAAAAAAACTGTGAGGAAACACTTCAGTAGCAGTAAAACTAACGATTCCTTCCTTTTTCACGAAGCGTTATTAGATGCAACTTTGTCAGAATAGTATTTCTAAAACCAAAGTTTATCAAAATTCCTACATTAGTTTCGAGATATTTCAAAGAATGGGAGAGACAGTCAGCCTGACAGACAGACACATATCCGCAACACATAGAACATTGCCGGTTATGCGGTGTGTTGTGTAGGCTCATTGACGGCTTAGAAATTTCAAATAATAGCTTTCAACAATGAGCAAAAATCAGTTTAGAGAACATGCTTAAAAATTCCAGCAAATTATCTTGACGTTACATTTAAAAGAAATAAAATATAAAACATTTGGAATGTGGCAAGAAAATCCATGTTAAATGTCCATTTAAAACCGCTTGGCAACCATATATTGGATATCTGTCTATCTAAAAAATGCTTTGCTGTTCCAAAACGTAAGATGTTTTAAAAACGAGTGTATACTCAAATGAGTGAAATCGAGTGAGATTAATTTTTCACGGAACATATTTTGTAGCCTTCAAGTTTGAACATAATTTGTCCACTTGAGTTAAAAACACGATTGCCTTATTTTGCCTGCGTACTTGAGTTTTGAGACCTTATTTTTCATTGCACTTTCTTAAAGCCACCTTGAAAAATGCCATATTTTTACAAAACCAGTTCTACGGTTCGATAGAAAGCTGGTTGCCGTTGCATCATAATTTAGCTCTTTCCATGTATAAATAAAGGCGTAAAAGGGTGTAGCATATATAGTATCCCTTGACCGTCCTATTTCGTAGCTAACTAACTATTAAATAACGCACGGCAGTTAGGTTTTCATGGCGCGCCTAATTAAGCTTAATTTTGTCTCTTTTATGTGTCAATTTTTTTCGAGACGTGGAATAAAAAAGTCCAAAACAGTTCTGCCTTTTGTGTGTTTGTCTTTGAGACGCCAGAATGAAAAAAGTCTAGTCAGTTTTGTCTTTCATTGTAATTAACCCATCAAGTAGTTAGACGAAAGTACCACCGTGCATATTAACTTGTTATAGGGTCTTTATGTTTCTATATAGGCTATAGCTCGTTCTCTTTGTGATGTGTAGGCGACTGCGTACTTGCAATCGCCTACTATAGACGCACATTCCCGGTCATAATTTACTTTATGAGGACTATGAACACACAACGTGATTTACTCACAGACCTAAAACAACTATAGAATAATAAAGGGTTTAGTCGTGCACGTAATTTTGCCGTCCATAATACGGCAAGTATACCATGCAAATACATGGATTATATTTAAATTAATGTGTAGTGGTTATTCCTTTGATTCGTGAAATGGGACACCCAAACTCCTTAATATGCATAAAGAATAATACTAGCTAACTGAACTTACTGGTGGACATGGATGGGTCAGAGCGTCTTGAGTAGCCGGCATATTCGCCCCCACAGAGACCTCTCACTGCCTCAAGAAGACGTAAGCCACAGAGTTGAACAGGTGAGTTGGAAGATCTGCTCCGTGTGCTGGGTTTTGGTTGTAATATGATTGCGGAAAGAGCTCTTGTGGTAGCCTCCGCTGAAGAGGAGGAGGAGGAAGATCCATGGACATCCATGGCTGCAGACCAACTACTGTCCACTAGTCCCCAGACCAGCAAAAATCCAGTCACAATCATGCTTGTGTGCCAACACATTTTCATTAATCTGTTTGCGAATTTAAAAAATATAAATCTATAATGCCATTTTACCAGTGATGTAACTCTAATCGAGCTCCGCTCCACTTCACTCCGCTTCTCTCCGCTCCGTTCCACCCACACAAAAATTTTGGCGCTTCACTCCGCTCCAGTCCGCACAAAAATTTAATAGAGCTCCATTCCGCTCCAGTCAACTCAAAAATTTTGAAGCCCTACACTGCTCCAGTCCACCCACACGAAAATTTTGGAGCTCCGCTCCAGTTCAAACTAATATTCTGAAGCACCGCTCCGACCCGCTCCAGACTAAAAAAAAATTTTGGAGCTTCGCTCCAGCTCTGCCTCACTTCCCTACAGTCACATTACCAATTCTGGAGCTCCTTCCCTTCCAGTCTACTTAAAAATTGAAAGTTTTGCTACCGTTTCGTAAAACTTTTTGGAGCTCCACTCCGTTCCGGGAGTGGAGCTGACTTACATCACTAAATTTTACTCCTTCTTATCTGTACGACTAGAAATCCTACGATTAATCCAGTTTTCAGCTTTGTTCACAAATTGCTTGTCTGCCGCTTTCCAACTTCCAACTAACTAACTCGTTGGGTCAAACTCATAACATGAAAATTCGGCAAACCGAGCTAAAACCATATATTGCACCATAGTTACCCTTCACCATGATGAATCGGCCCAATTTTGTTCACATCATAATGAGTGACATCACACTCCCACTGACTGAAACTGATCGCACCTTTGATGTGTGAAAATAGCCTGGATTAATGTCTGTCTACCTTTGTGTAGCTGAAAGGATGGCTATCAAGACCTCCTGCATATTTCTGAATGCCAAAACACACTTCTATTTTAAAAATTAAGATAACCCCATTTTGCTCTTTTAAAATCTCGTTTTCATCCAGAGCTACTGGGAGAAGTATTGACAACTAATACTTTAGGTTCATAATAAAAAATTCATCGCGCATTTCTGAGTCATGTTACGAATAAATTGAGTCGAAAAGAACTTCAAAAACGTATTTTTAGTGCAATCAAATCAGACTGTGCATGTTGATCGACCGAGGTTTGGACTTTTAACATTATTGTGACAACTGTATGTACTGAACAGAAAGCCCTTCTCATGTATCATGCTATAATGTGATTCAGCTTGCAATCAAATGTGAAAAATTTATCTGAGCAATCCATTTACTTGAAAGATCTCAAGTTGAACTTTCTAAGGTTATTGAAAGATGTCAATAAGGTGGAAAAAAATTTCAATAAGATTCCATGAATTGACGCACTTTATCTATAATGAACATTCACTGCAAGGGATGATCTTTTTATAATGGTTGAAATACATCGGTCCGGATTTATGCTCATGCAATTTTAAAATCCTTTGTAATGAATTTTTTACCAACTAAAGAATGCGTTTTCACGTATACATACGAAAAAGGCTCATCTAGTTGAGATTTATAGTTTTGTTTCATCTTTTGTGATATTTAATATAGAAAAATTTTTTTTGAAAATACCGAGCATGTGATTTAAACCAACCATCTCTGGAGTCTCCAGATGAGCCCCTAAATTGCTACAGAAGGCTCAAGTCTAGATTACGATATGTTTTTGACAACATTTTTCTTGGAAGGGGCTAAAGAGAATAGGCGGTACATGAATATTGAAAGTATAATGTGTTTGAGATAGATTAGAGCGCAAAATAATTTGATATCACTAAAAAAATTCGCCATCATTGATTTTTGGCTATGCTTGATTTTTGGAAGGCATCCAAGTAGGAAAAAACATCGTTACTTAGAGACTTGACTGTATTGGCAAAATAAATTGACAAATAAGTTGGAAAGAAACGCGCTCAGTGCATGATATTTGTCTATAAGCAAGGATAGAGCAAAGGTTGAAGTAATAAATAAACTGCCTGCAAAACAGATGCAAATATGTAGCGGTAGCACCGGCATAGTAGTGTAAAAGGAACTTGAAACAGGTGGGCATTGGAAAAACCGATTTACCAAGCATTCAAACATCAACTACTGATAGACTTGCAATTTTTGAAGCCAGCAAACATCAAAGGACAAAAGTTTTTAATTTCCGTTAAAATTTCGTACGAATTGAATTAGTCAGTTTTTTGAGGTCAACTGTTGATATTGGTAACCTTTTATGTTGGAATATTTGAAATCAGTATCATCAATTATCAATTTATAATATTACGTGAAATTTTTCCATTAAAATTTATTAAAAATCGAATTACCTTAGGTTTTCAGGTCAATTATTGACTGTAGTAAATTTATACTGATATATTTGAAATCAGAATCATAAAAAACATCAGTGAGCAAACGATGTTTTTTTTTTCGTTATACTTATTCATGTTCCCAGTCTTCCCAGTATCCCGGTTTCCCAAATTTTTGCTTATTTTCGTACTTGTTGATCCAAATAATCTTTACAGCAAGTTATGTGTGCGTATCAAATTTCATCATATTCGCCCCAATATATTGTTACTAAGGATTTAATTCTCTGAATGTAGGAGATACATTAGTTGACTGATTTGGCTTGTTTTTACTAACCGAGCTTTCAATGCCCTTTGGTATATGCATACGAAATTTCATTCCCATCTACACACGAATGAACGGGAAAATAGACAGACGGACGAACCGACAGACAGACTTGACTGACAGAGTATAAAAATATGTAGCTACTGCTCCATCATAAGTAACTGTAGATTGCCCAGTACACAATATTTGTAGCTAACTAAATGTTGGCGTCATTATCTTTGACTACAGCTGTTTTAGGTGACCTAATCTTCAAGCTCTTTCGTTATATATCCCTAAATCTTTTGAGATAATTGATAAATGTCTGTAGCTCAAATTCAGTCCTACATTATCCAAAGCTACACTTGTATAGTTGGCTCATACGAACTAATTAAACCTCAACTTCACTCCATGCTAATTTGCTCACAGCTTTTGGAGGAATGAGGCCAGTGTATGAATTGAAATGGAGAAAAAAAAGATCACTTACATGTAGGAAATTGAAGAGAAGGAATCTTATAAGAGTTCGTTTGTGACAGTGGACGTTTGTGAGTTGCTTTTTGTTAGGATCATTCAGATTTAGTTAGAGAAAGCAGCACACGTGCTAATTGTGTGATTAAGAGATGTCTGGAGCAATATTGTTGCAAAAGAAGGAGCGTCGTCAGCCGACACTCACTCCTAAACAATGGACGTTCTAACCCAATAATTGGTATTACTAGACTAGACATTTCTTCAGCTCCACATTTCTCTTTATATAGGTAAGCGAGCAGACAGGTCCATGGCTATCTCAAGTCTCTATAACATTCCCCCAACTCGACAGCATCCCACCTACCCATCATATGTACTGAATCATGTTCGTCGTACTTACTTGTTGTCGTTGCTTGCACTCACACAAACCCACTCACACACACACACACACTGTAAACCAACTCTCCCCATCCTTAGTGCTAAACTTACATGAATTTTCATCATCACACGTAATAGTATGCAGGCCGCTCATAACTCTCCTCTCAGACTGTTTATTAACGAGAAGTCGCACTTATCAACTATGGCAGGGGCAGTAGCACAGACTCTAATTTATCTCTTTCCAGTCATCTGCTTCTTCAAAACACAGGTCACACTTTTTCATCAAATGCAACTATTTTTACCTTTTTATAATCCCCGAATCCGTAAATCAGATCTGTGATCTGTCAAATGTGAAAACAGGCGACCGCTCTCAAATGCATGCTCATTTAGCCATATTATCTCAAAAAGCTCCATTTGGTATTTGCCACTGCTTTAGTTTGAAATTGTGATTGCGATGTAACGTACGTAAGATATGGATGATTACTTCAGAACTAGTCCTAGATGCGGACTTCTAAAAGGCCTATGCGTTTAGTCATTTGAGATATTTGAGCAAAAGGGTTTACTCTCGGGTGGGAAAAAGAGATGAAAAATTTGACTTATGGATAAAATAAATGACGACCTCTAATGAAAACACCTTATTTACAGTGAAGTGTCCGCATTTGGTCACAATGCGTTATGGTGATGATGCTGGGATTGAGATGTACTACTCCTCTTCTATAGAATAGCCATTCATTTTTCATCACTGTAATGTAAATATCATCACAGTGACAGCAGTACTCCTCCACAAATTCTGCCACTTTATTTCAAAGTCATTTACGCATCCTCTTTAGCACCATAACAACTGAAGTAAGACAATAACCAGGGTCTTCAGAGTCACACAGTGCCACATTATATAGATTAAAACCACAACTAAACATCACAAGAAAACGTCAACTGTTGACAACAAACAACAAAAGCACAGAGATATTAAGATCATAAATTACTCGGCGAAATAGGAAATTATCAAACTGGAAGTACTAATTTCCAAAACTAATTGCATGAATATTTTCATTAATAAAAAGCTCATACATATGGCCCGTAGCTGTAAAATGATGCGAAGCAAGAATATCTTACATAATTTGAAGTCATAACCACTACATTTCTCTATTACATTTACGATTAAAAAATAAAACAAAGAAACTGAGAAACTGCTAAATACATCCAAGACCTTTAATAATATAGGTTTCAGAAGATGGACGACAGCTGTAAAAGATGTAAAGAAGAGTTAGAAATCTTAAATCAAAAATCAAATATGGAGAACTCAATATCTTTTATCTTTATGGAGAGTTGAACATGCGTTTTTAAAGATTAACTCATGCAAGTGGTCTACAATTAATAATGTCCACGAGCCACCCAATGCTTTTACTGGACGATCTAAGACGTCCAATTGCAAATATTTTTTCCAAGTAAACTTTTATTTTGAGTTTTTAAGATCTAATTTATAAGCACTTGTGATATACCAACGATAATAGTGCAATAGATTGAGGGAATCACTTAGTATTCATGACTTAACTACAAAAAATCTTGAAACTAGGGAATGGCACGTGTCAGGTTGAAACGTTTCAAAACAGTTCAGATTCAAATCTAAACTTGTAAAATCATTTCATAATCATCAAATTAAATATTTAAATAATTTAATAAGAATGAGTAGTCAAAACGAAGATATTTCACCGGAAAACAGTGAAGATATTCTGCCAGAAAGCAGTGAAGATGGATTTAAACCTTATTATTAATATTTATAGTATAGTTATTTAAACCGGTCATTTATTCTAATTTAATATTTGACACGTTTGACACGCGGTTCGTTTCGTGTCAAAGAAGTGAACCGACACGAAAATTCGGTTCGTTTCAATGGCTCGACACGACACGAAATTGCCGGTTCGGTCCGTGTCAAGCTATTGACACGAAACGAAACGAGAATATTGACACGAACCGACACGTGCCATTCCCTACTTGAAACTGGTTTTGCGATGATGATCTAATCTCTAGCAAACCTTTGATTAAGGTTTGTTCGCGGGGTTGTTTTGATGGAAGAATGGTTGACTATTGACTCGGTGTTTACGAAAAATCGGATAGACTTAGGGAATGGCACGTGTCAGGTTGAAACGTTTCAAAACGGTTCGTTTCGTTTCGTGTCAGGTTCGTGTCAGTTAATTTTTTGAAACGTGTCAAAGGATGACACGAAACGTTTGACCCGTGTCAACTCGTGACACGAAACGATTGACACGTGTCGAACCTTGACACGACACGAAAAATTCGTGTCGACACGCGTGTCAAACGTGTCAACCAACCAACAACGCGTGTCAAATGTAATGTAAAGACTCTTTTTTCAAGCATGGTATTAACAAGCAAGCTCATAGTGTACTCTTCAAACTTTGTCAAAAAATTCCAACGTTGGGATTTTGGTTTTTTATGACTCAAACTGAAGTTTAGAAACAAAATGACAGCCTCGTTTTACAAGGATAGGAAATACCTAAAAATTGAGATAGAATGCCGTTGAAAAATCAAAATGGGGCTCAAGTTGCTAAATCTTATTTAACCAATTTCTGAGTATTTCTTCTGTTATGCGTAATTCGTGAGCAATCATGCCACGCTGTTGTCATCCTTCATAGAAAATGAATGATTTAATCAACAAAAGAGAAAATTTGCGACTCAAATTTTACAGATTT
>Ga0210040_10005219_pt1 | contig 16635 bp, 22 predicted proteins | sample CryGeyCG12114_NA_FD_185462 | JGI IMG/M metagenome (GOLD analysis project Ga0210040, IMG submission 185462) | Groundwater microbial communities from aquifer - Crystal Geyser CG19_WC_8/21/14_NA (SPAdes) (version 2) | ecosystem: Environmental > Aquatic > Deep subsurface > Groundwater | place: USA... | reverse complement strand
GATAAGAACTTAATATTATTGACATAAAAAATCACTTAAGATTCATAAGTGTATAAAAAGTACACATTAGGAAGTTGCTACAGTGAGAAGATGTAAAGTTGTTGTTCAAATACAAAGAAAGGAGAGATAGTGAAATGCAGTGAGATGAGATAAATCAACAGAAAATTAAGTGATTGTCGTGGAAGAGAAGCCATCGAATGACCCTATTTTGTGGAATATAAGGGTTTCAATCTTTTGGCGCACTTGACGCGATCAGTCATTTGGTTAGTTGCCATTTAGCTCAATATGTCAGTGTTAATCAATGAACTTAATGAGAATGCCAAAATTGCACGGGAACAAGCACTTTTTGGAAACTATGAGACCTCCTCGCTCTACTACCAAGGGGCTGTGCAGCAAATTCACAAAATTATTGCCCAGACTACTGAACCACATCGAAGATCGAGGTGGCTTGAGGTGAGTGATGAACTATATGTTTACACGTGGTCTCGAATTGAGAGTGGTGCCAATGGCTTTCAAGTTCATCCCTAATTTTATTGATTTTTAAAATTTTAGCTTCAACAGCAGTTCGTAAAAGAATATGAAGGCGTTAAAGGCTTGGCAAATCTCCTAACTATGTTTCGGACTGATGGTAGTGGTGGGGCTGCTGGGCCAGCTCCAAGAATTAATTGTTTTGAAGAGCCGACGAGGGATCCTGATCTTTGGAGTCCGTTTTCGAAGCCTAGGGATCCTGATGTATGGCCACCCCCACCTGATAGGTGATTATAAATGCAGATTATTGTTCAATTTAGAATACGAGTGAGTTGTTGTCTGCAGTGTCTGACCCGTTATTTATCCTCAATTTATTTTCAGGCCTGCTGCAAGTCAGCCAGCGCCTCGACCAGTGCGTCGGCCTGGTGCAGCAACTTCTAAATCAAATGCGTCTGGGAAAGGAGGTTCTTCTACAGCCCTTGGGAGGAATGGAGTTCGGGGTGCTGGAAAGGATACCAAAGCTGCAACTGCGAAAGGAGGAAGAAGCAATGCAAATACTGCCTCCAGCAAGACGGTCAATAATAGTAGTAGTTCGAAAGGAAATGGAGCTGAAGCAGCTTCAAAAGAAAAAGACGGTGCTTCTCAAGATGAAAAACAGGAGAGTGAGGATGAGAAAAAATTTGATCCTGAATGTCGTGCCGATATGGATTTAGTGGAAATGCTGGAGAGGGATATTTTGCAAAAGAATCTAACTGTTCGATGGGATGACATTGCAGATCTAGAAGATGCAAAAAACCTCTTACAAGAGGCTGTCGTGCTTCCAATGCTTATGCCGCAGTTTTTCACGGTAAATTATGTTTCCACAAACAGCAGTTACAGATGAATATTATTTTACTTAGCTGAAACATGAACTGTTGAATAACTATCTTAACATAAAACTTGATTTTGATTTTATAACTTTTTGTAGGGAATTCGTCGACCCTGGAAGGGTGTTCTTATGGTTGGTAAGTAATTATCTCAAAAAATAAATAAAGATAAAAATAGTGTCTTTCGCTCTCCTTTATTTTTATACCTATGATGTTGTTTTTTTTCCTTCGATGCTTATTATTTATGGCATTTTTTTCATTTTAGGTCCACCTGGAACTGGAAAAACGTTATTAGCAAAAGCTGTAGCCACAGAATGTGGAACGACATTCTTCAATGTCTCATCTTCTACTTTAACATCCAAATACCGTGGAGAATCTGAGAAGCTAGTTCGCTTGTTGTTCGAAATGGCTCGATTTTATGCACCATCCACCATATTTATTGACGAAATAGATTCCTTATGCTCACGAAGAGGATCGGATACTGAACATGAGGCTTCCAGACGTGTCAAATCCGAATTGCTTATAAACATGGATGGTATCAATGCTATGGGGGATGAAGATGATTTTAGAATGGTCATGGTTTTGGCTGCTACTAACTTTCCTTGGGATATTGATGAAGCCTTACGGAGACGATTGGAAAAACGAATTTACATTCCATTGCCTACTTGTGAGTAACCAAATTATTAAAGTTGCCTATGATGGTTTTCACACCAAAGTAGTTTTGCCTTCTTAAATTAACTCAACTCATCTATTTGTTAACATTATAGTTGAAGGACGACTGAAATTAATGGAGATTAATCTTCGAGAAGTCACGGTTGAACCATCTGTGAATTTGAATAAGATTGCAAGTAAGTTAGAAGGCTACTCTGGAGCTGACATCACAAGTGTTTGCAGGTAATGTAATTTTTGTAATGCTGTTGTTTAAATTGCATTTTATAAATTTTTAACGATACTGACTGAATTTTTTCGACATTAAACAGAGATGCTTCTATGATGTCCATGAGACGTAAAGTTGCAGGCCTTAAACCTGACGAAATCCGTAGTCTACCGAAAGAGGAGCTAGATTTACCTGTAAGCCAACGAGACTTTGACGAAGCCATAAAAAAGTGCAACAAAAGTGTCAGTCAAGAGGATCTAGAAAAGTATGAAAAGTGGATGGCCGAGTTTGGATCTTACTAACTAACTAATCAACCATAATCATATATTTTCCTAAGGTCCGTTTAATTCAGGTAGTTAGGGATGGGCTTTATCTACTGCAAGTTATTTAACGTTATTTCTTCACCATTGCCATTCCGTCCATTTCCAATTCGTTAGGTTTTACTAATTATTGATCGTTCGTTTTGTGGATACAAAGCTGTTTAGACTCATGCTGATGCTCACCAGATACATTCAACAAATAAATTTTAATAATTTTATGATCTAACTAATATTAATTTGATAACATTAGTACTATGCTGTAGAGTTTCAACTATAGTATAAACCTAGCTGAAATTTTTGTTCCTCACCCTTCCTTTCTGTTCTGAACGTTTTTAGTATTCTTTTAACTATATGCAGCACTGCAACATAGTCGCACTAACTAAACTGGTACTGGTACAATATTATTACAATTTTAACCACCATCACATACTTTGTTTGTATTTATAGCGTAATGTTGATTTAATTTTAATTACTGTATGTTCAAAATTAAAAGGAAAAATTTCAGTCTAAAGTTATTGGACTTTAGCTGTTTTATCCTGGTTTTGTTGGTAGCAAAATTCAACAAAAAATTGTAAACTCGCTATTGTGGAAGTCCATTTTGATTTCGGACATACAGTAACTATAGTGCTCAGTTTTTTGTGAGTGAAAGGAGCTTTCTCAGTAATGCTTTTTAACTCATCATAACTACTTGTGATACTAGATTTCATTAATTCCTATGGTATGGGGAAACAGGGTGTGCACCAAGGGGGCTGACGCTCCTATTAAATATCCTTCGTTGATTCAAAGTACATGATCATTCGTATTCATAGCTTAATTAAATTATGTGCCTCAAGCAAAAGGCTTGCTTTATTTACTGGATGATTTCTTCGGAGTGTCCGTACCTTCTAACAAAATCTATATACCTTGGTGTGTACCTAGCCCCATATGCATTAACCTTGTTTTTGGTTTTTAAGTAACCGACTGACCTCATTGTAATAATTTGTAACTTATTATTTATTATTTTAATTGTAAGTTGAGCAACAAAAGTCATTTAGTAGGTCTATCCTTTAACAGGACTAACTCTCAGTGCCTTTTATATTTTGTTGTTTGGCTGAGCCATACTATGCATGTAAGCAAAAAAGCTAATAATAATAAAACTATCAATTTTAATTTGTTATCCTTTTATTTTATTTTATTTCATTTAATTAAATCATATTTATACTCCTTCAGTTCCTTAGTTAGTATAGCATTTGCAGGAGTCAAAATGGCTGCGCGACTAAACTTCAGATATTTGTCATTTGTCCAGGAAATGCAACTCATTTGAATTCAATCAACCGAAAAAGCAAGTATTTGACAGTTTGACAACGACTGTATGCTTTTTCTCCTTCAATCGATTCAAGAACCAAGCAAAGGATTTGTTATAATATGAAGGAAAATGGAACTCACTAAAAATTCATGACATTTCTCATGAACTCCTATTAGTCCAAAATGCTTTGTGGGTTTTTCATGAGCTGGCAATTTCGGCATGCACACTGACTCAACTCGACTCATGCATGAGAACAAGTCAATGCGCTGGAATAGGAAGGAGCATGTGTTCGCCCAACCAAATGACTGTCTGTGTCACGAATATGGACTGGTGTTTTGCACCGCAGCACCGATTGACTGTTATTGGCTCTTTTCTACCTGTCAGTTTGTATTCCACGTTGCATATCTATACTGTCCATAGTTACACCGCAAAAACTTGGATCCACCCTATTTGAAAAGAATTTTTTTGGGACCACAGTAAAATTTTCCCTTTGAGAAAAAAATCACTGCAGGATCGCAAACTGACAATTCACTCGAAGGTTCTCACGGGTCAAAATTCATTGTGTATTGTGACTAAGGCTTACAAAACGTCTTTTACAGATAGAATTACAGAGAGTTTTAAATGCACAATTCCCGGTATTGATTCCGAATCCTCAACTTTTAAGCAATGATATTACACAGTATATGACATGCGAATTCCACTTCAACTCATGCTGACACTTTTCTTGTATGTATTGTCAGTCCATAAGAAAAAGAGCAGTAGTACATTTGCTCTTCAATATTTTTTAACTTACCTCCTAATCTATTTAGGTCGAGTAGTTCCCTTTAAACACCATAAATACCTAACCTTAGCGAGTTTTAAACTCAATCATTTCACAATACTATTAGCCACTTCGGGAAACCAAAATTGTGTTCGATCTTTGTGACAATTTTTTTCATTAATTTGGGAAATCATATATCTTTTGACACTTCATGGGTGGCGGAGCAAGTAAGTCACGCATTTGTTTTACTACTGTATAAAAAAATTTCACAATTCTGGCGCAAATGATATCATATTATCATGCAAACTTAACTAACTAACTAGTCACGGTTTAGCTTGCACATAATATTATTGCATGGCTTTAGTTAGTTAGTTAACAACCCAAAGTACACCAAAAACTTAACAGCTCTCAATCATTTTTATTGCATGCATAATTGGCTTCTTGCCATGAGTTAGTTTATTGTTGCATATTTCTCCTTAAAACCCACAAGGCCACAAAAATTGAGTAGCACAATTCATTCACTCAAAAGATCATGTATTTAACACTAAAACAACGAAAAGCTGCAAGAAAGCACACAACTCAAAAACTACACATCCTATGATGAATTCATTATTACTAACTAAACTACTACTGCATTGAGTACCATTGTATCGAAATCAGTTTTAGTTATCGTGCTCTACTAGTTTTTACTGTGCACAAAGGCAATAATAAATTGTAAGCTAGATCACTCATTTTCACAAGGTGTGACCACAATGCATCGGAAGTCTGCATTTGTAGACGTCCACGAAAATGAAGATGGTGGCAGTGGATGTTCAGAATACGAATGTGAAATATCATATCCTCCTGTGCCTCCGATCAATGGATCCCAAAGTGAACAATTTTCCTCATCCCAAGCACTCTCATACTGGTACTGGATGAACGCCTATACGAAATACATTGAAGAAGGGACTTCTGGAGTGTAAGTTGAAGTTCAATCATTAAGTCGCTGTATACATGTAAAAGAATGGTGGTATAAACATAGCCGACTTGTAAAGTCATGATCAATTGAGTCAAGTTAAGCAAAAAAAAGTTAGTTTTGCCCTCAAAATAAGAATAGTTCATGCTTGCAAGCCATACCGTGGGCCCCCGTTTTCTTGTTCACGAGCAAATCCAATAGTTCCATTGAACTTATACTAGTTAGTTATAAAGTTTCCTTGTGTAGCATAACGAGCGACACGCATTATCGACCTGGGAAATTAAAAGTATAGTAAGCATACATACGTAGCATATAACTAAAAGCAGATTTGAGCTCCCCCACATTATGTTTAGTTTTAGCCTAGGAATGAAAAAATTGCTAGTTTTAGTTTCAACATGCACAGCCAATGCATGCGCCTGTGCTGTGAATAATTTAGTATGGAATTCAACTTTAATTCTTAGAGTTATCATAGATTACAACATAGACCATCGACACATATTCGTTTTCAAGAATATTGGATTTTACAAATCAAGTTTTCTCCGTTTGTTCTCTTATCCAAATTTTACGGAGAAAAATTTGCATGTGTTTGTTCCAGTTTTTGTACCATATTTACGTATATGAACTTTTTGCAAGCATGCAGGACATTAACTCTCGACTTTCACTCATTCAAAGTTAGGTAGTTTGCATTATGTGTATGCAGAAGCAGAGCAGACTGAACTAACTAACTATATGGGGACGGAGTAACCAAACCGATAAAAGAACAGGAAGTAAATGCTGGATACAGAACACCGGTGAAACTCATATAATATGCTGGGGCTGTATTAGTAGCCCAGATATGACTAAAAACGTTCGCAGGTCAATACACTCTGTCAGCCTTTATTCCCAACACTGGTTAAGTGAAGTACTGACTGACTAGGCTCTCATTTTAATGCTCACTCCATATATTCTTACTAGTTAGTTATTTGCGCATTCGGAAAAAAAAGAAAGTGATTGTCCATGATATTTTATGCGCCCTGTTTTTTTCGGGTATCATGAGACGATTGAATGAAAGTGATCCACAATATTATGTTGGGTAGGAGTTAGGAGTGAATGGTTTATTATATTACCTGGGCAGCCCTAAAATCCATGGGCTACGTCTTATAACATTGTTTGCAGTGTGCGGGTAAACACTTTGAAAAGTGAGGTCCAGGCAGACGAGAGTCTGGGGGAAATTCCCTATAAGTTCATTCGGGACGCGTTTGCTTATCGTGGTGACCTTGAATTCGTGTTGAATAACCGGATTCAATTTCACTGGAGAAAATCTTTGTGAATTTTGGAGGGGTTTTAGTCCAAGTAAATTTTTTGTGTGAAAAAAATAGACAGTGTCTTTGGAAAATACTTGAACATTGAAAAAGCAGTGCAATAGTCCAAATTTTAGGCACGATGGCATACTTCGGGTCTATTTTTCAAGAATTTTTCAACGATCCATTTTTTGCGTAAGTGTTTTTGAACTATTAGTAGCTAGTTTTATTAATGTAATGATTTGCAACAATATTTTATGTGGAGTGCGTCATTTGGTCGACCAAGCTATGCTAATGATAATTGAGACATAGCGTGCAACATGTTTTCTGTAAGCAAGTCTTGGTTTCATTTTTAACATGATTTATAGATCTTTGAGTACCATGGGTCAAGTTAGGTTAGGAAATATATTTTATTTGAGCATTTTAAAAACATTCAGAAAACAGGATTGCTTTAGTTCGTTCTTGTTTGTTCAATACTATTCTGACTGGCTTTCTGTGAACTATTGATTTAATTTCGGTTTGCTTGAACACAAAACTTGACTCCAAATGCTGTTGTAAATCTATCTTTCAATCTGCTATCTAAGGCAAAAATTGGCGCACTCATGGTGTTCGTTTGTTACACCACGCGTTTCGCATGCATCAGAATAACTCATTTGTTCACAAACAAGTACTAGCTATCAACCCCACCTGGACTGTTATTGAAGTCACATTCTGCAACATTTTCATTAAATTCTTGTTCGACGTTGTAAACAAGCAACAATCAAAAGTTAACTAAAAAACCATATGCATGCATAATATAACTCGTGGTTGGGTGAATGATCTAATTTGTCTTCTCCTCAGGTGATGACAAAAAAACACGATGCAAACATATATATATATATACTAATTTTACTTTCTCCATTGTCCCACCCAAAGGAAATTCGATGGCACTAGACTATAGGCATCCATTTTCTCACCTGCTTGTGTACAATAGAAAGCATACAAAAGGAATAGGAAATGACTTATGGAGCATACACTCAAGTCAACAACCTTATTATTTGCTTTCTTTTCTTAATAATATATTTCTTTTTATACCATAATCTATATTAAAACAGCATGTACTTAAACGTACAATGCAATTTTACTGTAAAATGTACTCACTTGTATTTCACAGTTAATTCATCCCCTTTTTTCAATCACCTAACAAAAACTTTCTCCATTTTTACTCTGACATAACAAATGTACAATGCATTTAAAACATTACAGAAAGTTTCTAATGTATGATAATCGGAAATAGTGAGTTGAAGAGTAGAGCTAGCAAGCAATTTGTTTTTCATAAATATTAGTGTACTATTCCAAATACAGAGACCGCATTGCAAACCGTGCATGCTTTGGTTTGTATGCATGCATTTGTAATATGCGCCAGCAGTTCAAAACAGTTTCAACATGGCAGCGCATTGACCCACATTTATTCTTGTCAGTGACAGCACTCTAAGCCCACGAAGGACTAACAAACATGGTTAGTAAGTAAGTAAGTTAGTCTGAATTTGGGCGGCCAGTCTGTCAGTCGCTATCATAATGGAAATTTGTGTGTGTACCTGTATATAAAATAAGCTGCCTTTGTTCCAAGCGTAACTTTTCTGTTGGTTTGTCTTCCATCCGTTTTTGGGATAACAGTACTTTCACTTTATAAAAGTTTCAAATTTTTAGTGAATATAGACAGTTAACGTAGTGTTTTCCAATCTCTGGGATTCGGTTAATCAAGTGTTGAAAAAATGAGTAGAAACATACAGACCAAATGAGAATGAGAATAAAACTTCCACCGCTTTTCTCATGGTAATAATTTGACTTTTTTGCATAGGTTTTACTCAATTTTTGTAAGTTAAATTTTAGCATGCATGTATATTTTACTTTGGTAAGCATTAGATTGTTGAATTCCCTGTAGCCAATTATGATCTAAGTTATTAAATATTGGTAATGAATGTCCGGTGCCCTATTCCTGAAGCATTATCAGTAATTAGGCCAAGTTCATCCGAAAACAATAGGTAGTCCTACCTAGCATTCTCATTATGAATTCATTGAATCTATATTCCCTACTGAGTACTGAAATAGAATGAGCATTGAAAGTTTCAGACAGTTGACACTGACATTAAAATTTTGTGTCAATGTGACCATATTGGATCTATTGAAAACTTTTTAACACTTGTGCCAGGAAACTAGCATGAAAACATTTATGGACACATAATAAATCGGTTTGATAGTGACCCAGTTCCGTCAACTTATTTTATTTGTCATATAAATTTCACTGACTAGCACATTGTATGTGATTGAGACTGGCAATATTCATAAGAAAAGTGGGAATGGCCTTGCTAAAACTAACTTTCTCCATATAATTGGGGACAAGAGCTCACATAATGTAAATAATATCGCTTCGTTTGGCCTTTATGTTAACATGTGAGGTGTGTTTCTCTTCTCCCAGCCATTGGTAGTAACAGATTATATTTACATAGGCAGTACTGAGGTAATGGAAAAGTTACTTTTACCTCCACACTTTACTACGCTGTGATTTTCTTCTGGAGAAAGTTGCCTCCAATTTGTGTTCCTAGCATTCATATTTGACATGTTAAATTGCAAGTATGAGCCATTAGTTCGATCTTCAAACTATTTCACATGTCAATAGCTCTTTGTAATACCTACAAACTCCAATGGTTAGAACTATTCTTCCACCGTCTGTATCTATAGAGTTCACTATTCACTACAGGTGAATATTTCACGTGATATTAAAAACACTTATCCTTACTGGTGAAGTTAGCAATAACATTTGTATGTAATTTTTTAAAGCAGTCCACCTCCAGTGCCAGCACCAGGACCCAGACATAGTCTAAATCAAATGGCCAGGATGATGGACTCGTTGATTTTGGACCCTTTTATGGGAAATCCACACCCGTTCGGTGGGACTAAAAGCAGACCTCAAGGAATGCTGGATCATGATAGCAAGCCAGTAGGCCCGGTTCGTCCCAGGATTAATAGTAACTACTGCAACCAAAACTATTCAGCTGCCCGACGTCAGTCAAACAATCAAAATAATTGTAACAATAATCATGAGGCGACGAATGGGGAATATTTGCCAAGTAATCCAAATACAGCAGGAGCTCGGGGTTGGGGGGATATTCGGACGGAAGGGAAAAAGAATGAGGATTGCTGGAAAGCGTCATTGCGAAAACGAGATACTGACATTCAACCTACTTTGCCAAATATATCAGGCAGATCACGGTACGTTTTACACTCATAAAGATTGTACGTTCAGATGGCTTGAGTCTGCTTTAATTTTTAGGGGAATTGGGTGAGCATTGTTTATCTTATCTTTGCTCCACATCTTGAGTAATTCACATGCAACAAAATTATAGTATATACTAAATGCATGGTTTGCAGAAAGGGATGCCCACTTAAATATTGAGTACACTCTGCATAAAATATTAAACATATCAGTCAACTTTAACATTTGAATTATTGACTGCATTTGAAAAACCGAGCATAAATATACGGATCATTTTGCAACATAAATATTGATCCTTCTAAATAAAGACTCATTAGCAACAAAACTGCTTTTTTCAGGTCAAATTCACAAAGCAATCCCAGCTCCGGAAGTAGCACAGAAAATGGATCTATTAATGCGAGCAACAATGTACCAGGTTGTAATGGTGGACTAACGAGTTCACGGAAATCCCGGTCTATCGACCGGATCCCACGTTTGCCCGATCATCATGTGAGCAGCACGGCTGGTAGACAAAGAGCTACATGGAAAATCCCACCTGCAAGGCGCACTTCGGATGCGGCTCGCTCAACTTTACATCGACTAACTGGCTATGGAAAAGAGGCCCAAAATTCTCCCAGGACCAAATCTGATGGGGAAGTGGACGTAAGAATGATTTTTAGTGTCCAAGCTCTATATAGTTGATAGTATATGGCTAGAATCCTACAATAAATGAATCGAAAACACCACATAATGATAGATGCAGCCATATATGTGGCGATGTGTGCATGTGTGACACAGCAAATATTGTGGACTGACTAACTACTGCTATTTTCATGCTTTATTTTGCACTTTAAGGTATCAGACGAAGAGAAAAAAGAAGACCGCCGATCATTTCAAGGCGTAGGTTGGGAGAGTCATTTAGTAGAAATGTTGGAACATGAAGTTCTGTCCAGAAATCCTAATGTGTCCTGGAAAAGTATCGCCGGATTGCATGAAGCCAAAGCTTTGTTACAAGAAGCCGTAGTGCTCCCACTAATTATGCCAGAATTTTTCAGGGTGAGTAGAAACAGCTTCAACACATTAACAACACAGTTTCGTAGATATTAAAGGTCAAAGTTAACATTGCAATGACCAAAATTTTAGGGCATTCGGCGTCCATGGAGGGGTGTTCTTATGTTCGGTAAGGTTAATAACCATTTAACACTTAAAAAATTATTCAAGTTCAATACCAATATTAAATAAAAAAAATTTACTTTCAGGTCCACCTGGAACTGGGAAAACATTGTTGGCCAAAGCTGTAGCCACAGAATGCAACACAACTTTCTTCAACATTTCCTCCTCCACCCTGACATCAAAGTTTAGAGGGGAAAGTGAAAAACTGGTCCGTCTTTTGTTCGAAATGGCCAGGTATTATGCTCCAACTACTATTTTCATAGATGAAGTGGATTCCCTTTGTTCCATGCGTGGGACGGATTCGGAGCATGAGGCATCCAGACGATTCAAAGCTGAGTTGCTCATTCAAATGGATGGCATGTTAGCTGCTACTCATGATGATAAACCTGTGATGGTTTTGGCAGCTACTAATCATCCGTGGTAAGTGAAAAGGATATTTTAGAGAAAATAAAACAAAGTGTAGTCCGTGTATAGAAAGCTTTCGTTTTTTAGGGACATTGATGAAGCATTTCGTAGAAGATTTGAAAAACGGATTTATATTCCCTTGCCTACCTGTAAGTACTAAAGAGAAACTAAATTAACTGTAAGGATTCCAATGCGTACTAATGAAATTTACTCTCTAGTGGAAGCACGGGAATCTTTACTGGCCTTAAGTTTAGAAGAAGTGACAGTAGATAAAGAAATAAAGTTGAAAGAAATTGCCAAGAAGTTAAATGGATATTCCGGAGCTGATATCACAAGTGTATGCAGGTAAAAGATCACTCATTGACTTTTTTTAAATTCAAGTCAGTTTTTTTTAAATTTTGACTGTGATATATGTTTTTGACCATGTAGGGACGCGGCTATGATGACAATGAGACGGAAAATAGCAGGACTAACCCCTGAGGAAATTAAATCTATGAAAAAAGAAGACTTGGATACGCCAATTAGCGTAAAAGATTTTGAGGAAGCTACGGGCCGTTGTAAGCGCAGTGTATCGGAGAACGATGTGAAACGTTATGAGAAATGGCTGAAACAATATGGATCCCAATAAATTAAGCCCAAGGCGAAACGTGAATATAGAATAAAAAGCAATGTGATGCAAATTTAAATTCATAATTTACTTATCGTCTCCGTAATAATAGAGACTGAAAATATAGTATGGGGTAATATGAACGTGTTTGAAGTTTGGAAGGCAGATCTAAAATCATATAAACTGAATACTTTCATCAATTAGTTAGTTAGTCAGTTAGAGGAATCTAATCAATCTAATTTTTATCACTACTCTACTATATACATATTATTATGTAATCTCATTCTTCGCAATCTCATCGTATGGAAAAGAATTTAAATATTTATACATAAGAAAATAAAAACTCGCGTCATTTTCCAAAAACCGCAACTCACCAAAATCATAAAGGATTTAATCAGCTTGCCTGTCGTTCACAAATTTTCCTTATTCATTTCACATATAACAATTCTATAACACGATAGATAACATTAACATTTGAGCGATACGACTATTTTGTTTTGCAGCATATCCATTGCTTGTCTCCAGATAGTACACGCCTTTTAGGCCATGGGAACTAAGAATGCAATTTATGTACGATGGATAATGCAGATGTGTTGCCTTTTTATGGAAGCTCGATAGAATACACAGGAAAACCAAATGGACTTTCATTTACTGAATTCCCCGCAGTCATACATTACACTGCACACGAATTAATTCTTCCCATCCACAAGTTATATCTTTGCGAACCAACAACACACTGTACGTGGAACAAGTAAAACACAAAAACACTAGGTTTTTTAAGGTGAGTTGGTTGATTAGATAGGAAAGAAGTATTCAATTTCTTCATTGACCACACTGGAAACTTTATCGTTTTGTTTTTTAAGTTTTTCGGTTCGAACCCTAAGTTAGTAAGTAATGTGGTGTAAGGCAAGATAAGTCGGTTTGAACAGGCAACAATAACAATTTTCCACAGGAAAGTAAGTACTAGTCGTTTTCATGTCTTTTCGTTGATGCAATCGAATCACGGCACTGTACACAGGAATTTCTAAAAACTGAAGGATTGCAGGGTGTAATGGTGCATGTTTAAGTAAAATTAGTTTGTTTTCTTGGATGATGGTCGGAGTCTCCAAGCCCCTACTAACTTGGATGCAAATAGAATCGAAAATAAATGGATTTGAAGAGCTGCCACTAAAAAGACGTACCATAGGACGCCATATGGGTATCCCTGAAAGGAGCAAACGAAAAATTAATCCTCGCCATTGAAACTTTTGTTGTACTACTGTTGCATGTATGTATGTTGCATATGTTTTATTGTTACACACACTCACCTGCCACACCTCAATATTTTTGGTTGAACGAGTATTCCAGTATGTCCAAACGTCAGGGAAAAATTTGAACAATGCGATGATTACAGGTAGTAGACCACTTCCAATCGTACCTCCTAAATAAATTTGCATGGATTGGACATTATTTTTCCGAATAGCTGACAATCCTACGAATGCTGTTGGTAAACTAGCACACCACCAATACTCCCAGAAATGTGGCTGGAGACAAAGGTAAAAAATATTCCATTATTTTGAACACAATTTGGTTTTTCAGTTAAATAATTTACTCAATGCAATTCAAAATACTAAAGCAAGCGTAGTACCTTAGGAACTTCCAATTCTTCTAATTCTAATACAAATACGTCCATTCGATCTAACAATGTGGGAGCGAGTTTAATGAACATGACAAAGAATAACAGGATGTGGAAAAAAATGCATGTCTTCAGTCTGGATTTGTTTACGGCACTGTCGTCAAAGAAAAAACAAAATTTTCAACATTTCTATCCTCTCGACCATTAGTCAGTGTTTTAGCAAATATTTTCCAACTCACCTTAACTTATATTGTGTAGCTACTTTTTCCCGATGCATGAAATCGGTCCCATCGGTCCCATCAACTGTAGGACCCTTCCTAGACGCCATGTTCAACTCCTTTCACTCTTCAAATACTGAAAAACTAACTTAAGTTACTTATTATTGGAATCAAAGTTTAAAAGAACACATTCGGTAATTAACTAATTGATCCACTTGCACCAGGCAGTGATCCAGCACCATTAATTTCCCCACCAACTCAGTTCCACGATTCACAAACTAAAACTATAGGAATTTTTCTAACTAAAATAGAGCCCGGTTTGTGTTCTTCCTCCTTCACAGTTGTCCTCTAAATCCACCAATTGAAACCCAGACAATTTCCTGTGCATTCCATTTTAGTCCTCTGTTCAGCATTATCAGAACTATTGTTTTTAGTTTTGCCCCCCGCATGGCGCTCAATGTATCTTTTCATCCATGTTGGAAGATTTTTTCATAACTCACCTCATTCACACGATTCACACGCCATACTTACCCAGCTAGTTTATTTTTTGCTTTTTGGCTTATAGTGTTTTTTCCTTATAGCAGTAGGAAAATTTTTGGAATTTTTTGCCTGTAAATTAGATTACTGTCTAAATGTCAGCAAAGAGTTTGGCAAAATAGCAACCCAATAAGCAAAATTAAAATTTCAGCAAGTCAATTTCTTGTATTTGTTTCAAAATGGCACTGGATGCAGATGGACGCAAGTAATAATTCACATCGGTGCATAATTAATGGCACTTGTTATGCAATGAAAACAAACTGCTCCCTACTGTTTCTGAGGATTCTTGAAAAACATGAGAATTTAAGCTGTGTGCTCTGCTATTACCAATGCTCATCCGCTGAACAGTTCATCCACATTTAATAATGCACGCATAATTAAATACAAAGAACAATCTAAAACTAACCAAATCTGTGAAACGGTACCCATTAGTAGAATAATCCACCACATTGGGTAAACTAACCAAGTACGCATAAAAAACCCACTGTTTATCATGAAAATGACAGTATTGATGAACCCCAACTTTTACATATGCACACGTATAGAGTGCCATGCCATAACTAAATTGTGAGCCCGATGTGCTTATTCACTTTTGAATATTTGATAACTCGTTCACTCTGTAGCTCCCAATATGTACACTGGCACTGCTACTATCAAAATGAATTTATTTTCTCTATTACGCACTCCTGTGAAATGAATTAATAAAAGAAAGAGACGGATGGTATACCAATTTATTCAGATGCATATAAATAACATACCTTTTCCTGAACGCAGAAGTTGTTACTCATTCCATATCCTATGCAATACAACTAATGTGCAATTTTTCCTAGCGGTTGCTAGATACACATAGTAAACGCTCTGCCCGTCACGTCCGTCCGTCCGTCCGATTTTAGGAGTGAAAATGAACCGAATCAGGGGAGCCCGGAACCGGGTTGTTTGCTTTTAATTTTATTTAACGAAGGATAAAAAATCCTGCCTTATACTGATGTTATCATTAATGCTGATTTCAAATAAGACAGTAAAAATTAACAAAATTCAATAATCGACCTGAAAAAACCAGATGATTCGGTTTTTACGAAATTTTACAGGAAAAGTCAAACCTTTAACTCACTAATTTAATCAATAATGCAAAGTTAAAAAAATTCCTCAAAGTTAATATTTAATCTTTAAAAGGATTAATCAGGTTTTACAATATACACCTGTTTTTTACATTTTTTTAACTTTTCTATCACTACATACTTGCATCCGTCTTACTAGCAGTTTATTTTTATTACCATCCCTTATGCTTTTTTGACGATCCTCCACCATGCGTTTCTGTATTCTCTATCTGTCAGTATACTGAATGATTGTACTGCATGGATGATTTGACATGGAAGAAAAAGAAAAAACTCTGGCAAAACAGACACGACAATCTCCCCATGTTATATTGCAGTTACTTACTCACAGCCTGTAGTACACATTTGTGGCGGCCTACCTGTCTCTCCTATCTTTTCTAATGGAATAATAGATTTGGGGATACAGAAACCAACTCGCACATAATATGTAACAAACAAAGCTAGCTAAAAGCTCCTGGATGCGCACACAATATAATGCATGCACTCCACGTAAAGCTCTAGAAAATAGTTGTGCACTGTACTTACTAACTAAACTATATACTATACTAACTAACTCAAGTAGAATAAGTGACTCACTCATTTATCATCATCATCATAACTTTTCGCTATATACGAAAGCTTTTTCTTTTCTAGCTATAGCTCCAAACTCTATCTGGTTGGATGGAATTATTTACTTGTGGTTGGTTAGTTTGTAAGCAGGATCCATACCTTTGCATTATATACAGGGAACGTATATGATGGAATACCCTAGAATACATCGCAGATTCAGCTTAGCTCGCATAGCCATAGATGTTGCAAAATGCAAGCATATGCCAAAGAGTTTAATACAAAGGGCTGTTGTTGTAGAAAACAACATATGGAACATGCAGTCAGTTTCAGAAGGAGGAAAATGCCGTCAGAAAAGGATGGGTTGGAAGAA
>Ga0210040_10005218_pt1 | contig 16635 bp, 12 predicted proteins | sample CryGeyCG12114_NA_FD_185462 | JGI IMG/M metagenome (GOLD analysis project Ga0210040, IMG submission 185462) | Groundwater microbial communities from aquifer - Crystal Geyser CG19_WC_8/21/14_NA (SPAdes) (version 2) | ecosystem: Environmental > Aquatic > Deep subsurface > Groundwater | place: USA... | reverse complement strand
GTGTTTCCTTAGCTGCTGCCCGCGCTGCGGCCGAAGAACTTGGCATGCCCTTATACCGCTACGTAGGCGGTGTAAATGCCAGTACTTTACCAGTTCCCATGATGAATATCTTAAATGGTGGTTCCCACGCCGATAATTCTATCGATTTTCAAGAATTCATGATTATGCCCGTAGGTGCACCTTCTTTCTCGGAAGCTTTGCGTTGGGGTACCGAAATATTTCATCACCTAAAAAACGTATTGCACAAGCAAGGTTTTTCTACGAACGTAGGCGACGAAGGGGGATTTGCTCCTAATATAAAATCGAACGAAGACGCCATAAAGATTGTGTTGCAAGCCATTGAAACGGCTGGTTACAAACCAGGCGACGATGTAATGATTGCGATGGATGCCGCAGCTTCTGAGTTTTATGATGGCTCACATTATCATTTCAAAAAGTCAACCGGTGATAAATTAACTTCGGCTGAAATGGTGAGTTACTGGACCGATTGGAGCAAAAAATACCCGATCATTTCTATTGAAGACGGTATGGACGAAGATGATTGGTCAGGTTGGAAAGAATTAACGAACTCCATTGGTAACCAAGTACAATTAGTAGGCGACGATTTATTTGTTACCAACGTAGAGCGTTTACAGCGCGGGATTGATGAGCAGATTGCCAATGCTATTCTGATAAAAGTAAACCAGATTGGTACGCTTACCGAAACCATTAATGCTATTAACTTAGGTCGTCGGAATGGTTACAAGAGCATTATGTCGCACCGTTCCGGTGAAACTGAAGATAATACAATAGCGGATTTAGCGGTGGCTTTAAACACCGGCCAAATTAAAACGGGTTCTGCTTCCCGTTCCGACAGGATGGCGAAATATAACCAGTTACTGCGCATTGAAGAAGAATTAGGCGAGACTGCTTATTTTCCTGGCAAAAAAATGTAATCGTAATTTATTATTTAGTAATTTCAAGGGCTGTTAACCGTAGAGGGTGGCAGCCCTTGTTCATTGGTAAAAGTAGGGCTTATGTTTGTTTGGATTCCTAAATTTTTTCGCAGTTTTTATTTTATTTTTTCATCGCTGTTTTTGGTTTGGATGATCTTCTTTGATTCCAATGATTTTGTGACGCAATACCAGATGAGTAAGAATTTAAGTGATTTAGAAGCTCAAAAAGAGTTTTATCTAGGCAAAATTGATTCGGTCGAACAAGACCGTAAGGAATTGCTGAGTAATACGGAGCTATTGGAAAAATATGCCCGGGAAAAATACATGATGAAAAAGCCCACCGAAGACTTATTTATTATCATGAAAAAAGAAGAAAAAGCTCAGTAAAATAAGGTATAAGTAAAAAGAAGAGGCGCTACAACTTTGGTGCATATAAGATATTTGAACTGCCAGACCAGTTTATAACAGAAAAGCCATCTTATTAGATGGCTTTTCTGTTATAAGACATACTTTACCCAACTTTTATTCAATCCGTTTTCCTGTCATGGCTTCTTTAATCGATATATCCATTACCCGCTCGGCAAACGGACTTGTGGTTTCTTCGAGTTCATCTACCGCTTTCAGAATAGTATCTTTGTCGTTGGAGGGAAGCGCATTTACTAATTGTTGCCGTTTCTCCTGGGTGGTGTTAATTTCTTCTGGTGTTAAATGCTGCTTATTTTTCTCTACAAACCTATCTACCTGATATAATAATTGTTCGGCTGTAGTCTGGGCTTCAATCACCATGCGCGTGGCCACATCTTCGCGGGCGTGCATCACCGAGTCCAATAACATCTGCTCTACTTGTTCGTCGGTTAGGCCGTATTGGGGTTTAACTTCTACTTGTTGTTTTACCCCGGAACGTAGTTCAATGGCTTCCACTTTTAAAATACCGTCGGCGTTCAAGATAAAGTTTATATCTATTTTGGGTAATCCGGCCGGCATAGCCGGAATGCCAGATAAGTTAAATTCGGCCAATTTTCGATTTTCTTTTACCAAGTCGCGCTCGCCCTGGTAAACCGCTATTTTCATATTTACTTGTCCATCTACCGAAGTGGTATATTGGCGGCCAGCTTTGGTGGGTATTTTTGAATTGCGCGGAATAATACTATCCATTAATCCCCCCATCGTTTCTATACCTAATGTAAGCGGAGTAACATCTAATAACAAGATATCTTTGCGGTTGCCTGCCAATACATCGGCCTGAATGGCCGCTCCCAATGCCACCACTTCATCGGGGTTAATAGAGGTATTTGGCTCCTGTCCGAAGAAAGCAGAAACTTGTTCGTGAACTAGAGGTACCCGCGTAGAACCCCCAACCATAATAACAGAATCAATGGCTACTACCGATAAAGCAGCATCTTTTAAAGCTTGTTTACAAGCATCTAGTGTTCGTTGTACCGTTGGGGTTATTAGTTGTTCAAAAATTTCGCGGGTAATATGGCACGAAAGAGAACTTACTTCGGAATTAAATACTGCTTGATTACTTAACGTTTTTTTAGCTTCTTCTGCTTTTACTCGTAGAGCGGATAGTAAGTTGGTATCTTTTTTCAATTGCTCTTCGGAAACCTTATTTTGCTGTAACCAATACTCTACAATCAGCCGGTCAAAATCATCCCCACCCAAATACGTATCGCCATTAGTGCTGAGTACTTCAAATATGCCCTGATGAATATGGAGAATAGAAATATCGAATGTGCCGCCGCCTAGGTCATAAACCGCAATAGTTTTCTCTTCGGTGGCATCCAAACCAATGCCGTAAGCGAGTGAGGCTGCCGTGGGTTCATTTATAATCCGAAGAACTTCCAAGCCAGCCAATTTACCGGCATCGCGGGTAGCCTGGCGTTGCGAATCGTTGAAGTACGCGGGCACTGTAATTACAGCCCGATTTACCGGGGTTTTTAAAGCGTGTTCAGCTCGTTTTCGCAATTCTTTTAAGATCTCCGCCGATAACTCGATAGGCGAATAAAACTGATCACCCACGCGTATCTTAACTAAACCTTCGGAGTTATCATCAATAATTTTATACCCAAAATAACCGGTATGTTGTCCTACATCCTGGTACGACTTTCCGAGCAGCCTTTTTACGGAGTAGATAGTTTGTGCCGGGTGGGTCAGCAAATATTGTTTTGCTTCGTTGCCAACTATTACTTCACTGTTTTGCGGAAAATGTACTACCGAGGGTACAATGGAGCCTAAGCCTAGGTCATTAATAGCCAGCGGTTTTTTATCCTCCGGATGAATATAGGCCACTAAGCTGTTGGTGGTACCCAAATCAATACCAACTATTATTTCTTCTTTTTGTAAAGTACCCGTGGAAAGATTTATACTTACTTTAGCCATAATATCTAATTAAGACCAGCAGCGGGTGCTGGTTGGTTCTAATACGCAAAAGTACGAATAAAAATAAGAGAAGGTAGAAACGGAAAAAAGTAGAAATTATAGATAACTAAATAAAGGATTAATTCAACTTATTTACATTAAAATAATTAAATACTCAGAATAAATATGATTAAAGAAGGATAATGGGGTAATGTATAAATTGTTGAATCTCAATAATATATATATGCGTATAACTACCTTATAAAAGGAAGGAGACAGAAAAAGCATGAAAAAATATAAATTTCATATTAATAATAATTGGAGCCGCCAGAAAGTTAGAAGAGCTATTCCTTTATTTGCTTCCTTCTTTTTAGCGCAGTTCCCGTTGCCGGCTGGCAGCTTTTCTGATAAGAAAGCTATTCCTTCGTTTTCATCTTCCCCCGAAACGTTGAAGTTTATAAATTTTGAGCTGGATATGCTCAAAATTTACGAAGATGCAGGTTTAGCAGAAGCGGGATTAAGTTTAGAAGTATTTAATAAAGCCATGGTAGGCTATCTGAACTTAACGCACGAGGGTGCTTTAGCAGATAAAAAAATTCTTACTATTGCCGATTTTGATGTACCCTCTACCCAAAAAAGGTTATGGGTACTGGACTTAGAAAATAACAAACTAGTATATCAATCTTTGGTTGCTCATGGCAAAAATTCCGGTTGGAAAGAGGCCGGAAAGTTTTCCAATACCATCCAGTCGGAAATGAGTAGCTTGGGTTTTTATGTAACGCAAGGTACTTATCAGGGAAAACACGGCTTATCATTAAAGCTGGAAGGAATGGATAAAAATTTCAATGATAATGCCTCGAAACGTTGCGTGGTAGTACATGGTGCCGAGTATGTTAGTGAGAACTTCGTAAAAGAAAATGGCTTTTTGGGTCGTAGCCAAGGCTGCCCCGCTTTACCCATGGATATGCACGAAAAAATAATTGATACGATTCAGGAGAAAACGGTGCTGTACTTGCACGCTTCGGATGCCGGTTATTATTCGGAGCATTTAGATACTAAAGTAGCCATGGAAACATATTATAATAATGCCTGGCATATTTAACTAGCTTAAACTATAGCTAGCTTAAAACAAAAGAGCCTTACTATTTCTAGTAAGGCTCTTTTGTTTTAAGCTTGTGTGTAAATTAACCGAATGAAACGCCGAATTTCTGGCCTAAACTTTCCAGATCTTTTATAACAGGCTCCAGGAGAGGAATACCTGCTAGCAAACGTTTTTGCTCCATTTCTCTTTCCGGATCGCCCGGTATCAATACTTTCTCCTGATCTTCTTTGGTTTTAGCGTTTCTAAAAGTAGTTATCCAATTGTCCATATGGGCTTTAAACTCGGTTGCCGGACGGAAGGCATCTACACGCATGGCGCCAAAAAAGTGACCAATTCCGGCACCCACGGGATTGGCCGGTAAGGGCAAAAAACTCACAAAAGGCGGTACCCAGGGGCCATAATTAGCACCCGATAGTACCGCCGAAAATATATCGACAATTGATCCCAAACAATAGCCTTTGTGGCTGCCGGTATCGCCGCCTAAAGGCAATAAAGCCCCGCCCGCTTTTAATTCGTGCGGATTAACAGATGCCTGACCCGTTGCATTCTGAATCCAACCTGTGGGAGCACCTAAATTTTTGCGTTGCAATATTTCTAGTTTTCCGTTTGCCGCGGTAGTAGTAGCAAAATCAGCAACAAAAGGTGGTTGCTCCTGAGCCGGGATGGCGACGGCTATCGGGTTGGTACCTAGTAAGCGCTCAGTTGAATGGGTGGGGGCAACTAATGGGCTGGCATTCGTCATGGCTAACCCAATCATATCGTGGGCCAGCGCCTGCATGGCATGGTAACCCGCAATACCAAAATGGTTTGAATTGCGCACCGATACCCAACCCGTTCCTACTAATTCGGCTTTCTGAATGGCAATGGACATGGCCCAGGGCGCTACCACCAAGCCCAGACCGCCATCGCCGTCTACTACCGCTGTACTCGGGGTCTCGTGCACTACTTTTACTTGCGGATTGGTATTGATACGGCCAGCTTCCCAGAGCCGCACATACCCGGATAAGCGCGCTATTCCGTGAGAATCTACTCCCCGTAAATCAGCTGATAGTAAAACATCAGTAGCTAGTTGAGCGTCCTCGGAAGAACAACCAATACTTTGAAAAATAGCTTTAGTAAACTGATGAAGATTTTGGTAAGAAAACATAAGTTGTAAGGAGCAAATGATTTTGGAAATTCAGAACTGGAAAAATAAAAAGTACAGAATTGAAAATCTTTTTAATGCTGATGTTTATTACTGATGAATTAATTCCTGGAGCATGCCTTCTTTCAGGGCATGGGCAGATACTCGTATTTTGTTGATGTCATAATTTTCCAGAATAAAATCAATGAGCACCATGGCTACCACAATCATATCAACCCGCATGGCCAGCATACCCGGAATAGCTAAACGCTCATCCCGATTTTTGCGCAAAATATCTTCCTGCATTTCGTAATAACAAGATAACGATAACTCTGATTCGGGGGAAGAATCCTGTTGCCGGTCGATACCGTTTTTTAGAGAGTTAATATCGCAAAGCGTATCAAAAGTGCCGGACGAACCAATGAGGCAGCACGGTTTATATTCCTGAATGGCCGCACTTAAGGGTTCTAATTGTTCCCGCAGGTATTCTTTTTCGGCTTCAATAGCTAAATCGTTAATCGGATCAGTAATGAAAAATTTATCAATTAACCGTTGCGCGCCAATTTCAAAACTACGCTTCCAATATATTTTCTCACCGTCGCAAATAATACCTTCCACACTGCCACCGCCAATATCCAAAATCAGGCTTTTTTCCTGACCAATATTCAAAGCAGAGCGCACCCCCAGGTAAATCAACTCTGCTTCCTGATCGCCCGAAATAACTTCTACCCGAAATCCTGTCTGTTCCGCTATCGCTTGTACCAACTCAGCACCATTGGCCGCATTGCGCATGGCGCTGGTAGCCATAACCCGTTCTTCGGTTACTTCGTGCTGTTCCAGTAATTTCCGAAAATGGGTTAAGGTGTTTAAAGCCCGGTCGTAGGCCGCCGGTGTTATAGCTCCCCGGCTAATACCGCCTTCGCCTAATTTTACCGGTTCTTTCAGTTTTAGCAGCGGCGTAATATTATTTTTGGAATCTACTTCGGCTATGAGCAAATGAAACGTATTGGTGCCCAAATCAACTAAGGCAAGTCGCTTTTTGTTTTCCATGAGTTTATATTTCCTTCTTAACCGAGCTGAAACGGTAAAAAGTGCCTAAAGGTAATTTTCTTTTTCCTCGGTCCTGTAAATATAATTCGCCAAACTCGCGCTGGTTTATAGTATGCTGCTTAAAATTCTGCTGAATAAGGTTTTCCAGGATAAAAGCCGAATAGCCCAACGAATATAAATTTATTAGAAACAGGTTATCGTCCGGATAGAGTAACTCGGCACACAATTTCAATAATTCGTTTAATTCGTCTTCCAATTGCCATTTTTCTCCGTTAGGTCCGCGACCATAAGCCGGCGGATCTAGAATTAAGCCCTGGTATTTGTTGCCACGTTTTACTTCGCGGCGGGCAAATTTCATGGCGTCTTCTACCAACCACCGAATATTATTCAGGTTGCTGGCTTCCATGTTTTCCCGGGCCCAGTAATTAACTACTTTCACGGAGTCCAGGTGCGTAACTTCGGCGCCGGTAGCTTTAGCGGCTAACGAGGCCGCACCCGTATAAGCAAACATATTTAATATTTTGGGCTTGGCTGTGCTCAGGTGCCTCCCTTGTTCGTAAATAAATTTCCAGTTAGGATCTTGCTCCGGAAAAATGCCCACGTGCTTAAAAGAAGATAAGCCCAATCGGAAACGCAATTTTAATTCCTGGTAATTATAAGATATAAACCATTGTTCAGGCATGCCGGGTTTTAATATCCACTGGCCTTTTTCGGTACTGCCTTTCTCTTTTTTAAAGGAAGCATGCGCCAATCGGTTCCAATCGGTAACCGGTAATTTTTTATCCCAAATGGCTTGCGGCTCCGGTCGCGCTACTATGTACGCCCCAAATCGCTCTAGCTTTTCGAAGTTTCCGGAATCAATAAGTTCGTAATCCGGCCAATTTTCTACGGTCAAAAAGGAATACATAAGCGTTGGTTAAGTATATAACTAGGAGTAGCAATTGGTTCTTGTTCTTTAACCCGATCTAATCGATCCACAATTAATAAGAAGGTACCCTCCATAATTTGTATATTTGCCTATTGCTACCGATAGAGCCGGCAAATATACAAATGATTTTAAAGGCAAAACTACCGAAGCGGGTAAGTACCGGACGAGAACTATTTAATTTTTAGATTAATGGATATTACTTTTTATAAATACCAAGGCACCGCCAACGATTTTGTAATAATTGATAACCGGAATTTGCATTTTGATACGAGCAACAGCAAGCAAGTAGCATTTCTATGCGAGCGGCGGCTGGGTATTGGTGCCGATGGGTTAATTCTATTACAGAACCGCGACGGATACGATTTTGAAATGATTTATTTTAACGCTGATGGCCGTTTAGGTTCTATGTGTGGCAATGGCGGCCGGTGCACGGTAGCCTTTGCGAAACAATTAGGCGTAATTACCGATCACGCCTTTTTTCTGGCGGCTGATGGTGACCATGAAGCCAGCATTACGCCCGATGGGTTGGTTTCCCTGAAAATGAATGACGTTACAGCCATTGAATGTGCTCCTGATTTTTATTATTTAAATACGGGTTCCCCGCATTATGTATCCTTTGTGGATGAACTTTCAGAATTCAATGTTTTTGAGAAAGGCCAGGCTATCCGGTACAACAACCGCTTTAAAGAAGCTGGTACGAACGTGAATTTTGCGCAATTACCAGCTTCCCAAGATGCTTTATTTGTACGGACGTACGAGCGCGGCGTAGAAGACGAAACATATTCCTGCGGAACCGGGGTAACGGCCACTGCCATTGCTGCTTCCTTTCGCGGCTTAGAAAGTCCTGTAAAAATACAAACATTAGGCGGAAACCTGGAAGTAACATTTAACCGGCAGGGCGAACACGTAACTGATATTTATTTAACCGGACCGGCTCAACTTGTTTTCGAAGGAAAGCTATCTTTTTAGTCCCTGGTCGAAAGTCAATTGTTCCCACGTGCTAAAGTAATGCGAAGAAATTTGGCTTTATTTTTCGGACTGACTAATGGGAGCAATCCTGGTTCAACAGTAATATTTTATACATACTGCTAACTTATATTTCTATGGACTGTGGACCATGGACTAAAAGCATGTTTCTTAAAAACGATACTATTTACCTGCGGGCCTTAGAAAGTTCTGACCTGGATTTTTTGTATACTTTGGAAAATGATGTGGCAGTATGGCAGGTGAGCAATACCGTTACGCCTTTTTCCAGGGGAGTACTGCAGCAATACCTGGATCAGGCTGCTCTGGATATATACACCACCAAACAACTACGATTGGTTATTTGCACCAACAAGGAAGAACGGATTGGAACCATAGATTTATTTGATTTTGAACCGCTGCACCGGCGGGCAGGTGTAGGTATTATTATTCTAACCTCTTACCAAAGGCAGAATTTTGCTTCTCAAGCGTTGCAATTACTGCTGAATTATAGTTCAGAATACCTGCTCTTGCACCAGGTTTACTGTAGTATAGCAATTAACAATACCGCTAGTCTGCAATTATTCCAAAAATTTAATTTTCATATAATTGGTAAACGACTACAGTGGTTAAAAACCAAAACTGGTTGGGTAGATGTATGGGACTTACAAAAACTACTACCGAATCAGGCTTGATTCAGTAGTAGTTTTTTATATTTTTCATTCCCTTTCATTTTAAATTTTAATAGTTACTATTCTGATTCCTTCTTTATTTTAAAAGAAACTCCTGAAATATTTATAAGTAATCCTGATGGATATTGCCTGTCGCAGCATAATCTCCCTAAATTTTGCTATTATCAATCAATAAATTGCTAAATAGTTTATGCTGGAATAATCAAAATCTCTTTTAAGTCGATATTTTCCTTTTTGCATTTTTTCTAAATTTTTCTGCTGTTTTCGGGAGAAATACTTACCTAAATTATCAACTAATACTGATATATTACTAAAAACCAAAGGTATCTTTAATTTTTTTACAGCCTTTTTCAGATTCTAACGTATAAACCTTTATAAGCAAAATCTCTCAACCTTAATAGGTTTTATTAAATTATTTCTTTAAAATATTACATTTAGAGATTGCCCAAATTAAAAGTTATTTTAATGCTACTAAATCTATGCTAAAATTTGACCAGACTGAAAGCTCTTCTCAAAACAACTTAAAATCAACCAGTACTACAGAGGTGTCTATGGCTCCAAGTGAAATGGATCGGGCTAATGAGACAAAATTTAATAAAATACAATCTTTTTTATCAGATATACCCGACATAGTGTGTATGTCGCATTTGCGTTGGGATTTTGTTTTTCAGCGGCCCCAACATTTACTTACCCGTTTTGCGCATCATGGCCGATTATTTTATTTTGAAGAACCAAAATTCTACGATGGAGCGGAACCGCATTTAGATGTAACAACCCGCGAAGGTGCTGATATTAATATAGTGGTAGCCCATTTGCCTAATGGTTTAACGCCACAGCAATCTGATGAAAAGCAAATTGAATTATTAAATGCTTTTTTTGCCGAAAAAGGCCTGGATCGATTTGTGTTTTGGTACTATACGCCGATGGCTCTGGAAATTACTCGGCATTTAAATCCAGTATTAACTGTTTTTGATTGCATGGACGAGCTTTCAGCTTTTGCTGGGGCGCCGCCTCGTTTGCGGGAATTGGAAGCCGAAATGTTCCAAAAAGCCGATTTGGTTTTCACGGGCGGACATAGCTTATATGATTTAAAAAAGAGCCAGCACGCTGCGCTTTATGCTTTTCCGAGTAGCATTGATAAAACTCATTTTGCGCAGGCGCGTCAGAACTTACCGGAACCCGCCGATCAAGCTTCTATTCCGCAGCCTCGTTTTGGTTTTTATGGGGTAGTAGATGAGCGTTTTGATATTGAATTACTACGGGGCATTTCTGCCTTGCGCCCCGACTGGCACTTTGTGATTATTGGACCGATAGTAAAAATTGAAGAGTCTGTTTTGCCAAGAGCGGAAAACATTCATTACCTCGGTGGTAAAAACTATAAAGAGTTACCTATTTATTTAGGTGGTTGGGATGTAGCGCTTTTACCTTTTGCTTTAAATGATTCAACTAAATATATAAGTCCTACTAAAACGCCCGAATACTTAGCGGGTGGCAAACCAGTAGTTTCTACTTCCATTACAGATGTTATTCGTCCATACGGAGAATTGGAATTAGTACATATTGCTGATACGCCCGAAACTTTTGTGGCGGCAATAGAGAAAGCTTTAACCCAGCGTACCGATGCTGAATGGTTACGCAAAACCGACGAGTACCTTGCGGATATTTCCTGGGATAATACCTGGCAGAATATGGTTAGCCTGATGCAGATGGCCCTAGTTGAAAAAGATATTCAGGCTTAAGCATCCTTATTTTTAAAAGAATTATATAACAATTATAACGTAAACGAAAATGTTTGATTATTTAATCGTAGGTGCGGGCTTTGCCGGCAGCGTTTTAGCAGAACGGTTAGCTACCAGATCCAATAAAAAAGTATTGATCATCGATAAAAGATCGCATATTGCAGGTAATGCTTATGACCATTATAACGAAGAAGGTTTAATGGTGCATAAATACGGCCCGCATATTTTTCATACTAACTCCAAAGACGTTTTCGATTACCTGTCGCAATTTACCGAATGGCGTTCGTACGAACACCGCGTATTAGCCAGTGTGGATGGTCAGTTAGTACCAATGCCTATCAATCTGGATACCATCAACCAATTATATGGTTTAAACTTAACCTCTTTTCAACTAGAAGAATTTTTTGAATCAGTAGCGGAACAAGTGTCGGTAATTAAAACATCCGAGGATGTAGTAGTAAGTAAAGTTGGCCGCGAATTATACGAGAAATTCTTTAAAAATTATACTCGCAAACAGTGGGGAATGGATCCTTCGGAACTTGATAAGTCAGTTACTTCCCGGGTACCTACCCGCACCAACCGTGATAACCGTTACTTTACCGATACCTTCCAGGCAATGCCGCTACACGGTTACACCAAAATGTTTGAGAACATGTTGGCGCATCCGAATATTAAAGTAATGCTTAACACGGATTATAAAGAAATCATTAATATGATTCCTTTTAAAGAAATGATCTTTACCGGTCCGGTTGATGAGTATTTTGATTATAAATTTGGCAAACTGCCGTATCGTTCGCTTGAGTTTAAGCATGAAACCCTAAATACCGAAACGTTCCTGCCAACTGCTGTTGTGAATTATCCGAATGAGCAGGCTTATACCCGCGTTACGGAATTTAAATATTTAACTGGCCAAAAGCACGCAAAAACCAGCGTAGTTTACGAATTCCCGCAAGCCGAAGGCGATCCGTATTATCCAGTTCCTCGCCCTGAAAATGCGGAATTATATACACAATATAAGAAACTAGCTGATCAAACTCCGGGAGTTCATTTTGTAGGCCGTTTGGCTACTTACAAGTATTACAACATGGACCAGGTGGTAGCGCAGGCTCTAACTCTTTATAAAAAGCTTACTGATAAAGTGGAAGAAGATTCGACCATTGCCCAAATCGAAAAGATTGTAAAAGGCAAAACAGTAAACGGATCTTCCATCAAAATTAGTTCGAATGGCGCACGTTGAGCTTTGGGGTGGGGTTGAGAGTAGTCACAACCGGGTCGGAGATAAGTACTTTGACCAGATAAGCCGCAGTGGCCACGCCACTCGATTATCTGATTTAGATTTATTCGCCGCAATGGGGATTAAAAAGCTTCGGTATCCAATCTTGTGGGAGCTACATGCTCCTACCGGATTGGAAGAACCGGACTGGACATGGGCTGACGAACGCTTAACTCGGCTGCGAAACTTAAACATTGATCCGATTGTAGGGTTGGTACACCACGGTAGTGGGCCTGCTCATACGAGTTTAACTAGTCCTGACTTTGCTAAGGGATTAGCCGCCTATGCGGGGAAAGTGGCAGCACGTTTCCCGTGGGTAAACTACTATACACCAGTTAACGAACCTTTAACTACAGCCCGTTTTAGCGGGCTGTATGGTTTTTGGTATCCCCATGGCAACAGCGATCGGGATTTCGTCCGGGCATTGTATAATCAATTACAAGGTACCCGCTTAGCAATGCAGGCAATCCGCAAGGTAAACCCGGCGGCTAAACTGGTGCAAACCGAAGATTTAGGTCACACGCAGAGTACGCCTTTGCTGGCTTACCAGGCCGAATTTGAAAATGCCCGGCGGTGGCTTTCCCTGGATATACTTTGTGGCAAAGTAACACCCGAACATAAGCTGTGGAAATATTTATGCGAAGCAGGTATTTTCGAAGAAGAATTATGGTCTTTTGTGTACGATCCCATGCCGCCGGATATTACCGGCATCAACCATTATATTACTAGTGAACGTTATTTAGATGAACACCTGATTGCTTACCCGTTGCATACGCACGGTACTAACGGCTGGCATAAATTTGCCGACGTGGAAACAGTACGGGTGCAAGGCATAGAACGAATAGGCATTACAGGACTGCTACAGCAAACCTGGGACCGGTACGGCTTACCCATTAGCATAACGGAAGCTCATATTTGTTGCACCCGCGAGGAGCAAATGCGTTGGTTTAAAGAAGTGTGGGATGCAGCTGATAGTTTAAAAGCTAATGGTGTACCGATAGAATCCGTAACAGCCTGGGCTTTATTAGGCTCTTTTGATTGGAATAGCCTGCTTACCCAAGAAAGAAATTTTTACGAGGCAGGAATATTTGATTTGCGCGGCGGCACGCCACGGCCAACGGCTATGTTTAAAATGCTTCAGGGTTTGGCAAAGCAAGGCACGTACCATCATCATGTTTTAGGGGCTAAAGGTTGGTGGGACCGGGAGGAACGCTACGAGTACAAGCACAAAGTAGGTTATATCAATTCTCCCAAACACCAGGTTGTACATCATCACGCGGAAGTGCCGCCTATTTTAATTACGGGCGCTACCGGAACATTAGGTAAAGCTTTTGCCCAGATTTGTGAAAACCGGGGCTTAGAATACCAATTGCTTAATCGGCAAGAACTGGACATAACCAATACCCAATCGGTACAACAAGCTATAGAAAAGTATGAACCGTGGGCTATTATAAATACAGCCGGTTATGTGCGCGTTGATGAGGCCGAAAACAATGCAAATCAGTGCTACCGGGAAAATACTGAAGGATCGGCTATCCTGGCAGAAAAGTGTAAAGAAGCTGGTATAAAATTAGTTACTTTTTCCTCGGATTTAGTTTTTGATGGTGCTAAACAAGGGGCTTATACCGAAGAAGATGTACCGGCACCTTTAAATATTTATGGCAACAGCAAAAAAAATGCCGAACAGCAAGTTCTACAAATTTTGCCTTCGACTATGGTGGTGCGTACCGGTGCATTTTTTAGCAGTTGGGACAAACATAATTTTGTGTACCAGGCGCTGCATGCCTTTGTGTCAGGTCAGACTTTAACGGTGGCCAACGATGTGTGGATATCGCCCACGTATGTACCAGATTTAGTACAAACTACTCTAGATTTGTTAATTGATGATGCCGCTGGCATCTGGCATTTAGCAAATAAAGGAGCCTATACTTGGGCAGAGTTTGCGCGGCAGATTGCTGAAATTGCTAAATTAGATATTATTAAACTGGAAGAAGTGCCGGTAGCAGAACTAAATTTGTCGGCTCATCGGCCTAAGAATTCGGTTTTAGCCAGTCTGAAAGCTGATTTAATGCCGACGGTCGAAGACGCGCTTTACCGGTGTGTTCACGATATCATGATGCAAATGCAACAAGAAGAAGACACTGTAGCAAGGCATAGTAGAGACTCCCAGGTAGCAAACATATCTTAGTACAGAAACACAAATATATAGTTCACGAGGGTTTAAAAACCAAAAGAGGAGAGCCGGTTGTGGGTAAACTTTGTTTCCCATGGCTGGCTCTCCTCTTTTTATGTAAAATTTGGCAGTAAATTAAAGCAAATAATCAATTTAAATGATAGGTATAATCTTTGCCTTTAAATTGGAATTCATTTTTACGCAGAAACGTTTATTAGCAGGATAAGTTCAATTTAGTCGAATAATGGCCATGGAATAGCCAAAATTCATAACTAATTTGCACCTGTCTTGTTTTACCTGAATTCTTACGGATATTCGAAAAAACAACGTAATTTTGATGATTGCCTTTAATTTATAAAAAGATACGAAATGTTCGATTTTATCGGAAAAACGATTGCTAAAGTGTTCGGAACCAAATCCGAGCGTGATATAAAAGAAATAATTCCTTATGTTGGCTTAATAAATCAGGAGTACGCCAAGCTTGCTTCGCTCTCCGACGATGAATTACGCGCCAGAACATCCACGGTAAAATCCCTGATTGACGAGCGGCTACAGGATATTGATACTAACATAAATAAATTACACCAGCGCGTTGCCGATGAGCCCAATCTGGATATAATGCAGAAAGAAGCGGTTTTTAACGAAATAGATGAGCTAGAAAAAACGCGGAACAAAGACTTGGAAGTGGTATTGATGGAAGTACTGCCGCAAGCCTTTGCCATTGTGAAAGAAACGGCTCGCCGTTTAAAAGAAAACCAAAAACTGGTAGTTACCGCTACCGATCAAGACCGAGCTATTGCATCCCAAAAAGGGAACGTCGAGATTGTGGGCGACCAAGCTATCTGGCATAATAAATGGCTGGCAGCCGGCACCGAAGTTGTCTGGGATATGCTGCACTACGATGTGCAGTTAATTGGAGGTATCGTGCTGCACCAGGGTAAAATTGCGGAAATGGCTACGGGTGAGGGAAAAACCTTGGTGGCTACTTTGCCCGCCTTCCTGAATGCGTTGGCTAAAAGAGGGGTGCACGTAGTAACTGTAAACGATTACCTAGCTAAGCGGGACTCTGAATGGATGGCTCCTCTTTTTGAATTCCATGGCCTGACTATTGATTGTATAGATAAACACCAGCCCAATACCGATGCGCGTCGCCGGGCTTATAAAGCCGATATTACCTACGGCACCAATAATGAATTTGGCTTTGATTACCTGCGCGATAACATGGCCCGCAGCACCGATGAACTGGTGCAGCGCAAGCATCATTTTGCCATGGTGGATGAAGTTGACTCCGTTTTGATTGACGATGCCCGCACACCTTTGATTATTTCGGGCCCGGTACCGCGGGGCGACGAACACGAATTTTACGTTTTAAAACCGCGGGTAGCCATGCTGGTGGAAGCCCAACGGAAACTCGTAGGTAATTTTTTAGTGGAAGCTAAGCGTTTAATTAAAGAAGGGAACGATAAGGAAGGGGGACTGGCTTTATTTCGGGCGTATCGCGGGTTGCCTAAAAACAAGCCTTTAATTAAATACTTAAGTGAAACCGGTATTCGCACCATTCTGCAGAAAACCGAAAACTTTTATTTACAGGATAGCGCCCGGCAAATGCCCGAAGCCGATGCGCCGCTATATTTCACCATCGACGAGAAACATAATAATATTGAGCTGACCGAGCAAGGTGTTGATATGATTACCGGCCAGGGCGAAGATCCGCACTTCTTTATTTTGCCGGATATCGGTACCGAGTTAGCTAATATCGAAAATAATAAAACGCTGTCGGATGAGGAAAGACTGCACAGCAAAGATCAATTGTTAAATGATTTTGCCGAGAAATCGCAGCGTATTCATACTATTAATCAATTACTAAAAGCGTATACATTATTTGAGCGCGATGTAGAATATATCCTTACCGAAGACCGCAAAGTTAAAATTGTGGACGAACAAACCGGTCGGGTAATGGAAGGCCGCCGGTATTCCGATGGCTTGCACCAGGCCATAGAAGCAAAAGAAAACGTTAAGGTAGAAGACGCTACACAAACCTACGCTACGGTAACTTTGCAAAATTATTTCCGGATGTATCATAAATTATGTGGTATGACCGGTACGGCCGAAACGGAAGCCGGCGAGTTCTGGGAAATTTACAAACTGGATGTGGTGGTAATTCCTACTAACCGGCCTACCAGCCGGAGAGACGAGCACGATAAAGTTTATAAAACGGTTCGGGAAAAGTTTAATGCGGTAGCCGAAGAAATTGTAGAACTAACCAAAGCGGGCCGGCCGGTGCTGGTTGGTACCA
>Ga0210040_10005217_pt1 | contig 16636 bp, 12 predicted proteins | sample CryGeyCG12114_NA_FD_185462 | JGI IMG/M metagenome (GOLD analysis project Ga0210040, IMG submission 185462) | Groundwater microbial communities from aquifer - Crystal Geyser CG19_WC_8/21/14_NA (SPAdes) (version 2) | ecosystem: Environmental > Aquatic > Deep subsurface > Groundwater | place: USA... | reverse complement strand
ACATACAAAGGTAAAGCTACAAATATTTGGAGTGATCACAAAATAATATGGGTATGTTATTTTTTTCGAAATTTGTAATGTCTCCGAAAAATGTATACTAAAGTTCGGGCTAGCTCAGGTGGACACAAAAAATGTACAACCTACTTATTACAACTGTAAACTTTATATGCTGAATAATAAAGGGACGATAGTGAAGCGAACACTACACACAGTGTACATACAAAACAAATTACATTCGACATTTATGATTGCATTCATAGGATTGTACAAGTGATTGATACAATTATAGCACCGGCTGGAATGATCATGAATAAATTACATACGTAGATGATAAATTATCATTATAACAGGGTTAGCTTATAGCTAGCAATGATGCTAGTTAGTAATAATGAAATCTTGTCTACACGTTCTCCAAACTAACTACGGAATTAGGAGAAGATCTTCCGACTTGAACGGAGTGTAGTATGGGTTGACATATGAGAAGCCTTTAAACTCGTCTCCATTCATATTCTCCAATATTAATCTACTATTTGCATCCGGAGGTGTTAAATCAGTCTTGCCACGAGTGAAGATCGGATCGAAGTTCTCACCCATTCGTGCATTTTTCTACACACAGCGTACAGTCAGTGAGCAAAGAAATGAACAAATCATATAAAATGAATAATCAAATAATAATTGCAAAATAAATTCCCAATAGTTCAGTTAGTAACGTACTTAACTACCCAAGAAAAAAAAAGCAAAACGGGACGTACAAAAAACAAAATAAGTAAAACTCGCACCACACATGATAAAGTAGTGGGTAAAACAACAGTTTAGGTAGGTTAAGTTAGCTAGTTAGTCATACAATATTAGGGCAATGCTTCATCATCACATTTTCTCAATTTTTTCCCCCGGATCAATATTATTCCTGGAGCAGATGAATAAAGGAGCGAAAAACAGAAAGTGTCTTGTAAGCAGTTCATGGACATCACATGAGAGCACGAGCTCGGTAAAAAATGAGTGTGTGAAAAACGATGACAAGCATAAAGAATGGAGCATACATCATGCAATGAACTACTATTTTTCATCCCCATTGTTTGATTAGATGTCGCAAAGAACTCAGTAAACTGGAAATATTATTCACCATCAAGATACTCTAATATCATAAAAAATAACATTTCACCGCATCTATATACTAGTTCCAGACGGTAACATCCTAATCTGGTGATAACAGCAGACAACTCACGAAGACACTAATAGAACAAAGGGATGAGAAAATAGTGATGAAAGCACGTTCAAAGCATCTTCACATACTGCAGCACTTTAAAGACTCGTGCTAACTAACTAACTAACTAACTAAGTGTTGAAAGCCAGATAACACTATACCCGTGTACCATTGATTATTCCTAAACTGACAGTAGATGATTAGTAGTGGATTCGAATAAAGAGACAACCTCATTGGCTTTACTTGACCTTTTACATTTCATTCAACTTTAAACAATTAATTATTGAATTAATTGGACTCAGACATAGAACCGTCTTACTATTTTAGAGGTTATACTCGCAAACAATAAAAAAATCCCCCTCTATAATTTACAAGAGATTCTCACTAATAACACGAATAAAAATTAACAGTCGCGGAACACATACGACGACAAGATCCTATGAGTACACTCATACGATCAGCGGCGTCAAACATTGAAAAGGTATACAATCATTGCTTGTAAAATTTGGTAAAATTAACAAAAATAATATTCGTCCGTTTTTAGGCGGACACATACTATTCTTATATCCCATTATGCAATAAGTAACTAACTAGACCATATCTAAATTCTGTCTTTTTGTGATCAAGAGCAAGCAAACTAGCAAGCATTTTTCCATGCTAGTGCTCTAATATAAAAAAACTGCATTCATAGAGGTAGGTGATAGTTAGTTAGTTAGTTTAGCTTACTATGCATGCATATACCACTTGATTAAAATTCTTGAGATGTACCGAAAAAAGGAGCGACAGACTTACAATTCTGGGTTTGAATGGAGGCTGCACTTCCCGATTTTCAATCTTCTCCCAGTCAATTCGGCGGAAAAAAGGGTGAATGCGAACATCCTCTTCTCCTTTGGCACCACAACCAAGTCTTTTTAGCGGGTTTTTGGTAAGGAACCCTTTGCAAGCTTCCTTTGACTCTTTGGACATGGCTTTGGGATAGGATACATTATGGTCAGTGATGGCTGCGAAAAGCTCTTCCTCGTCCTCCCCATCAAACGGGGGTTGACCCACAAGCATCTCATACAGGAGAACACCATAAGCCCACCAGTCCACAGACTTCCCATACGGTTGGTACAGAATGATCTCAGGAGCTATGTAGTCAGGCGTCCCACAGAATGTTTTGGTCGTCCTGTTGTCCAGAATACCTTCCTTGCACATCCCAAAGTCGGCGATTTTGATATGACCGTCCGAGTCGAGCAGCACATTGTCTAGTTTCAAGTCCCTGTAGATGATCCCACGGGAGTGCAGGTAGAATAGGCCGATTGCAATCTCTGCAGAGTAAAATCTGCGGGCCAAACCAAACATTAACACACAAATTGTCACCTCAGTTTAGAAAGAAAGAAAAACAAAGCCATGCTAAAATCTACTGCCTTTCACTTCTATTCACTTGAATAACAGTATTACAAATATTCACGTAAGTTTATACCGGAGTGTACTACTAGTTTTAATTAGAAGCGCACTCCCTTACGTATCAACTATTTGCTTCAATGGACAAAAGAACACATTGCTAGATTCTACATAGCAATTTACAAAACTAACGAGCAAAGTACAGATACTATCTTTACAAGACTACGTAATATAAATCTTCAACAAAATGGGAAGAGCATCAGGTTTCAAAACAAAGGAACAACAAGGCTTACACTGCGACAGGTTCTTTGAATTTTCCAAATTGTTGGATTTGAAACATAAGATCTCCTCCATTAACATACTCCATGACAAAGTAGAGCCGATCCTATGTACAGAGAAAAAGAGCACATTTTACTTATGCTATCTACTTACCTATAATACTACTTACTATACGACACATTATGCATCCCCGTGTTCCACAAGTAAAGATAAGAGCTGTGGAAAATAAACATACTCCAGCAGCGAAAATAATAGTTGCTTTTGAAATGCGCCAAATATCATATAGGATGCTCTTTGTGTGCAAAAAGTTGCCATACATTTGTTGAGATGAAAAGATTCGGTCCATGTAACGTGCGTATGTAATCTGCCTACCATAAAATTGTACTCACCATAGTTTGGAAACAGGAATGAAGTTGGACTAGAAATGGAGGTTTCCCTGAAGAGGCTAAAACACGCTTTTCTACCATCGTGCATTCCACATCATCATCTTGAATGATGATGTCTTTCTTGAGTATTTTTATCGCGTATAATTCATCTGTCCCTTTTCGTTCTGCTAACATTACCTGCGAGAATAGTATGTTCACTTGAAATCATAAGGCATTTCATTTACCATTTCATGTTATCTCTGGATGAGTAAGTAAGTACAAAAGTTTTGTAAAATCTTCGTCAGTTTAAATTCCGAACAAAGTAAAGTTACCCGGAAAAGTTTTGAATTTCTTAAGAAATATGGGAATTTTAATAACACAGAAATTTTAAGTTTTATCTTTCCAATGGATAACTTGACTTCCTATATATAGAATTTAATTTTCTGTATTTTTTTTAGTTGATTCAAACAAGCTGGTTCTGTATCAAGTATTAACTGTACAAGAAAATTGTAACCCATTGCAAATATGTAACTGTAGTGCATGCAAGCCACCCTCATTTTAAACTATATATAGGTTTGAACCACACGGCATATATTTATGCCTTCAAACTTTATTTTACTGTAAAAAGAGCCCATTGTATCATTTCCATTTTGTAAACAGCACAATGCAAACAACCTAAACTTAAAGTATTCTCGATTCCATAACCAACAACAATAATTTACATTCCACGGAGGAAAAAGTTTTGCACGACAAACTTGTTCCATACTCCCCAACTAATCTAAACAAAATTCATGAATTCTGTACTTACCTTGCCAAAACTGCCTTTGCCAAGCACCATCAAAAAATTAAAATCTGTAGCTCTAATCACGTCTTTTTTTGTCATATTATGTGGAACATCCTTATCTTCTATGGCCAACGGTTTTTTATTTTCGTATGAGATTGAAGATTTCTGTACATACATAAAAATCCGATTAAAAATCAATCATGATAACCCATAGTCTTATCAATCATCATTGCATCCTCACTCAAGTTACATACTCACATTCATTAACTAACAAACCAATTGTCTGACTAAATAACAAGCTTTTACTCAAGGCTTAAAGTACCAACGAATTTACTTCCACTACAAAATTAATCAAATACTTTCACCAGCCACCTATACACAACTTTCAGATACGAAACGAATCAACTGGCTACACAGGGAGTTCCTAACACATGCCTAAGCTTTACTAACTAACTATGATGATGATGATGATGAAATAATGAAACGAAACATTGCTTTTTAGACTTGACTAAGGCACAATATTAGTAAACAAAGAGTCATGTAGCAAGACTACTTGAGTTTATTTCCATGCGTTTTGATTAACTAACTAACTAACTAACTATGAGTACGTAAGTTTTTTAAACTACTAGCTGCTGCCTTTTCATTATATAAATTCCCATCCTGAATGAATCCAATAGGGGAAACGTACATAAAGTTTGGTACCTGTTAAAAGGCCTAGATAGCTCGACAAGTCCCATCTCTCTGAATATTAATTACTACTATTATGGACAAAATCTTGTGATCCCTTTTGAAACCGGAAATTAAAATGTAATTCTACACTCTGCCTCTTTTTCCGATTTCCCTAAAACCTCATTTGCTTTTAGTCTACTAAAAATGTTTCAAAAACGAAAAGGAGAAAACCCTTTGAAATTCAAACATCCCCTAGCTTTTAACAGCTAAATGCATGTTTTCTAACTTTGTAGCAAACAATAATATAATCCTTTTGATTTATAATGCTCTTTCTTATACTTTCAGCCTCCGTATTTGATATTCTAGAGTACTTTAAAGGTAAAAGTTCATGCACAAGCATCATAGATCCCTTGGCCCCATTCAGTACGCCAGTAACATATAAATAAATGCAAGACAACTGTAATTAGTTAGTACTTTTAGAAACATACGAGTCCACTACCTTCTTTTGAGTCCTAGTGAGCATGGACGTTCCCTTTACAAGCCATTGGAAACAAGAACGAGTGGACAAAGCAGGGAGAGAAAAGTTGTAGTCAGATAAACAATACGAACAAGAAAGAAACAACGTCAAAAGTAAAGATGCCAAAGTACACAAGATCCAAATGGTGGTTAGGGAGCAACAGTGGTAGTAGTTAGATCCATCCAGAAAGAGCAAGAGTGAAGGGGTAAAAAAAAAAGAAGGCATACAAAGTGAGACGGGAAAAAGTGATGGAGACGAGAAAGTAGATCAAAACAAGGAATCCACAACACCAGAGTCAATCAATCAGCGGCGCAAATAACATGGAAAGATAGATATAACAACATGAAATGAATACCAGTTGATAGAACACAGGTTTAGATATATGCAACGATAGACAGTTAGTTGGCTAAACTGACTGTGTAAGATACTAGGGCGTGTCCACATTAACGCTACAGAAAATTTCAAGTACATTTGTACAGATAGTTAGTTAGTTACATTACGTTAGTTTGTGCAACATGCAGGGAAAAGATCAAAGTAGAGCTGTGTAAATAGTATCTCACTCACTAATGCCTAATAGATAGTAGTAACAGTTTTCTATTGGCAATGTTTAAAGATGTAGTGCACATTGCAAAAGTTTCCTAATGTGAAAGATAAAAAATCTGGAGTGAAGCACTACAGGTGGTTTAAAAAAAGCATATTCCGTTACTACACAGCCTACTAAGGAGCAAGGTATATAGAATAGTATTTGTAGTAATTGCTAGGCGATCTGCCACCCCCTGCTAAGGAGGTCAGATCAAACAGAAATACAAATACAATTTTTTCATGACAAAATATAAGAAATTAAAATGCAAGGGGTAATGTGAACAGAACGTGTGTATTACATAAAATATTTCGTGCAATATTTATTACTTTTTCATACCAGACGATCAAATTAAAGCAATTGGTAATGCTACACACCATTATACAGTGCAGATTGGCATAACTAAATAAATTTATAAACCTGATGAAATAAGGCTTCCAAAAAATGCAACACTATATTATTCTAGTTAGTACTTCCGAAAGATTCACCAGCCACAAAATAACAACAGCAAAATCTACAGCAAAAATGCATATTAAATATTTATTTATATTATGTAATATGCATGCTGGTAGCAAATCCATGTAGACGTATAGTATAACCATGTTGAGAAAAAACCTACCCGCAGTTGATTTCTGACAGCTAAGAGATCAGCTCCTTCTTCGGGAACGGGAACATTGTAAAACTCCCCTTCCTCTGCAGTCAACAGTTTGTACCAGCCTTCCACAGGATTCTTGAGAACCTCCGAAATGCCAAATGAGAGAGAGCCAATGAAATCATTTCTCGAAGTACGATCCCAATCCCAAATTTCAAGCAAAAGTCTCCTATCCTTATCTTCCGCTTTCAAATCACTAAGCAAACAAAAATTTCTCATCATATTTTTGCTCCGTTTTCCCGATCTCACACTAGTGCTCAACATAATCAATTTTTTATTCATGCAATCAAAATCCAAACATGCATTTCATATGATAGGAATTACTAAGGCCTGCTGATTACTAACTACCAAAGCATCAATGAAAGATTGCTGAGGTAAATCTGTATGCATGTAACTAAATACGGATATAAATAGTTACTACCGTTAACACTAGTAACAATTTTTGTATTCGGGCGGAACGAAATCCTCATATTGATTTTTTGCTGCAAAAGCCTGTTGAAGCAGTAAAAGTTGTAAAGGATATATTTCCATATCCTATTGAACACAGTGAATATTGCAATAGGTAACTCCACAATTCTAATTCCCAAATTCTACGTAAACAATAATAAGTAAGCAAATGGTTAGCTATTGAACATATTCAAAGCAGGTAAACAATACAATTTACGCAATTAAACAGGTAAATAATAATTTCCATTGTTTTTTAACTAGCTACTACCGTAATATATTTTCCTCAAGTTCACTACCATCATAACGAATAATAATCTATCTATTAAAATTAATGACGCAAATCATCTATGGGGATACTGTGTGTTGAATACAGGCAGTATTCCATGGGCAATGTTGCATTCATTTAACCCACCATGCCCACCAAACCGTAGCCTATCATCATCTACACATCATAATCGTATAACTTTTCGTATTAAATGGCCTTATAATCTTTGCAATAATGACTTTTAGCCGGTAATTCGTCAATGGACAGCAAATACGCCATTAACGGAATCCCCTGAGGTTTTAAAAACTGAGTAGGCGTATTTCCCATAAATAGTATGTTTAATTAATTATACTTATACAGCAATCCCTATTACTCAATTTTAACTTTAACTTATACACAATATACTGGTGTTCGCATTAAATCCAGAAACATCATTTTCGGAATAATAGATTCGGACCGCATTCAATTCGGAACGCCTATTATTCGGAATTCCGAATTTGATGTGATACTCCAGTCTACTCACGTAAGGTTAATGTAGTCGACATCCATTGGGTTAAATAGCATTAAAAACCTAACCATATAGTAGCATAAGTCAGTAGATCACAAAGTATATAAACATATAATTGCATTGAAATGGAGAAATACAAAAACATCTTACTGGAGTCAAGTCAGGAACATTAAAAAAACAGTCAGCGGTTATAGACAAGTAGTCACTAACTAACTAACCGAAGGTTGTCTGATTCAAAAATTCGGTTTTCTTTGCTTTCTAGGGCAATATTCACTAACGAACAAAACTAACTAACTAAGCAAACTCGTAAGATATTATAGAAAAAGGTTTTTCTTTTTGTATACAATAAAATGTTTTCAATAACTATATGAAAACTTTTGGTACAACTTGGCTGAGCCCGGTACAGGTGTTATAATATTAAAATATAACTCTAAAACTTATGATATTGTGAATATGCTCTTTTGGTTAAATGGTCATTTGATGAATTTAGTTATCAAGGTAACCATGTAAAGTTACTATAACCAAATAGTCAATTAGTCAGTAAAAGAATTTACAGATTGGCTAATTAACTTTGTAAATGAACAACGGACCTTAAAGGAGATCTGAGCGGTCGGCCGGGAGCGAAAACGAAACCCTGAAGTACATGAGAGTTTGACTTCCTTTTTTGCAGAAAATTATTATTATTTTACCTGACATACTCTGTTATAATTTAATAACAACAAACTTAATACAGTAAACTCCTGAAAATGACAACCTGAATGTCAGACAAACTGGTTGACCGAGCCATGAACGCTGTTATCAAATCTAATAAACAGCTCGTTAGTCAATTAATAATTTATGCAGTATTTTTTTGCAAAATTTATTTTAACGACTCTTCTATTTTTAAACACCTCAAGGAAGTAAGCGGCCAGAGATCCTTTAAGTCAGATGTGCTGAGAACCTGACACATTGTCTCAAATATTGATCTTATCAATGACAATGGCTAATTTGTTAAAATGTTACAAAAAATCCTATAGTTCTAATTGTAACGTATAGACGACGCCAAACCAGGAGATAGTCACCCTGAACACCGTTTATTTGCATAAAAACAACTTTGGCATTTTCCGATTGTGCTCATTTGCAATCCCCTTTCCTACTTTTGCGCAATCTCAAGGTATGCAAAATTTGAAGTCAATCGGTTGATGCGTTTGAAAGTTATCGCGGATACACCAAAAAAAATAGGCACGATCCCATAAGCCCTGTACCGGGCTAAAAACACGAAAACGTAGGGGAAAATCTCCAGCAATACATTTTCGCAATGTCATATCTTTATTTCAGTCTCTTCCATTCTTGCAAGTTTAACGAATCCATGCCATTTCCTTCCAAGCAATCAGTTTTAAAAGCCATAGTGCTTCCGGGCTACTTTCATTGTAAGTCCCATTTGCCAATCTATTCAGAATTGTTGGAAACTTACATCCATCCATGCATGTATACTTGGAAATGCCATATGGAGTTTTTTTCCTCTTCAGCTAAATTCTAAAGCAACAATTTTGTACACCCAATAAAAGTGAGCCCATACTACTAACTAACTATAACATTTAAGTTTTTTCTCCTCATTGAAAGCAACCACTCGAATGGACAATAGGTTCTGAGTGGCTACCAAAACTCAGAAACCCACTTTCACTTTCTTCCTTATTGACCTCTCACTTATACAACCTTGCTACATGGACGTGCAAATAACTAACACACTACTGACATGTACACCCAGAGGAACATAAAAAAAAGGGAACGCTCTTCTCCATTACATTTTTTCTAACCGATTGACTGCCTACTATGTATGGTGGCGAGCTTGGAAGCTTTCCCCAAAATCCTATTTCCCATTTAGTTTCAAGTCCCATGAGAAATTCCCAGAATCTAATACTCACTAGAGATTGTGAAAGCTTCTACATGTGGAACAGAATATGATTTATTTCTTCCACAAGTTTCACCCACAGTTAGTTAGTGAGTTAGTCTCATTACTTGGTTTCGATTAAGACAGCACTTACTTTTCTCCATGTTCTACTTACTAACTAAAAGTAACTAACCAACCGATCATAAACCAGTAAGACTAACCAAACAGAGAGGCTGCAATTTATTTTATGTAGGGGAGAAAATTCTACAACTTGTTTCTCAGAGTTCTTGCAGTCAGAGTTAATAAACATATTTAGAAAACGTTAAATCCCTTGAGTTCGTTAATTTTAATAAAGCAAAGTAAAAATTTGGTCGGAGCCAGGAATCGAACCCGGGTAGTTTCGCTAACATGGCTACTCCCCAGAACCATCCCTCCACCATGGCTCCATTACGGAGTCAACATTTTTACTCTGCTATATTTTACTGTTGTTTAACCGAGAATTTGAATACTATTATAGAAACGAGCACAGCTAACTGCTGTCTTTCACATTTCGGTAATTCTCTCAAGCCCCAAAGCTAATATTGTAATATATATAAATAATAAAATAAACATATTTCAAATCGTGTCAAACAGTGAAAGCTACATTAGATCACTGGTGTAATTCAAATTTAATTTTTGTGGTGCGATGACAACTAACCAGCTGAAAAAGTTGACTCCAGGACAGATTCATCCCATTTTTTACTCATTTTAGTTAGTCAAGTTTGTTTGTTAACAAGATTCAAACTCCTAAGTATGTTCCACTGTGACAACAGTCAAACTTTGCAAGTCACTTCGTATGTATGTCTCAACAAAACCCTCAATTAGTACCAAACAGCAGTTGGAGAAAGTGAAAATTTCATTGCATATATAATGATTGGTGCCGTGCTTAAAAGTTGGCAAAACTTGGCTTGTTGTTTAAGTCATTTAGTTAGTATAAGCTATAAAACTTAGTAAACGTGAAAAATTATCCCTAACCAAGTATTAAAGTGCACACAGAAAAGTAGCACGGGTGATCAAAAGTTCAAATATGCTAATGCTCTAATTTTATACACATCAAGAGCAAAAAAAGTGAAGAAAACTTGCATACCAGAATATGATGAAACCAATCTAGGGTGTGCCAGAAGTCGGAACACAAAACTTAACGTAATGACAGGAAATCACACGGTAGAATACTTTACCGAAATAATTAATTGAGCCACAACTCAAGCACTACACTTGAATTCCACTTGTTTTAGCTAATTACATCTTTTCTACAGGATATCACTCAGGGATGAAGTAAATTTTTCCATTGAAAAACCTCTTCCTTATCATGGTTTCTACATAATATAAATGGACGATATTCGAAAGATTCCTTTTGTTCCATTCCATAATGAACTAACTTGAGAAATTTAGTATTCTGCATCTATTTTCCTTTCTAAATAAAGATAGACAAGACGGAAAGTTAAAGCAATCGTTAGCTATATAGTACGTATAGCTGTGATCATCACTTGAACTTTTCTCTTAGCACAAGTTCCCACACGCAAATTCTAAAAGTTTTTTGAGCCATGGGTAAATTTTTGAATGAGATGCCTCATGTCTCGGAACCTACTTTAAACGTTGAGCAAAACCTGCCCACATAATCCAATTGCAATCAATTCCAATTGAAAGTATAAGGAGCTCAAGTGCTGAAAATGTAGAGTACTTTAGAGCGGAAGAGTTTTTTTTTATCAGTTCTAGTCACATAGTTCTCTCAGGTATTTAGCAAGACTACAGTTTTCGTGTCTCACTAACTAACTACAGTCAATAATAAGAAATCTCAATTTTTGATATCTTCATTCTTAAGGGAGCCATTAGTACAAGATTTACAGTAACTGCACTCTTGTGAGCGCCTTGTAGTTAGGACACGGAAAAGTTTCAAATGGAAAGTGCATGACAAAAGTTTAGAGTAATCTGTATGGGAAGCGTGTACTGGGAGGTCGGGGATTCAAATATCAAGGGTCCTTTTACTACTTACTTTCTATAAGTGAACATTTCATGCAATTCTCAATTTGGGCTGAGATACAAATTTTTTTGCCAACTAGTTGTAAATATCGTACGCATTATTCATTGATTATGATTTGCTTCACGCTACTACTGCAGCGCTATGTGTTGTGAGACAAATTCAAAAGTTCTTCTATGCAATGCAATGCTAAAGCAGCAAAACTGACTTGAAACATTTATTGTTTACGTTTATTTATTGATTTCCATGTGCTTCACGCTACTACTACAGCTACGTTGTGAACAAAATTCCAAAATTCATCTAAGCAATGCTAAGTAAGCAGCGAAACGGACTTTAAACATGTACTGTTTGCTTTGCCCTGAAAATAAATCAATTTCGTTCAATGTAAACAGAGACAAGGTAAGTATTGCAAACATAACTAACTAACTAACTGACAAATAAATTGGTAGATTTAAAAAAAATCCACAAAATCCAATCAAATGCCTTTCATTTCATCTCTCCGTTCTAATTCACTTTTAATGGAAACTAAAAATATCGAGACAAGCAAACAATCTATAAACATCATTTCCATTCCATCTGCGAGTCACGTACCAAAGTAATCCTATCTTTCATTATGACCTTATTTACTCTGCTAAAGCGTTTTTGTATCACGGCATCCAAATCTCGTACGTACAGCTAACAGCACAAAAGTAACAAAGATTACTAACTAAACTATCCCTTCAAAAAGTCCCCTTTCCCTCTTTTAACATGCGCTGACTGACTGAGTCCACAGGAATTAAATAACTCAACAGATTGTCTTATCGTCCGCCAATATCATACCTTTCTATTTTCACTCACTGTGACTTGAAAAAAACAAGACCAAAAAGACAGACATGTAAGAGGTACAGGATACGTCCACTTTCCCATACACCATTTTCATTTTACAACAGATAATAATGTGTTCAAGTTATCTCTTCCTTTTTCAACATTAAATACTAAATAATAAATAGGGACTGCCAACAGCAGAGATATCTTGGGTACAACATGAAAGAAAGACAAGAATTCAACCAAGTGTAATAAGACTCCCGTCAAAAAAGTCATGTTTGCAGTAACTATGCTATCACTGCTATCCTGCCAAGCATACGAACCTGGCACCAGTCCCTTTTTTCCCTATGTCAATACATTCAAGCTTCTGACTAACTGCACATCACACACAGTCAATAAGTAATACTCGGAAGAAAGTCTGAGTACTTATAGTAAATACCAGGACATAGAGCTTAACTTGAGCAAAATACTATGCAAATAACACATGTCGATTCAAGTATCGATCACTATATCAAAAAAGTACGATTAGAATCAAAATAACTCATTCACTGTATTGTAAACTGCAGCTTAAGCTCAGATAACACTCGTAGTAAGGCCATCATAAATTTCTTAGTTAAATAACGAATTTTCAATGATTTATAAACTAGAGTCTTGGTAAATTTTATTGTATTTTAATGAAACTACGAAATTTAAAAAAATACTTCTAAGATTAACTGACTTCTAACTGACTGAGTGCAGCCATAACATTGCCCATCTCTTGCCCTACTTTCAGAGTCACACAAATCGGAAATTAGTGGAATAAGATGTTCAAGGAATTAGTACAGTGATTGCGTCCTGGGGTGTGGTGCATCCATATATAAATCCATTACTGACTGACTTGACTGGTCTCACTGCCTGGATTCCATGTAGTGAATAACTAGGGGATTTCCTCATTTCCGTCCTATTGTGTACCACTGGAATCACTTTTTGTCCTCAAATTAAGTGAGCCAGGTACATAGATGAACCAGAATTTCCCCATTTCCAATGCTATCAGCACGTACAGGCATTATGAGCAAATTTGTACACGTCAGGTGCTTTCTTTCACTATACTATTCACTACAGTTAAAGCCAGTACACATAACATGGTCGCATTGCTATATTTGGAGTGAAATGGCATGTACTTTTTCTCATGTAAAAAATGCTTGGAGAAATATAGCACGTGTCTGCAAACGATGGTTGGTATGACAGGCGAGTCTTTTTTAGCCACATGACGTAACTAAAAACAGACAAGGAAAAATTCTCTGGATTCTCACCGGATCGCAATTGTAAAACTATAGGGCTTATTCGATTGAAAACTAATCAATAAAATCATCAGCGAAACTCGTCGTTCTCAGAATTCCGTCTGATGTCACAGTCACAAGCATGTTGTAGATGGATATAATGTGGGTTTTTTAAATCTGCTCCAAAAGCTAATATGGTTTCATTAATTTGGAATCTTGATTTCTACGCTGGATTGTGTTCTACGTTTATATCCTGAAATGAAACGGGCAATGTATGTAGTTCCGTGCCCGAGGTTGAACACAAACTGTGAGTAGAAATTTAATTAACTGGGACGTAACGAAATGTCTTGCAACGGACACTTCTTCGATACGCCTTAGTTAGTTAGTTAGACTCAATTTTTCAAGATGCAGTGTGTATACCAAGGAGTATAATACGTGAAATACCATCCCAAATACTAAATCGTCCAACGCCAATACATGAGTGGACTTATAAATGTTTTCTTCCGCACAGGGGACACCTTTGGAATTTGATTTCCGTTGTACAGAAACTCTCAGTTCTTTCAACATTCATGCATTGCATGGTTTTGCATTGCGGAAATAAGTTACATACTACCCTAGGTAGTACATATTTCTTGAAGGTAAGAACTAAACGAAAAGCAATTAAAGCATCATAATGTCATTTTTTTGCAATTTTTCTAATATGGCATTTTAACGTCCCACTCCAATACGCAGTTTAGTTTCATCCACCAAAAATAGACATCCATCGCCGCCTGTTTTTTGCCACACCAAGCTAACTAACTAAGCCAAGCTTACACTCCGCATGTAGAAAATCCAATTTTGATATATGACAAGACTCAACTTACAAAACAATGGTTTCATTCCACACAGGATTCAACGTGGCTTTAATAACTTTGGTTTTCTTCTTAACTCCAGACCCAGCTCCATCATCTGGAATCAATTTCATTTTCACATACGGGTCAGATGCCCCATTGGGGTCCATTGGGATCAAGTTCTTGGCTTGCCGAACTACAAACAAATAGAGTATTAAGTAAACACCACATTGTCCAGCCACCCTTTCAACATCCTATTGATCCTCGGATAGTAATATGCATCCTATTGGAAAAACTATAGACCATCGCTCCTACAGCAAGAGCAAACTGTTGCACTACTAGGGACATATGGTGTCGCTGTTTGCTCTCCAGCTGAAAACCAAACCAGCCATCTTTTAGCTCAAACAAGCTAAAAAAAAATAAGTAGTATACATGACAATAATCCGTATACGAAATTCTGCACGGCAACAAAATATCATCTTAGCTGACTATGGCAAGTTAGTTAGTCAAATACCTAAATGTAAAGTACACAATACTTTATTTAGTCAGTTTATCCTTCACAATAATCACACCAACTCTACAGCTGGGATGATAAATGGTTGTGAAAATGCTTTGGAGACAAACAATGGCGTTGCTTTATTAAGTTAAATGCAATCACTGATGATATCTTATTCGAATAGCCTTGGAAATTCATACAGCTCCAAGTCACTCACTCAGCCAGTCAGTAATCATATGCATCAACGACATTTTGACTAGGAAGAAATAAAGTGACACGCAATAAGACAAATGAACAATAATTTACTGTCATATATCCATTCAAGGGGAAAAGTACTTCATGTCTTTGTGTGCTCACAGTTAGTTTTTAGATACTCAACAGATTCGTTCATCTGTGATGAAACTAGCCAACTATAGTTAGTGACAGACTGATGTGTTCACAAAAAAAATTATTATCATGTCCATAATTCACTCATGTATGTACATACATTTTTTCTAGTAGCAATCTCCATAAGAAGAGATGTTGGCATAATTTTTTCCTTCAGTGCGAATCTAATGGAACAATAATGAAATACAAATGGGAGTAAAAGTACTGCTAAATATTATGCAAAAAAGATCTTGTTAGAAAATTACTACGTGCACAGAATGCCAACTCACACACTGACTGTGAGTGCTCCCAATTGAAATTGTATGCAAAAGATAGCAAATGGAGTGTACTGACTGCCAGCACACTAGTCTAGCATACTAAACTAACGAAGCAAGTAACTAAATTGGAAGTGAGATGGAAAAGTTGCAGGAAATTACGGAAACGACAAAATACAACATAGCATTCCGTCAGAAGGTCAATTTGTGACTTTTTTCTGCTCTTTTTTTGTCACAAAATGTCCTTTCTAGTTTTTAGCAGTATTCCCATTGGGTATGCAAATGTTTTCTTCAGATTAAAAAGAGATGAGACTAGGTTTTTTATCTACAATTGTGATTCAAAATTTTCTGTTTAAGTCATATATAAATATTGCACAAAACGTCATCGAAAAAATATTCCTCGGCTTTTGCCCTCCTAAAATGCATGCATTGTTCGATTCAAATCCACGAAAAATATTCCTGGATAACATTCCTTCCTACCCAACCTATAATTCTATTTTGGTCTTGTGAAAGATGTAGACGCATCTCACTTTTAGACCCAATGCACACAATAGGTCCAAAATTGAACTAAGCAGAATGCATATGAATGAGTTCCTAATAGCATTCTTCACCCACTAGTTCTCGCGAAAAGAATTTTCCAATGTTATAACTATAACTGTGGTTGGAGTTGCTAAAATTTTTTCGTCGTTATAAACACACCATACAATAAAAGACAACCACAAGATCGATGTGCAAGTATAGAATTGAAAAGAGCACTATAAAAGAATTTATGGGTTTATTCATCCAATCCATATCAAAGATGTCTTCCTGCACCATATGTACAAAACAACTGAAATCGAGTGAAGCAGTGCTATAACTATGCGTGCAGACGGATTTAATGAGACCACATAATAGTATATAAATAGGTCGTATATAGTGTTCTTATAGCACCTTGTTTTATTACGAAGCCGAAGGCGAAGTCAGGTAATTACCAACGGGAGCGCCCTATGCTGCACATGTTAAAGCTAAAATCACCTGAAAACGCAAGATGAAATTTGTGTTAGTAAACTCTGTTTGGAACGGG
>Ga0210040_10005216_pt1 | contig 16639 bp, 13 predicted proteins | sample CryGeyCG12114_NA_FD_185462 | JGI IMG/M metagenome (GOLD analysis project Ga0210040, IMG submission 185462) | Groundwater microbial communities from aquifer - Crystal Geyser CG19_WC_8/21/14_NA (SPAdes) (version 2) | ecosystem: Environmental > Aquatic > Deep subsurface > Groundwater | place: USA... | reverse complement strand
CCTCGTGCTCGGAGTCCAGCACGGCCAGCCGCTTGGCCGCCTGGAAGGCGAAGACGTCGCGCTCGTACAGGCCGGTGCCGTCCTCCTCGCGGACGTAGGAGCCGCGGTCGGACTGGAACAGCGAGCGTCCGGCGGTGGCCACCTGCTGGGCCGTCCGGGTCGCCTCGGCCAGCCGGTTGTAGACGGCGTCGACGTGGGCCTGCTCGACGGCGAGCTCACGCTGGACGACCTCCGCCGGGTCGCTACCGGACTCCGGCCCGCCCTCGGGGCGGTCGTCGGAGGTCTCGCGATGCGCAGAAGTCAAGAAGATCGTCCTCACCCAGAAAGCGAACGACTGAGTATACGGTCGCGAACCGGGCTCGCCGGTTTCGCGATCGCCGGTGAGGGGTCAGGCCAGCCCGTCGTGGCAGGCGTAGGAGGCAAGCGCCCCGGACAGGACGGTTTGCGAAGGCCCGTTGCCGGCAGCCGAGGACGGGCTCGCGGTGTAGAGGCCCGCGACGCCGGTGACCACGGCGGGTCGGCGGAGCCAGCCGCGGAAGCCCTGCCACGCCACGCCGAACCCGGGTCGGGGCGCGGTGAGGTGGTGGTCGTGGCGGGAGAGCAGGGTGCCGCCGGGTACCGGTCGCCGGTAGGTCACCACGGGGACGCCGTCGGCGCTGAGCTCGACGGTCTCGGTCACCGCCGGACAGGTCTCCTCGACCAGGGAGTGGCTGACGGTCGGCGCGGCCGCCGGCTGCAGCCGGCGTACGTTCCGTCGGAGCACGCGGTCGGCACCCGGCGGGAGCAGGTGCTCGGTCAGGTCCCAGGGGTCGCAGGTGACGAGCACGGCGGCAGCGGGGTGGCTCGTCCCGTCCGCGGTCCGCACGCCGACGGCGCGGCCGTCGGTCACCTGCACTCCCAGCACGGGGCTGTCCAGGTGCACCTGCACCCGGCGGGTGGCCAGCCGTCCGGCCAGGGCCTCGGTGAGCACCGAGGAGCGGCCGGTGTCCTGCGGGTGCCGCTCCGGGTCGACCGCCCGGACGTGCCAGTGCCCGAAGCGGCGGGCCACCGACAGGTCGACCCCGAGCCAGGCCGGCGTCCGCTCCGGGGTGGAGCCGTGCCGGTGGGCGATGCTGCGGACCAGGGCCTGCAGGTGCGGCTCGTCGGTGTCCGCAGCCAGGGCGGCCAGGCTCCGCCGGGCGGCCAGCCGCGACCGGACGCTCCGGCCGAGCTGGCTGCGGTCGCGCAGCTCCTGCTCCAGGCCCAGCGGGCGCAGGGCCTGCCAGACGTCGTCGAGCGCGTCGACCAGGGCGCGCCAGCGCTCGGCGACGGGTGCTCCGTAGGCCTCGCTGAGGGCGGTGTACTGCCCGCCGCGCTCGGCGGGCAGGGCCAGCTCGCTGCCGTCGGCGAACCGGTAGCGGACCGGGGCGGCGGGGACCAGCTCGTGGCCGGAGCGGGCCAGCTCGGCCTCCAGCGGACGGCCGCTCTTGCGGAACAGGTCGCGCCAGGGAGCAGGGAAGCCGAGCACCGCGGGCGCGGTGTCGACCTGTCCCACCCCGGGCTCCTCGTGCGCCCGCCAGCCACCGCCGAGGGCGGAGCGGCGCTCGTGCAGCTGCACCGGGTGGCCGGCCTTGGCCAGCCGCGCCGCGGCGGCCAGGCCGGCGGCACCGCCTCCGACCACGATCACCGGGTCGGGTCGGGTCGTCACAGCGACAGGCTAGGTGCTGCCGCGGACAGCGGCGCTGCCGCCGCCGGCTGTGCTGCCAGGCTGGGCCGATGAGCACCGACCAGACGACCCCGGCCCTCGGCCCCCGGGTCGAGATCACCTACTGCACGCAGTGCCGCTGGCTGCTCCGCGCCTCCTGGCTGGCCTCGGAGCTGCTCACCTCCTTCGGCACCGATCTCGGCGAGGTGGCCCTGCGTCCCGGGGTCGGCGGGGTGTTCCGGGTCCGGCTGGGGGAGGAGACGCTCACCGACCGTGCCGCCGACGGCGGGTTCCCCGATCTGCCCCGGCTCAAGCAGATGGTGCGGGACCGGGTCAGCCCGGGCCGCGACCTGGGCCACACCGACCGGGCAGCCAGCCGCGCAGTACCGCCGCCCGCGGGTCCGGCCGCCGAGGGGTCTTGACCTGTCAGTGGGGCCGTGTAGATTGACACGTGTTCGAACAAGCGTTCGAATGGGGCAACCGACTGGTCAACGTATGCGCCGGCCGGGGGCCTCGCGGGATCGCGGCGTGTGTTCGCGGCACGCGCTCCGGGCGTGACCCGGTGTGGACGGAACTCGACCCCCGTCCACGCCGGGGCGCCAACCCGGATCCTGCTCGGTGGTGCTGGGGGCCGACAGCCTCCGCAGCCACCCGCATCCGCCGACCCTCATCTGCCCACCCCCTCATCGCCAGGAGCCGCTCGACCATGTCCGGAACCGCTCAGCTCGACCACCCCGCCCTCGAGGCCCAGGCCGATCCTGGCGTGCCGACGGTGCCGCTGGAAGCCGTCGAGGTGCTGCTCGACGGGCACCTGCAGCCCGCCCAGTTCCTGTGGCGGGACGGGCTCTGGCTGGTGCGGACGGCCCAGCGGCAGGCGGCCGGCACGGTGCTGCCGGTGGTGCAGCCCGGACCGGCGCTGGATGCCTGGCGCGTCGTCGCCGGCCGCGGGCGCACCGGACCGCGGGGCAGCTACGCGCTGGTCCGCGACGCGGCCGGCGGCTGGTGGCTGCGCGAGCTCGCGGGATGACCGGGCGGACGCGCCGGCGGCCGCCGCAGCACCTTCCACCGACCGCAGGGGCAACGTCCCGGTTAGGCTTCGGCACGAGGCGGCCCGCGTGGCGCAGCCCGGTGGAGGAGGAGACCATGACGGAGCCCCGACGTCGGCGCCCGGCCTCCTCCGCGTTCCTGCTGGACCTGCTGGCCCGGCAGCTCCGCGACCTCGGCAGCCCAGGCGGTCAGGTGCTGGAGGTGGTCGACGTGGGTGGTGGCACCGGTGGGGTGGCGACCGCTCTGGCGGCGGACGGGCACCGGGTGACCGTGGTCGACCCCAGCCCGGACGCACTGGCCTCCCTGGAGCGCCGGACGGCCGAGGCCGGGCTGCAGGGTCGGATCACCGGCCGGCAGGGCGACGCAGCGGACCTGGTCGACGTGCTGGGCCCGCGGAGCACTGACGTGGTCGTCTGCCACCGGGTGCTCGAGGTGGTGGACTCGGCCGCTGACGCCCTGGCCGGGATGGCGGCGGTGCTGCGGCCAGGTGGCGTGCTCAGCCTGCTGGTGTCGCAGCGGCACGCGATGGTCCTCGGCTCCGCTCTCGCCGGGCACGTCGCGCTGGCTCGGCGGGCCTACGCCGACCGCACCCACTTCGACCACGACCAGGTCGTCGGCCTCGTCGAGCGGGCGGGCTTCACCGTCCTGGCCAGCCACGGCGTCGGGGCGGTCTCGGCCTACGTGGCCGAGGCGTTGCTGGACGCCGAGCCCGGGGCGCGGGCCGAGCTCGCCGCCCTCGAGGCCGAGGTGAGCCAGGACCCGGCGTTCCGCGCCCTGGCGCCCCAGCTGCACGTGTTCGGCCGGCTGGGCGCGGCCGAGAACCCCGTCGGCGCGCCGGTCGCGGTCGACTGACCCCGCGGGTGACCAGCCGTACGGGCGACGGGGCCGAGCCCGGGCCCCGGCCCTCGACCACCGGGGGCACGGCCGCGGGACGCGCGGTGCCGATCATCATGCACGTCGACATGGACGCCTTCTACGCCTCGGTCGAGCTGCGGCAGCGTCCGGACCTGCTCGGCACGCCGGTGATCGTGGGCGGGGTGAACCGTGGGGTGGTGCTCTCCTGCACCTACGAGGCGAAGGCGCTGGGGGTCCGCTCAGGCATGTCCTCGACCGCCGCTCGCCGCCTGGCTCCGCTGGCGACCTTCCTCAGCCCCGACTTCGACAGCTACACCGCCGTCTCGCGGTCCGTCGTCGCCGTCTTCGCCTCAGTGTCGGCCACGGTGGAGTCCGCCTCCATCGACGAGGCCTTCCTCGACCTGTCCGGATCGCTGCGGATGTTCGGCCCGCCGGCCAGCATCGGCGAGCGGGTGCGGGCGATCGTCGCCGACGAGCAGGGCATCACGTGCTCGGTCGGTATCGGGCCCTCCAAGTTCGTGGCCAAGATGGCCTCGCGAGCGGCCAAGCCCGACGGTCTGGTGGAGGTCGCGGCCGAGCAGGTGGTCGAGTTCCTGCACCCGATGCCGGTGGAGGCGATGTGGGGGGTCGGGGAGCCTTCGGCGCGACGGCTGCACGCCCTGGGCGTCGAGACGGTCGGCCAGCTGGCGCACGCGCCGGTGGGGGCCCTGCGGTCGACCTTCGGGCCGCACGCCGGCCGCAGCCTCCAGGAGCTGGCCTGGGGACGCGACCGCCGACGGGTCGTGCCGATGGAGCCCGAGCGCAGCGTCGGCTCGCAGGAGACGCTGGGTCGCGACACCGACGACCCGGAGGTGGTGCGGCGCGAGCTGCTCCGGATGGCCGACCGCACCGCCAGCCGGATGCGGCTGGCCGGTCTCGCCGGCCGGACGGTCAGCATCTCGATCCGCTTCGCCGACTTCAGCGAGGTCACCCGCTCGTCCACGCTCGCCACCCCGAGCGACGTGACCGAGGAGATCTTCGCCGCCGCCGCCGCTCTCCACCAGCGGCTCGGCCTGGGCCGGGCGCGGATCCGGCGGGTCGGGGTGCGGGTCCAGGGCTTGGTACCGGCGCAGCGGACCTACCGCCAGCCCTCGCTGACCGACCCCGAGCGCGGCTGGCAGGAGGCGGACCAGGCGGTCGACGCAGCTGTCCGCAAGTTCGGCCCGGCTGCCGTGCAACGCGCCGCTCTGACTCGTCGCCGCTAATTCTTCCGATCCGTTTCCCTTAACCCACCGGCGACCTAAACTGGGCAACGATTCACCGACGGGGTGGGTCATCCTGTCTGCAAGTTTCTCGGACAACGCCGTTTGACAGCCTCTGGACGGACAGTCGGGAACGACGCGTACTATGACGGCGAGCGAACCACGAGACTGGCGGGAGGTGGCCGATGGCCCTCTCAGATGAGGAGCAGCGGCTTCTCGAGCAGATGGAAGCCGCGTTGGCGGCCGAGGACCCGAAGCTGGTGAACGCGATGCGTGGCACCGGGGTGCGGCGTGTCCATCGTCGCCGGGTCGCCATAGCCGGGATCGGATTCTTCGCCGGGCTGGCGCTGCTCGTGGCCGGGATATCGACCAACCTGATCTTCAGCGTCCTGGGCTTCGTGGTGATGCTCGCGGCATCGGTCGTGGCCATCTACTCCTGGCAGCACGTGGGCACCAGTGCCGATCCGGGACGTCCCCAGGACCGCGCCAAGAGCGTGCAGGGTTCGCGCTCGGCCGACGGCCAGGGCTTCATGGACAAGATGGAGGAGCGCTGGCGCAAGCGGCGCGACGAGTCCGGCTTCTGACCGGACACCAGCACGATCCCACTGGACGCACCCGCTCGGAGCGGGTGCGTCTTGTCGTTCCCGCACGGTGCCCGCCACGCTCTCGGTGAGCCGCCGGCAGATCCTCGCGCTGGCCGGCACGGCCGGTGCCGGGCTGCTCAGCGGTTGCCGGGCCTCGGCCACGTCCACGCCTGACCAGGAGGGTGATGTGCCTCTGCAGTACCGCTACGGGAGCCGGCCCAGCCAGTACGCCGAGCTGAGCCTGCCGGCTGGTTCGGGCCGCGTGCCGGTCGTGGTGGTCGTGCACGGCGGCTTCTGGCGGACCGGCTACGGCGCCGAGCTCGGACGCCCGCTCGCGGTCGACCTCGTGCAGCGCGGGTGGGCGGCGCTGAACGTCGAGTACCGCCGGGTCGGGAGTGGGCGCAGCGCGGGCGGTGGCGGCTGGCCGCAGACCGCGCTCGACGTCGCGGCGGCGGTCGACGCACTCGCCGAGGACGGTCAGCGGCTGGCGTCCGACCGCCTGGACCTGAGCCGCGTCGTCGGCCTCGGGCACTCGGCCGGGGGGCACCTGGTCGGCTGGCTCGCCGCTCGCGGCGGGCTGCCGGCCGCGGCACCAGGGGCTTCACCGGCGGTCCGGCTGAGCGGTCTGGTCTCCCAGGCCGGGGTGCTCGACCTGGTCACGGCGGCCCGCGACGGAGTCGGCGGCCGCGCCGTGCCGGACCTGATGGGCGGCGGGCCGGACCGGGAGGCCGAGGCGTACGCGCTGGCGTCCCCGCTCGCCCGGCTGCCCCTCGGCGTCCCCTCGGTCTGCGTGCACGGCGACGCCGACGACATCGTGCCGATCACCCAGTCGGAGGCCTTCGTGGCGGCGGCCCGGGCGGCGGGTGACGAGAGCGAGCTGCAACGCTTCGACGGCGACCACTTCCCGCGATCACCGTCGGGACGCCGGCCTGGACCCTCTGCACCGACGCGCTCGGCCGGCTGTTGGCCTGAGCGGCGGACGTGCCGGCTGCCTGGGCTGAGCGCGTGTTCACCGATCCCCTGGCAACCTGTTCACCGACGGGGTCCTGCCCAGCATGGAGATCACCAAGCGGGCCTTCGGTGCCACCGAGACCTTCCGGACACCGACCGACGGCCACCTTCCTCTCCGACCCGGCGGGCCACCTCGTCTCGGTCGTGTCCCGACTCCCGGCTGGGACGAGCGCTGTCGAGGGACCTGAGACCAGGGTCAGAGCTCGCGCTTGCCCCGCCGGAAGATCGAGCGGGGGAGCACCAGACCGAGCAGGCGCCGGCGTCGGGTGAGCGGCGCGGTGATCCCCCGGCGGATCTCGCTGGTCAGCGCGGGCAGGGTGGCGGCCGTAGCCGTGTCGGCCGGGCTCTGGGAGTAGCGGGACCGCTCGACCAGGGTGGCGACCTGGCCGATGGCTGCGGACTCCTCGCCCGCGAGCCGGTGCGCCACCTGAGCGCCGATCGCGTGCGGCGACCCGCTGGGCCAGGACCCGCCGTAGTCGAGCACGGTGTCCCGGATCTCCGCCCACGCCGCCTCCACCTGGTCGTCGGCCAGCTGGCCGTCGGACAGCCGTGCACTGCGACGCCGCACCCGGATGGTGGCCGGGGCGGCGAGCAGGGCGAGCAGGAGCAGTCCGGCGCCGGTGCCGGCCAGGGTCTTGGCCCACGGGAACGAGGAGCTGTCGCTCGTGGTGGTCGTGGGGTCGACAGGGGCCTCGGTGGGAGCGGAGCTGACCGAGGGGACGTCGGCGCTCGCCGAAGCACTGGGCTCGGCCGAGGCATCGCTGCCCGCCGAGCTCGAGCTGGCCTGGGTCCAGGGCGGCGCCGTGCCGGTCACGCTGCCCGGGGTCGGCTCGAAGCGCACCCAGCCGAACCCGGCGAAGTAGAGCTCGGGCCAGGCGTGCATGTCACGGATCGAGACCCGCCAGCTGTCGCCGTCCCGCTGACCCGGCAGGAAGCCCACCGACACCCGGGAGGGGATGCCGGCCACCCGGGCCATCATGGCCATCGCAGCCGCGAACTGCTCGCAGTACCCGCGGCGGTCGCGCAGCAGGAAGTTCTCCAGCGCGCGGTAGCCGGTGCCCGGCAGCGGTTGCGTGCTGTAGGTGAAGCGGCTGCCGCGGAGGTAGGACTGGATGGCGGCGGCCCGCTCGGCCGCGCTGTCCTTGCCGGCCACCACGTCCTCGGTCAGCTCGATCAGGTCCTGCGGCAGGTCGTCCGGGACGTCCTTGGTGATGCTGGCGTCGACGGGGGTGCCGGCCACCGTCCCAGCGAGGTCCTTCGCGCTCGGGGCCACGTCGACGCTGCTCACCGAGTACGACAGGTTGCGCAGCGCCGCCGCCTCGTTCTCGCCGTTGACCACCGTGAGGGAGTTGGCGTCGTAGCGCCAGTCGCCCTCGGCGGTGAACGAGCGCGGGGCGTAGGGCATCGGCAGGTACTGCGACTGGAAGTCGAGGACGTTGATGGTGGTGGTCCGGGCGTTGTCGGCGGCCGCGGCGAGTCCTGGCACCTCCGGGAGCGCGGCGCCGTTGTTCAGGCGGATCTGCACGTTGCTCCAGCCGGAGGAGTTGAACTGCGGCAGCGAGGCAAGCCGGAGGTAGGTGCCGCCGGGGGTGGAGGTCTGGTAGTCGATGACCTCCTTGTCCTGGGGCTGGTTGAGGTTGCGCCGCAGGTCGAGGCTGGGGTCGGTGAGCTGCAGGGGCCCGTTCCCACCCGGGCCGTTGCCGAAGCCGAAGCCGGACAGGTTGAAGGTCGGGGCGATGGTGCTGAGCACCAGGGTGCCGACGACGGCCGGGACCCCGATCAGCGCCGCTGCCCGCCACACCACCGGCGTCGCCCCGACCGACTCGGCGCTGTCGCGGGACAGCCCGCGGGTCCAGCGTCCGGTGGCGTTCAGGCCGTCTGCGACGAGGATCCCGAGGTAACCGACCGCGACCAGCAGGAAGCTGAGCCAGCCTGTGTCGGTGCCCGTCCCGATGGCCGGGACCAGGAACAGCGTCGCAGGTGGGGCGATCGCCCAGGCCGGGCGGCTGAGACCGGAGGCCAGCAGGTCGGTGACGATCATCAGTCCGGCCACGACCGTGGCGAAGATCAGGGTGACGCCCTCGTTGGGGTCCATCGGGGTGCCCTGGGTCTGCATGTGCTCCACCCCGGAGACCCAGACCGAGATGTAGTGGAGGTACCAGGGCTCACCGGTCCAGGCCAGCGTGAGGCTGAGGGCCAGGCTGAGCAGGGCGCCCACGGCCACCTGGGCGGCCAGCACGACCGCCACACCCAGCCGGGCGCGGCGCAGCGCGACGGTGAGCACCCCGAGGACGGCCAGGAAGAGCCAGCTCGCCCCCAGGTAGCGGGTGTCCGCGGTGAGCGGCACCAGGGTGAAACCGGCCAGGAACATGGCGAGGACGACCGCGGCGGTCATCCGGTCGGTGGAACGCATCAGGCAGCCACTCTCTGGTTCTCCAACGTCGCCCAGGCTTCGGCGACCCCCATCCCGCGCGGCACGTCCACGACGCGCCACTGGTTCTCCCTCAGGATCCGCCCGGCCAGCTCGTGCTCCGCCCGCTGCTGCGGGCTGGCGGGCGTCTCGGCGAACGTGTCCACGTCGAGCATCAGGGCCATCCCCTGGGACCGGTTGCGCTGCAGCCGCAGCAGGGACTGGGCGGTGGCGGCGTCCATCCGGCCGAGCACCGCCAGCACCAGCTGGCCCGCCCGGTCGTCCACGGACTCCACGGCGTGGTGCAGCGTCGAGGTGACCTTCGGCCGGAGGTCGGTCAGCCGGTTGATCACCAGCTCGCGGGCAGTCACGCTGTGTTGACCCATCGCACCCGAGATGTGCAGTGGTCCGTCGGCCTCGAACACCTCGACGCTGTACCCCTCGTCGAGGAAGTGCAGCGCCACCGACGCCGCGGCCGAGACGGCCCACTCGAGCGAGCTGTGCACGCCGCGGCCGGCGTGGGCCCCGGTCCGGGAGTCGAGGATGAGGTTGGCGCTGGGGTCCCACGCCTGCTCCTCGCGCCGCACCATCAGCTCTCCGCGGCGAGCCGTGGAGCGCCAGTGGATCCGGCGGACCTCGTCACCCTGGCGGTACTCCCGGACCAGCGCGTCGTCCTGCCCGACCACGCCGATGCGGTGCGGTCGCGCCTCGCCCGTGCTCCCACCGCCGCCGGCGGAGCGCAGCGCGGTGAGCGGGACGATCTGCGGGGTGACCATCACCTCGCTGGTGGCGACGAACTGCCGGTCCAGCTGGACCAGGCCGAACGGGTCGGTGGTGCGGACCAGCAACGGCCCGGTGGTGAAGCGTCCTCGCACCCGGCCGAGCAGCGGGTACTCCACCTCACGACGCCAGCTCAGGTCGGGCTTGTCGACGAGGAAGCGCGGCCGGTTGCCCAGCTCGGCCGGCACCGCGTCCTCCAGCATCAAGATGCCGGCCGGCAGCCGGCCGTCCTGCCCGAGGGTGAGCCGGCCCCGCAGCGGCGAGCCCAGCGGCGCCTGGGCAGGCTCGATGGACCGCTCGCAGGACAGCCGCAGCCTGGCTCGGGCCACCAGGATCGCGGCCACCACCGGGAGCGCCAGCAGCAGCAGGGCCAGCCGCATCACGTCCCGCTGGCCGGCGAACATCGCCACCACGAGCGCGACCAGGCCGGCCACGAGAAGGACGCGGCCACGGAGGGTGAGCAGGCGCCAGGGTCGAGCCACCGGTCAGGATCTTCCGGCGGGTGCGGGCCGGTCCGGTAGGTGGACCGAGGAGACGGCCTGGGCGATGATGTCGGTCACCGTCCGGCGGGCCAGCTGCGCCTCCGTGGAGGGCAGGACCCGGTGGGCGAGGACGGACACGGCCAGGGCGGCCACGTCATCAGGGCTGACGTAGTCCCGGCCGGCGAGGGCGGCGTAGGCGCGGCTGGCGCGCAGCAGCTGCAGGGTCGCCCGCGGTGAGGCGCCGAGCCGCAGGTCGCGGGAGTTCCGGGTGGCGTTGACGATCTGCACCAGGTAGTGCTTGACCGCCGGGCTCACGTAGATCGTCTTGACCGCGTCGATGAGCCCGCGCAGCGTGGCTGCGTCGGTGACGGGGCTGAGGACGGTCAGCGGGTCGGTGGTGCCGTGGGAGTCGAGCATGTCGAGCTCGGCGCTCGGGGTGGGGTAGCCCATCTCGATCCGGGCCATGAAGCGGTCGCGCTGGGCCTCGGGCAGGGGATAGGTCCCCTCCATCTCGATCGGGTTCTGGGTGGCGACCACCATGAAGGGCGACTCGAGGACGTAGGTCGCGCCGTCCACACTGACCTGGCGCTCCTCCATCGACTCCAGCATCGCCGACTGGGTCTTCGGGGAGGCCCGGTTGATCTCGTCGCCGACGACGATGTTGGCGAAGATCCCGCCGGGCTTGAACTCGAAGTCCCGGGTCTCCTGGTTGAAGATGGAGACACCGGTGATGTCGGAGGGCAGCAGGTCCGGGGTGAACTGGATCCGGCGGACCGAGCCGGCGATCGAGCGGCCGATGGCCTTGGCCAGCATGGTCTTGCCGACCCCGGGCACGTCCTCGACGAGCAGGTGGCCCTCGGCGAGGAGCACGACCAGCGCGATGTCGACCGAGCTGCGCTTGCCCTCGATCACAGCCTCGATCGCGTTGCGGACCTGACCCATCACCGAGACCACGTCACCCAGGGAGTAAGCGCGTCCGCCCTCGTCCAGGTCGACCTTCGAGTAGCTCAGGCTCACGTGCGCCTCCGTCCGGCGGGGACGTCGAGCTGCGGGATGGCCGCGCTGTCTCGTCCCCGAGCCGCGCCCGGCGCCATAGCCGTCGCGGTCTGTGGTCTGCACGTCCCGAGCGGGACGCGCCTAAACCATACGTGCTCGGTACCACAGCCGGTGGTTCAGTCGAGCGCCGCTTTATGCCCGCCCGGAGCGACCAGTGGAGGACGATGCCTCGCAGCGGGGCACAAGTGGAGCGAAGTGGAGTAGAGTGGCGTGAAGTGGAGCAGAGGTACTGATTGAGGGAGGGTGCAGCCGTGTTCCTGGGCACGCACACTCCGAAGCTCGACGAGAAAGGACGGCTCATCCTTCCGGCGAAGTTCCGCGACGAGCTGGCTGAGGGCCTGGTGGTCACCCGCTTCCAGGAGCGGTGCCTGGCGATCTGGCCGATGACCACGTTCGTCGAGGTGGCCCAGACGGTACGGGGCGCTTCCTCCAACCAGCAGGTGCGGGACTACCAGCGCATGCTCGCCTCCGGAGCCTCGGACGAGACGCCCGACAAGCAGGGCCGCATCACCATCCCGCCGCACCTGCGGGCGTACGCGGGGCTGGACAAGGAGTGCGTGGTGGTGGGGGCCATCAACCGGGTCGAGGTGTGGGACGCCGCGGCCTGGGAGCAGTACTCGCAGGAGAAGGAGTCGGCCTACGCCGACCTCAACGAGTCCGTTTTCCCGGGGCTCTGAGCACGACCAGCAGGACCAGCAGGACAGGGCAGGAGCAGCACGCACGCGGCGCGTGTGCTGAGGCTTCAACCCGAGGTCCGGCTCCCTGGCACACCTTCCCCGGTGCCAGGTAGGCCACCCGGACCGCGGGTTGGGACCTCGGGACACGGGCCGTCTTACCAAGGGGTCGAGATGTCGCAGTCGGAGCTGGATCGTCGACCGGACGCCGGGCGGCGCACCCGTCACGACGCTCGCGACGGGTTGGCGGTCGCGGCGCTCTTCCTGGCCCCGTCGGTCCTGGTGGTTGGGGTCCTCGGCCCGGCCGCGCGGTGCTCCGGGTGAGCGGACCGGCCGCGCAGCACGTCCCGGTGATGCTGTCCGAGATCGTGGCCCTGCTCTCGCCCGCACTGACCGTGTCCGCGCCGTCGGACCCGCCGGTCCTGGTGGACTGCACCCTGGGTCTCGCCGGCCACGCCGCCGCGCTGCTCGAGGCCTGTCCCGAGGCCCGGCTGATCGGCCTGGACCGTGACCCGCAGGCCCTCGGTCGGGCTCGGGACCGTCTCGCGGCCTACGCCGACCGCGTACAGCTGGTCGAGGCCGTCTACGACGACCTGCCGCAGGTGCTGGAGGATCTCGGCACACCGCAGGTCCAGGGCGTGCTGCTCGACCTGGGACTGTCCTCGCTGCAGATCGACGACCCCGCCCGGGGCTTCGCCTACGCCCAGGACGCCCCGCTGGACATGCGGATGGGCCCCCAGGAGCTCACGGCGGCGGAGGTCCTCAACACCTACAGCGCCGCCGACCTGAGCCGCGTCCTCCGCCGCTACGGCGAGGAGCGCTTCGCCGACCGGATCGCCCGCCGGGTGGTCCAGGAGCGGGAACGCGAGCCGTTCACCAGCTCCGCGCGACTGGTCGCGCTGCTCTACGACGCCATCCCGGCCGCCACCCGCAAGACGGGTGGTCACCCTGCCAAGCGGACCTTCCAGGCGCTGCGGATCGAGGTCAACGCCGAGCTGGAGGCCCTGGAGTCGGTGCTGCCGAGCGCCGTGGCCGCGCTGGCGGTCGGCGGCCGGATCGCGGTCCTGGCCTACCACTCGCTCGAGGACCGGCTGGTCAAGCAGGTCCTCGCGGCGGGCTCCAGCGACCGGGCACCGCGAGACCTGCCGGTCGTCCCGGCTGGGATGGGCCCCGAGCTCCGCCTGCTGACCCGGGGGGCGCACCGTCCCACCGAGGAGGAGTCCGCTCTCAACCCGCGCGCCGCATCGGCGCGGCTGCGGGCTGCCGTACGCATCGACCAGCCGGGCCGCAGGGGCCGGACGAACCAGGAGGTAGGCGCATGAGCGCTCTGTGGGCACCGGCCACCGGAGGGGAGCCGAGCCGTCCCGCGAGGCGGGGGTCCTCCCGGCTCCGCGCCGTCGCGACGCCCGCGTCCCGGCTGTCCCGCGCGCCTTTCCTGCTGGTGCTGATCGGTGTGTTCGGCTTGGGCATGGCCGGTCTCCTGATGCTCAACACGACGCTGCAGAACCAGGCGTTCGCCTCCCGGGTCCTCGACCGGCAGGCCACCGAGCTCGCCTACACCCAGGCCGACCTGGAGAACCAGATCGACGTCCTCTCGGCCCCGCCGGAGCTCGCCCGCCAGGCCTCGGCCCTCGGGATGCGGCCGAACCCCTACCCGGCCCTGCTACGGCTGCCGGACGGGAAGGTGCTGGGCAAGGCGACGCCGGTGGCGGGTTCCGAGGTGCCCAGCATGGTCGTGAAGACCCCCGCCGAGATCGCGGCCGACAAGGCGGCGGCGAAGGCGAAGGCCGCAGCCGCCAAGGTTGCCGCGGAGAAGAAGCTCGCCAAGGCGAAGGCAGAGGCGGCCGCGAAGAAAAAGGCGGACGCCAAGGCGGCCGAGGACAAGGTCGCCGCCCAGAAGAAGGCCGACGCGGCGGCCGCAAACCAGGCCGCGGCGAAGAAGAAGGACGGGGACCGGGCGTCCGGGCAGGGCGGTCGGGGCTGATGGGGGAGCGTCGTCGACCGCACCCCAGCGGCAGCGGCACCCGGACCGGACGCCCACCGGCGCCCGCGTCCCGGTCCACCTCCACCGCGGACCGCAGCGGCGTCCGGGCTGAGCGCCCGCTGCGGCGCCCGCGCACCGAGGGTGCTGCGGCCCAGGGGCGCAGGACTGGTCAGCCGGCGGCGGGCGGCGGGTCCATCCGGTCGGGGTCCTCGAGCCGCGCGACCACCTCGACCCGTGCGACCTCCTGGACCCGCGCCCGTGCCGGGGGGCGGCGGCCGGGGGGACGCCCGCCCCAGGGCACGACGCTGCGGGTGCCGCTCGCCCCGTCCCCGAGACGGCTGCACACCCTGCTGATCGTGGTGGCCGTCGGGCTCTCGCTGTGCGCCGGGCGGCTGCTGCAGCTGCAGGGTTTCGACTCCTCGGCCTACGCCGCCAGCTCGGCCGACCTGTTCACCCGCACCCTGCCGCTGCTGCCCTCCCGCGGCGACATCACCGACCGCAACGGTGCCGTGCTGGCCTCGACGCAGCCCGCGGTGGCGGTGACGGCCGACCCCACCCTGACCACCCCGCGCGCGGTGGAGATCGCCTCGGTGCTGAGCGGCTACCTCAACATGTCGACCACCGAGCTGATCCCGATCCTGACCAAGCCCGGCACCAACTTCGTCTACGTGAAGAAGAAGGTGCCCGCCCTCACCTACAGCAAGCTGTCGGCCGACCTCGCCCGCCGCAACGTCTACGGCGTCTTCCGCGAGAGCGACCCGATCCGCACGTATCCAGCCGGCTCCGTCGGCTCCTCGGTGGTCGGGTTCGTGGGGGCCGACGGGAAGGGGCTGGCGGGCATGGAGCTCGGGCTGGACTCCCAGCTCGCTGGAGTGGAGGGAAAGGAGACCTACGAGAGCTCGCCGAACGGCTCCCGCATCCCGCTCGGCGCGAGCTCGATGACGCCGGCGCAGAACGGGGTCGACGTGCAGCTGACGCTGGACTCCGAGCTGCAGTTCATGGCCGAGCGCCGGCTCGCCGCCCAGGTGAAGGCGACGCAGGCCGACTCCGGCTTCGCGATCACCATCGACGTCACGACCGGCCAGGTCCTCGTCCTGGCCAACGCGCCCAGCTTCGACTCCTCGGACCCGCAGGAGTCCGACCCGGACGACCGCGGGAACCGGGCCGTGCTGGCCCCGTACGAACCGGGCAGCGTGGAGAAGGTGCTCACCTCGGCCGCGCTGATCGACTCCGGTACCGCCAACCCCAGCACGAAGGTGCTGGTGCCCAGCAAGTTGGCCTCGGGCGGCTCCTGGATCAGCGACCACTTCCCTCACGACGACATCAAGCTCAACATGCGCGGCGTCATCTCCAACTCCTCCAACATCGGCACCGCGCTGCTGACCCGCCAGCTGGACAAGCAGACCCTGCACGACTACCTGACGAGCTTCGGTCTGGGCTCACCAACCGGCATCGAGGTGCCGGGCGAGGCCGCCGGCATCCTGCCGGGTGGCGACATGTCGGACTCCCAGCGCGACCAGATCGCCTTCGGCCAGGCGCTCTCGGTCTCCGGCATCCAGGAGGCGGCCGCGATCGCCGGCCTGGTCAACGGCGGGGTCTACCACCCGCCGACGCTGATCAAGTCGACGACCGACGCGGCGGGCAACGTGCTGGCCAACCCACAGGACCAGCCACGACAGGTCGTCTCGGCGTCGACCTCGGCCGCGGTCCGCGACCTGATGGGCGCGGTGGTGGACAGCGAGAACGGCGTCCAGAACCTCGCCCTGGACGCCTACAGCAGCGGTGGCAAGACCGGCACCGCCCAGCGCGCCGACACCACGTGCGGCTGCTACGACGGCTACGTCACCTCCTACGTGGGCTTCGCTCCCCGTGAGGACCCGCGCCTGCTCACCTACGTCGTGGTCACCAACCCGCGCAAGGGCGACACCGGCACCGCCGTGGCCACCCCCGTCTACCGCGACATCATGAACCAGGCCCTGCCGCGGTACTCCGTGGCGCCGGACGCCAAGAAGCGCAAGGCCCTGCCGACGACATGGTGAGTCCACGGGCGACCCGGCCGACCGGCCGCGCTGACCGGCACCAGACCCCCACTCGGTAGCGTCGAGCTGTGTCCGCTGCTGCGCCCTCGACCTTGCGACCCTCGCGGGGGCGCCCGGTCCGGCTGAGCGTCCTCGGAGCCGAGGTGGGGGCCCGGGTCGAGCTGCCCGGCTCCGCGAGGGGGGTCGCCGACCCCGATCCGGCCGTCCGCGGCATCACCTTGGACTCCCGGCTGGTCACTCCGGGGGACCTGTACGTCGGGCTGCCCGGGCGGCAGCACCACGGCGCGGCCTTCGCCGCCGCCGCCGGGACGGCCGGTGCCGTCGGGGTGCTGACGGACCCCGCCGGACGCGAGGCCGCCGACGGGGCCGGGCTGCCGGTGCTGGTCACCGACGACCCGCGGACGGTGATGGCTGAGGCAGCGGCGCACCTGTACGGCCGGCCCGCCGAGCAGCTGACGATGTACGGGATCACCGGGACCAACGGCAAGACCACCACCAGCTTCCTGCTGGAGGCCGCGCTGCGGGCCGCCGGCCACCGGACGGGGACGGTGGGCACCATCGGCTTCCTGCTCGACGGCCGGCCGCTGGACGCCACCCGGACCACGGTGACCACGCCGGAGTCCCCGGAGCTGCAGGCGCTGCTGGCCCACCTGCACGAGCAGGGAGCGGACTCGGTGGTGATGGAGGTGTCCTCGCACGCCCTGGTCCTGGGCCGGGCCGACGCCATCGTGTTCGACGTGGCGGCGTTCACCAACTTCGGCCGCGACCACCTCGACTTCCACGGCGACGAGG